>Ga0114978_10004956_pt1 | contig 10696 bp, 8 predicted proteins | sample S_140212_EF_Meta_FD_87027 | JGI IMG/M metagenome (GOLD analysis project Ga0114978, IMG submission 87027) | Freshwater microbial communities from Lake Simoncouche, Canada to study carbon cycling - S_140212_EF_MetaG | ecosystem: Environmental > Aquatic > Freshwater > Lake | place: Lake...
CAGCCGGCTCGCAACGGCCGCCACCGATTCCGAACCAACGGTGGCCGCCACGGCCCGCCGCCTGGGGGCGACTTCGCTGCCTGCTGCTCAAGGCCGCCCCGCAGCTACTGACCTGGCTGCCTGGGAAGCCCGGCTCGAGGCCCCTGGCGACGCCGACGCTGGCTGGCGGATCTTCTTTGGCAGTCGCCTCGCCCGCTGCGGGGAGTGTCATGCCCATGCCGGGCGCGGGGGGGCGATCGGGCCCGATCTGACGGGAATTGCGACGCGGATGGGGCGCCGGCGCGTGCTCGAATCGCTCCTTCAGCCGGCGAAGGAAGTCGGGCCGATGTTCCAGCCCTATGCCCTCCACCTCACTGACGGCCGCGTTGTCTCCGGGCTGCCGGTCGGCCTCACCGACGGCGACCGGCGCGAGCGGATTCTCTCCGCCGACGGCACCGAAGCGATCGTGGAGCTTGCCGGGGTTGAGCAGCGCGTGCCGCTGGCGACGTCGATCATGCCGGCAGGGCTCGAAGCGGGCCTTTCCGACGCCGATCTCCGCGACCTGGTGACGTTTCTCGCCGAGTGAGGGGGCTCGCCGTCAGGCGGGCTTCATCCCCTCGATCCGCCGCCACGCGCTCAGCTGCCCGAGGTGCATCATCATGTGGCCGCCGGCATAAAAACCGTGGATCGAGCCGAGCGTGGGGAACAGCTCGAGCATCCGCCCTTCGGCCGGGTTGGCCTTCTGCATTGTGTCGTCGGTGGCTGAGCGGAGCGCCGAAATCGCCTCCTCGCAGCCGGTCCGGAAGGCCTTCACAACCTCGCTCATCGGCGGATAGATCGTGCCGGCCGGATCGTCGGCGCAGGTGGCATCCTTCGAGAAGACGTTTTCGAACGACGCCGGCGGGAGGGTAGGGCTGCCCCCGAGCTGGCCCGTGATCCGCGGGCCGTAGAGCGACAGGTGCCCGAGGATGAAGGCGGGATGGTTCGACTCGACGGTCGTGCCACCGACGCTTGCAAACCGGGCAAAGCGTTCGGCGGGGAGCTCCTTCAGGAGCCGATCGGCGTAGTTGAGCGAGAGCTGGAGGCTGTCGGCGATCGAGTTACCGATGGAACGAGCCATGGGAGAGGTTCCTGGGGGGTTCAGGGAAGGGGGAATCGGGCGATTGAAGCGGGAAGGGCTTGGCACTCAGCGGCGAAGACGCGGGCGGCGAGCGACGCCACCGTGTCGTCGGGGAGGACCGGCACGGTCGCCTGCAGAAGGATCCGACCATGATCATATTGGTCGTCGACGAGATGGACCGTGCAGCCACTCACCGTGCAGCCCCGCTCGAGCACCGCGCGGTGGACATGCTCCCCATGAAAGCCCTTCCCACCGAAGGCGGGGAGGAGCGAGGGATGGATGTTGATGACGCGGCCGGCGAAGTCGGCGGGGATGGCGAGGAGATGGAGAAACCCCGCCATGACGACAAGGTCTGCCGAGGCGCTCCGGCAGGGGGCGAAAATCGCCTCGCTCCACTGTGTTGTCGTGCGCCCCTCTCGTGGCACCACCGCGACGGGGATCCCGGCCCGACGGGCGATGTCGACCCCGCGGACATCGGGCCGGCTCGAGACGACGGTAACGATCGTGGCGGCAAGCGATCCGGCGGCAATTCGATCGAGGAGGTTTTCGAGCGTTCGGCCGGAGCCCGACAGGAGGACGGCGAGGGGGCGGGGAGAGGTCATGCACGATCTTTCTGACGCTCAAGCGCCTGGAGATGGATCGTGAGGGGATGGCCGTCGACATCGATCGTTTCGGCGGTCGCTCCGGCAGGCCCGGCCCCGAACGTGAGCGTGGCGGCGAGGGTCTCGCCGGCGATCGAGTCGCGGTGCTGCTCGAGGGCGCTGTTGAGCTCGGCCGAGTCGGTCTCGAAAGCGAGCGCGATCGTGTCGGTGAACTCGAGGTCGAGGCCCTTTCGCGCCGTCTGCACGGCGTGGACCACCTCCCGGGCGAGCCCCTCGGCGACAAGCTCCGGCGTCAGCCCGGCGGCGACCACGACCACCGCCCGTGGCCCCTCGGCCGCGGCCCAGCCCTCGCGGGGCGTGGTGCGGATGAGGACGTCGTCGCGCTCCACTGTCGCAACGCCGCCCGGAAGAGAAAGCTCGACGCGGCCGTCGCGGGCGAACGCGGCCAGGAGCGTCTGGGCGTCGGCCTTGGTGAGCGCATCGCGAGCCTGGGGGAGAAGCTTCCCGAGGCGGGGCCCGAGTTTTTTCAGATCGGGGAGGATGCTGCGGGTGATGTAGCGGTCGGGCTCGCGGCAGATCTCGAACTGCTTCACGTTGAGCTCGTCGCAGACAAGATCGGCATGCGCCGCCAGCCAAGCGGCGTCGTCGGGGGAGGCGTCGGCGAGAATCACCTCGACCATCGAGAGCGGCTGCCGGACCTTGAGCTTCGCGCTTGCTCGGGCCGCCCGGCCCAGCGACGCCACCTCGCGCACCAGCGTCATCCGGCGGACGAGATCGGCGTCGAGGAGGGCGGGCTCTCCTCGAGGATAATCCGTCAGATGGATACTCTCCGCCACCTTGGTGCCGAAGCGGCCGACGGCGAGGTTGCGCCACATTGACTCGGTGACGAAGGGAACGAATGGCGCGGCGAGGCGGGCGACGCCGAGGAGCGTTTCATAGAGCGTCCAGTAGGCGTCGAGCTTATCGGGATTGCCCGCGGGACTGTCGGCCCGGCCGGCTCCCCAGAAGCGGTCGCGACTGCGGCGCACGAACCAATTGCTGACGCCATCGACGAGCGCCGAGATCATTCCGGCCGCGGCGAAGTGGTCGAAGGCGTCCATCCGCTCAACGACGCCGGCCGCCGTGGTCGAAAGCTCCGCGAGCATCCAGCGGTCGAGCTCGGATCGCTTGGACACCGGCCGCCAGCCGCGGGCCTTGGCCAGATCGGCGTGATCGAGGCTCCCCGGCTCGTCGAGGAGCGTGCCCGGATCGAAGCCATCGATGTTGGCGTAGATCACGAAAAACGAATAGACGTTCCAGAGGCGGATGAGGAACTCCGGCACGCTCTCGCGGATCGTCCGCTCGCTGTAGCGGATCGTTGTCCACGGGGGCTGGCCGGCGAGGAAGTACCAGCGCAGCGCATCGGCGCCGTAGGCATCGAAGATCACCCCCGGCTCTTTGTAGTTGCGCTTGCTCTTGGCCATCTTCTGGCCGTCTTCACCGAGCATCAGCCCGAGCACGATGCAGGCGCGAAAGGGGTGGGGGTAGTCGGCTGCCGGGGCAACGACGCCTTCGGGGAGCGTGCCCGGCCCGTCGCCGCCGAAGAGGAGCGTGCTGATCGCCAGCTGGCTGTAGAACCAGCCGCGCGTCTGGTCGATCGCCTCGGAGATGAAGTGGGCGGGGAATTGCGCGGCGAAATCCTCATGCCCCGTGTGCGGCCAGCCCCACTGGGCAAACGGCATGGCACCGGAGTCAAACCAGCAGTCGATCACCTCCGGCACGCGCCGCATCCGGGCGCCAGGGGCAAACGGGGAGTCGTAGGTGACCGCATCGATGTAGGGCTTGTGGACGCGGAGATCAGCGGAGAGGTCGGGGTGGGCCGCCTTGGCCTGGTCGAAGACCTCGGTGCCAGCGACGCCCGGCTTGGCGAGGACGGCCGCGAAGGAGGGGACCGCCTCGGCCCGGCCGGTCGACTCACACATCCAGATCGGCAGCGGTGTTCCCCAGTAACGCTCCCGGGAGAGGGCCCAGTCGACGTTGCTCCCAAGGAAGTTGCCGAAGCGCCCCTCCTTGATGTGCTCCGGGAGCCAGTCGATGCGGGCGTTGTTAGCGAGCATTTCGTCGCGGAATTGGCTCGTGCGGATGAACCAGCTCGCGCGCGGGTATTGGATGAGGGGATCGCTGTCGGCCCGCCAGCAGAAGGGATAGTCGTGGACATACTGCTCCTGATGGACCAGGAGCCCGCGGGCCTTGAGGTCGCGGGTGATGTCGCGGTCGCATTCCTTCACGAACCGGCCGCTCCCCAGCGGGAACTCATCGGTGAAGGTGCCGTCGGGGGCGACGCAATTGAGCAGCGCCGGGCCCCCCGATTCGAAGCGCGGTTGCTCGGCCATCAGGACGCCATAATCGACCTCGCCGAAGGCCGGCGCGACATGGACGATGCCGGTGCCGGAGTCGGTGGTGACGAAGTCGGCCGCGACGACGCGCCACGCCGCCGGGCCCCGCCCGCCGCCGACGAGCGCGGATTCACGCGGCATCCCTTCCGGCCGGTAGGTGTCGAAGGGGGGAAGGTAGCTCCTCCCAACGAGGTCGCGCCCCGCCATCGTGGCGACGGTCGCGAATGGCTTTTTCAGTTTCTCCGCCAACGGGGCGGCCAGCGCCGCGGCGACGACATACTCGGGGGCCCCGTCGACAAAGGCCCCCTCGGCGGTCGTCTCGCAGATCACCGCATAGGGGAGATCGGCCTTCACCGCCGCGAATTGGTTCGCGGGGAGCGTCCAGGGGGTCGTCGTCCAGGCGACGAGGCTGCGGGTGGTCGGCTTTCCAGCATCGTCAAGGAGGGGGAAGGCGACGAAGACGCTCGGGTCGGCGACCTCCTTGTAGCCCTGGCCGACCTCGCCGCTCGACAGCGCCGTTCCCCCTTGGGCCCACCACCAGACGATCTTGTGGCCGCGGTAGAGGAGCCCGCGGTCGAAGAGATCGGCCAGCGCCCACCAGACACTCTCGACGTACGCCTTATGGTAGGTGACGTAGGCCTCGGAGAGATCGATCCAGAAGCCGATCCGCTCGGTGAGTGATTCCCACTCCTTCATGTAGCGCCACACCGATTCCTGGCAGCGATGGATAAACGGCTCGACGCCATACTCCTCGATCTGCGCCTTGGAATGGATGCCGAGGGCCTTGCAGACCTCGACTTCGACCGGCAGGCCGTGGGTGTCCCAGCCCGCCTTGCGCTCGCACAGCCGGCCACGCATCGTCTGGTAGCGCGGGTAGAGATCCTTGATCGTCCGCGTCAGGCAGTGCCCCGGATGGGGCATGCCATTTGCGGTCGGCGGCCCCTCGAAGAACACGAATCGCTCCGCCCCGGCCCGCTGCTCCAGAGACTTCCGGTAGATCCGCTCCTCCCGCCAGAAGGCGAGGATCTCGGTCTCGTTTTTGGGGAAGTCTGGTTTGCCGCGAACGGGGTCGAACATGGAAGGGGAGGCTTTGAGGGCGGGGGAGTGGCGGGGGCTCGGAGGCAGGGCGGGCGGGGGCCGGATCGAGGCACCAGCCGCGGGGATCAGAGTTCGACCGTTCGGCCGGTCTTGAAGGCCTCGTCAGCAGCCAAAACGATCCGCAGGCTGCTGACCGCGTCCTCCATGTGGGCCGAGAGATCGCGATCATGGAGGATCGCGTCCAAAAACACCTCCTGCTCAAGCAGGCAGAGGCCGTCGTGGTCTGGCTCGTCGTGGCAGTCGATGAGCTCGTCACGCCGGGCAAAGGTGCCGTCGGCCTTCGTCTCCGCGTGGTGCAGCTTCAGCAGCGCGGCCTTCGAATGGGCGTTGACGTCGTCGCTGGCGGCGTCCCCCTCCTTCGTGCCGACGATGCTCACGCACCCCTTCGGGCCAATGACGTCCTTCACGAAGTAGGCCACCTCGCTCATCATCGGGCCCCAGCCAGCCTCATACCAGCCGACGGAGCCATCGGCGAACGTCACCTGGAGCTGGCCGTAGTTGTACATCCCCGGCACGAGCTCGTCGGAGAGGCGGGCACCGATGGCCGAAACGCGGACTGGCGTCGAGCCGGTCATCAGGCACATCACATCGACATAGTGGACACCGCAGTCGACGATCGGCGACATCGAGCTCATCAGCTGTTTGTGCGTCTTCCATTGGTCGGCCGACGACTGCTGGTTGAGATTCATCCGCATCACCAGCGGCTTCCCGAGCGTCTTGGCCGTGGCGATGAACTTCGTCCAGGTGGGATGAACGCGGAGGACGTAGCCGATGACGAGCTTTTTTTTCGCCTTTTTGGCCAGATCGACGACCTCGCGAGCTTCGGCGACGGTGTTGGCCAGCGGCTTCTCGAGAAACACATGACAGCCGGCGGCAAAAGCCTTGCGGGCGTAGTCGGCATGGGTGTCGGGGTAGGTGTTGATCGACACCGCATCGGGCTGCGTGGCGGCGAGGGCCTCTTCGAAGTTTGAGAACTGCGGGTAGTCGGTGCCAAGAGCCGCCAAGAGGGCCTGCCGCGACTTCGGGCCACGCGAGACGACACCGACGATCTCGAAGCCATCGAGCTGCTGATAGGCCTTGGCGTGGGAGGTGCCCATGTGGCCGCAGCCGACGACCAGGATCCGGATAGGACGAGGCATGGAGGGGGTCCTAAAAAAGAGGTCTGTCTGCCCGGGGAGGGCATGGACGGGGGGATGGCAGGGCCGACGGTTAGCCGCGGGCTTCGCCGGCACGGCGGACGGCCGAGGTGACCAGCGCCCGAAGCTTCGGCTCCGCGCCTCGGGCCACCCCCAGAATCTTCTCCACCGTCGCCACTTCGAGGTGGTCGGGGAGGCACATATCGGTAATCACAGAGATCCCCAGCACCCTCAAGCCCGCATGAACGGCGACGATCACCTCCGGCACCGTCGACATCCCCACGACATCGGCGCCGATGCCCCGCAGAAAGCGGTATTCGGCCCGCGTCTCCAGGTTCGGGCCGGTGACGGCGACGTAGACGCCGCGGTGGGCGACGAAATCCTCATGCCTGGCGACGGCCAGCGCGTCGTCGATCAGCTCCGGCGTGTAGGGGGCCGACATGTCGGGGAACCGCGACCCGAGCCGGTCGTCGTTGATGCCGACGAGCGGGTTGTCGTTCATGAGGTTGATGTGGTCGTCGATGATCATGATGTCGCCGGTGCGGAAGTGCGGGTTGAGCCCACCGCAGGCGTTGGTCACGATCAGGAGCGTGGCCCCGAGGCGCTCGAGGACGCGGACGGGGAAGGTGATCTGCGCCAGGGGATAGCCCTCATAGGCATGCATCCGCCCCTCCATGACGATCACCGGCACGCCGTCGAGGAGGCCGCAGACGAGTTGGCCGGCATGACCGGTGGCCGTCGAACGGGCGAAGTGGGGAATGTCGGCGTAGGGGATGACGACCTGCCCGGTGATCGCGGCCGTGACACCGCCGAGTCCGCTGCCGAGGATGATCCCCACGGTCGGCTGCTGGGGGAAGCGGGCGTGGATCGCCGCACTTGCCTCGGTGATCTTGTCGTAATGCTCGAGCATGCGCTCCCCTTGGAATGGTCGCCTGAACGTGGGCCCGGGGTCAGGCGCGACCGACGAGGGCGCGGTACTCCGGGCGCTCGCGGATCGACGCCAGGTCGGGATCGACCTCCATGTGGGCGACGTCATCGTAGCCCAGATCAAACGCCACCCCGAGGCACACAATCGCCTCGTCGCAGCGCCCGGCCAAGGCCAGCGAGCAGGCCAGATTGTAGCGGGCGAGGGAATCGGCAGGCAGGCGGCTGACGAGCCGCCGGTCGAGCTCGAGGGCCCTGTCGTGCAAGCCCCGTCTCGAGGCCAGTTCCCCCAACACCCGCAGGACCTCGATCGAATCGGGATTGCGAGCCAAGAGCCGTTCGAAGAAGTCGAGGTCGAAGTCGAGTTGGTTGAGCCGGCCGAACCACTGGACAGGAGAGGGCTGTGATCCTCCCGCCGGTGACGCCGGCCGCCGTTTTTGACGGCGCGGCGGCTGCGGCGCGGCATCGCCGGCCGGATCATCCGCGCCTGGGGTGTCAGCGGGGGCGGACAAGGGAGGAGCCACGGAGGGAGGGGCTAGACGAAAGGAACGCAATCGAACCTGCCGGGGTGCTACCGACCGGATCGGGGGCGACCGAAGTCACTTCTTCTTCGACGGCCCCTTGCCAGGGGGCGGCAGGGGTTCGCTCTCCTCGGCATGATCCCAATCGGGATCATTTTTTTCGTCCTCGAAGTCGTCATCGAACTCGTCGTCGAAGTCATCAAAGCTCGACTCCTCATCCGGCAGCGGCGGGGTCGTCAGATCGTCCTCGTCGCCGACCTCTTCTTCGGCATCTTCCGAATCGCCCCCCTTCATTACCGCGCCCGACCGTGGCCTTTTCCCCGCCGGCGGAAAGGCGGAGCGTGGCATCATCGCCCCGGTGAGGGTGGGAATGACCGGCAGTGGGAGGGGCGGGAGAGCGATCATGGGGCGATTGGCTTCAGGGGGAGCGGGGAGAACGGGCGGTGGAGGAGGCGGGGCGGGACGTGATTTGGATCAAGCGTCCCCTTGCGAGACACCTTGAGAGAACCCTCTTGTCGCGGGCGCGTCAAGCCGCATCGGGGGGGCCGCCGGCTGTCCCGGCGGAAATCCGCCCCCGTCCGGCCTCGGGATGGGGAAGAAACGGAGGCGGAGCGCGAAATCGGCCGGGAAGCGTCAGGTGTGGTAATCGGCGTTGAGGTGGACGTATTCTGCGGTCAGGTCGCTGGAGTAGAAGCGGATCGACTCGTTCCCGAAGCCCATGTCGAGCTCGATGAGGGTCTCGCGGGCCGCCTTGATCGAGGCGGAGACCTTGTCGCCGTCGAATTCGACCGGTGCCCCGTCCCGGAAGAGGAGCGTGCCGTTGAGCCGCAGCACCATCTTCTCCGGGTCGAAGACGACGCCCGAATATCCGGCCGCCGAGACGATCCGCCCCCAGTTGGGATCAGCGCCGCAGATCGCCGTCTTCACCAGTGGGCTGTCGGCGATGGTCCGGGCGATCTGCCGGGCCTGATCGCGCGTCGGGCAACCGCAGACCTCGATCCGGAGCACATGGGTTGCCCCCTCGCCGTCATCGGCGATCTCGCGGGCGAGGGTGTCGCAGGCGCCGAGCAGGGCGCGGCCGAACGCCTCGAGATCGGCGCCTTTTAGCCGCTTCCCCCCGGCAGCGCCGTTGGCGAGGAGGAGCACGGTGTCGTTGGTGCTTGTGTGTCCGTCGACGCTGACGCAGTTGAAGGTCTGCTCGGCGGCTTCGCCGAGGAGCCGCTGGGCGTCTTGCGGGTCGAGATCGGCATCGGTGAGGATCACGCCGAGCATCGTTGCCAGCTTCGGCCCCACCATCGCCGCCCCCTTTGCCATCCCGAAGAGCGTGGCATGGGTACCGCCGGCGGTGAGGGTCGAGCCGGCGAGCTTGGGACGGGTGTCGGTGGTCATCATGCCGCGGGCGGCGGTGACAACCGCATCGGCGTCGTGGGCGAGCTTCGCCGCCACCAGGCCGAGCCCGCGCTCGATCTTCGCGAGGGGGAGAAACTCCCCGATCACGCCGGTGGAGAGGACGAGGACCTGATCAGCCGCAACACCGACGTGCCCCGCCGCGGCCGCGGCCATCCGCTCGGCATCGGCCAGGCCCCGGGCGCCGGTGCAGGCGTTGGCGTTGCCGGAATTGATGGCGACCGCCCGGAAGCCCTCTCCCGGCGTCCGCGCCCGGTCGTAGACCACCGGCGCTGCGCAGACGAGATTTGTCGTGTAGACGCCCGCCACGGTGGCGGGGCGGTCGGAGACGACCAGCGCCACGTCCTCGCGGGTCGGATTCCGCTTCAGGCCGGCGTGGATGCCGGCGACGCGGAAGCCCTTCGGGAGCGACGGAATCGGGAGACGGAGCGGAGTTTCGGCGATGGGCATGGAGGCGAGCCTGCGGGAAAACGGAACGGGACTGAATCGGTGGACGGGGCGAAGGGGGCGGCGGAGGAAAAACCATCCTCTGGGCGTGAACGGATCAGAGCATGCCGGTCGACTCGGGAAAACCATGGAGGCAGTTGAAGTTTTGGACGGCGGCCCCCGCTGCCCCCTTGACGAGATTGTCGAGGCAGCTGATCAGAAGGACGCGGCTGCGCACGATCCGCGCGGTGACGTCGCAGAAGTTCGTGTCGACGGTGTCCTTCGTGCCGGGGAGGTGATCGACGACGCGGACGAATCGTTCCCCGGCGTACGCCTCCCGCAGACAGGCCAGGATCCCCGCCTCGGTCACTGTCCCGCGCGGCTTGGCGTAGATCGTCGAGAGGATGCCACGGTCCATCGGGGCCAGTTGCGGCGTGAAGATGACCGTCGGAGCGGTGCCGGCAAACCGGCCGATGATCTGCTCGATCTCGGGGGTGTGGCGGTGGCGGCCGACGTTGTAGGCCGACATGCTTTCGTTGCATTCGGGGAAATGCGCCATCAGCTTCGGCTGCCGACCGGCCCCGCTGACGCCGCTTTTGGAATCGATGATGATGTCGTCGCGCTCGATCAGGCCGGCCCGCAGCAGCGGCGCCAGCGGGAGGATTGCGGAGGTCGAGTAGCAGCCTGGGTTGGCGACGAGATCCGCCCCGCGGATCTGCTCCCGGAACAGCTCCGGCAGGCCGTAGACCGTCTTCCCCAGCCGGGCGGCGTCGGGATGCTCGTGGCCGTACCACTCGAGGTAGGTCGCTGCGTCGTCGAGCCGATAGTCGGCTGAGAAGTCGATCACCTTCGCGCCGGCGGCGAGGACACGGGGGAGGATCTCGGCGCTGGCGCAGTGCGGCAGGCAGCCGAAGACACAATCAGCCCGCTTGCCGACCTCCTCCGGGGAGAGATCCTCCAGCGCCAGTTCGAGTCGGCTGACGAGGCTCGGGTGGACGCTCGAGATCGGCGGATTGCCATCCTGACGGCTGGTGACGGCGACGATCTCCACCTCCGGATGGCGGAGGAGGATCTTGAGCAGTTCCAGGGCGGTGTAGCCGGTGGCACC
>Ga0114978_10004959_pt1 | contig 10693 bp, 8 predicted proteins | sample S_140212_EF_Meta_FD_87027 | JGI IMG/M metagenome (GOLD analysis project Ga0114978, IMG submission 87027) | Freshwater microbial communities from Lake Simoncouche, Canada to study carbon cycling - S_140212_EF_MetaG | ecosystem: Environmental > Aquatic > Freshwater > Lake | place: Lake...
CCCGATCTTCTTCATGGTCGGCATCATCGAGGTGGTCTCGATCGCCTTTCGCCCCGTATCCCTCTCGCTGCGGCTTTTCGGCAATGTCTTCGCCGGCGAAACCCTCCTCAACACCATGCTCACTTTGGGCAAGACTCTCGGACTGCCCGAGATCGTGTCCTACGTCATGAGCGTCATCATCCCGGTGCCCTTCTATTTTCTGGAACTTCTGGTTGGCCTCCTGCAGGCCATGGTCTTCACTCTCCTCTGCGCCGTCTACGTGACCCTCTCCACCTCGCACGACGAGGACGAGCACGCTGACCACGGCGGAGGGCACGCGGCGCCGCATGCCGCATGACGAATTTCCCGCCGGGACCATGCCTTGAGCGTGGGCGGCACGGAGCAAACAAAACACAACACACAACATCATGATCATCCCACTCATCGCAGAAGCCACCGCAGCCGCGGGCGGCATCACGGGTAGTTTCACCCTCGGCATGGCCGGGGCCGGAGCCGGTATCGGCATCGGTCTGGTCGGCGCCAAAGCCGTGGAAGCCGTCGGCCGCAACCCCGGCGCTTTCGGCAAGGTGATGACCCTAGGCATCATCGGGATGGCGCTGGCGGAAGCCATCGCCATTTACGCACTGATCCGCGCGTTCGCGGGCCAGTAAGCCTCACCGGCCGCGGTCGCTCCGGCGACCGCGGCCTTCCCAACTTTCGCATCGTATGAACGTCATCACAGACCTGCTCAGCAACTTCGGCGTCACCTGGCCGAAGTTCATCGCCCAGTGCATCCTGTTCATCTTCGTCTACTGGGTGCTGAATAAATACGCCTTCGGCCCCATCGTGAACGTGCTGGCCGAACGCCGCCGCCGCATTGCCGAGGCGCAGGAGAACGCGGAGAAGGTGAAGAAGCAGCTTTCCGAAGCCCAGAGGCACTACGAGGAAGTCCTCGCCAAGGCCGACGCCGAGGCGAAGTCTCTCATCGACGAGGCCCGCGCCAGCGCCGAAGCCGTGCGCGAGAAGCGCGTGCAGGAGGCCATCGCCGAGGCCGAGGGGGTCATCCGCAAGGCCCACGAATCCATCGAGCAGGACCGCCGCAAGATGGAAGCCGAGGTCAAGACCGCCATGGTCGGCCTCGTCGCTGCCACCACTTCAAAGGTCGCCGGCAAAATTCTCACCGGCGACGACCAGAAGCGCCTCAGCGAGGAGACGATCAAAGAAATTGCCGCATGACCTCTTCCCGCGAAGCCAGAAAGAACGCCCGATCGCTTTTTCGCGCCTGTCTGACCGATGGCGCGCTCGATCCCGCGCGCGTCCGATCGGTGAGCGACGCCGTCGTCGCGCAAAAACCGCGCGGATGTCTGGCCATCCTTAAGAATCTCTCGCGCCTCGTCCGTCTGGAACTCGACCGGCGCCACGCGGTCATCGAGAGCGCCGTCCCTCTCTCCGCAGGCGACCTCGCTGCGGTCCGCGCCGAAATCACGCGCGTGCACGGCAGCGACATCACTTTTGCCGACGCCGTGCGTCCTGAACTCATCGGCGGTCTGCGCGTGCGCGTCGGCAGCGATGTCTGGGACGGCAGCGTTCGCGCCCGCCTCGAAGCACTTCCCGTTTGAAAATTTAGAAAAACACAAAGTCCATGAGCACACTGGTTGAAGAAATCGAATCAAAGATAAAAGGCCTCAAGTCCTCCACCGCCCACACCAACACCGGCTCGGTCCGGGAGGTCGGTGACGGCATCGCCCGCGTCGAGGGTCTGAGCAATGTCATGCTCAACGAGATGGTCGAATTCCCCGGCGGGGTTTTCGGACTGGCCCTCAACCTCGAGGAGAACGAAGTCGGCGTCATCCTTCTTGGCGACTACCGCAACATAAAGGAGGGCGACGAGGTCAAAACCACCGGCAAACTCCTCTCCATCCCCGTCGGTAAAGGTCTCCTCGGCCGCGTGGTCAACACGCTCGGAGAGCCGATCGATGGCAAGGGCCCGATCACCGCAACGACCTACTATCCGCTGGAAAAAATCGCTCCCGGTATCATCAAGCGACGCCCGGTGACGCAACCCGTGCAGACCGGCATCATGGCCGTCGACGCGATGATCCCGATCGGCCGCGGGCAGCGCGAACTCATCATAGGCGACCGCGCCACCGGCAAGACGACCGTTGCGGTCGACTCGATCATCAGTCAGGCCCGCCTCAACAAGCAGGGCGAGACCTCGGGCGACAAAGATTTCCGTCCGCTTTATTCGATCTACGTGGCGGTCGGACAAAAGAACGCCAACGTGGCCCGCGTCATCTCGACCCTCGAGCGCGAAGGCGCCATGCCTTACACGATCGTGGTCGTGGCCTCGGCTTCCGACGATGCGGCCAGTCAATACCTCGCGCCCTTCGCGGGAGCCTCCATTGGGGAGTGGTTCATGGATAATGGCATGGACGCCCTCATCATTTTCGATGACTTGTCCAAGCAGGCGGTGGCCTACCGCCAGATCTCGCTGCTGCTCAAGCGTCCGTCCGGCCGCGAAGCTTATCCTGGCGACGTCTTTTATCTTCACTCTCGTCTCCTGGAACGCAGCGCGCGCCTCAGCGAGGAGGCGGGCGGAGGATCGCTCACGGCGCTGCCCATCATCGAGACGCAAGCCGGCGACGTTTCGGCCTACATTCCGACCAACGTAATCTCCATCACCGACGGCCAGATCTATCTCGAGGGCGATCTGTTCTACCAGGGCATTCGTCCCGCCATCAACGTGGGTCTCTCGGTCAGCCGCGTGGGCTCGGCCGCGCAGATCAAGGCGATGAAGCAGGTTGCTGGAAAGATCAAGGGCGAGCTGGCGCAGTTCCGCGAGATGGCCGCCTTCGCGCAGTTCGGCTCCGATCTCGATGACAAGACCAAGGGACTCCTCGAGCGCGGGCGCCGCATCGTCGAGCTGTTCAAGCAGCAGCAATACCAGCCCTATTCGGTCGAGATGATGGCCGCCATCCTCTATGCCATGCAGCAGGGCTACATGGACAAGGTCGACGTGGAAAAAATCAAGGATTTCCAGGGCAAGCTGCAGGAGTTTTTCGAGACGCGCAAAGCGCCGTTGCTCGAAAAGGTGCGCGCGAAGAAGGCGATCGACGAGGCGCTGGGCGCCGAGCTCAAGGCCGCGCTCGACGAGTTTGCTCAATTCTACAAGTAGCCGGACCTCATGGGGAATAACACACGCGAAATCCGTCGACGGATCAAATCGGTCCGGAACACGGCGCAGATCACCAAGGCGATGCAGATGATCGCCGCGGCGAAAATGCGCAAGGCGCAGCAGCGCGCCCTGGACGCGCGCCCCTACGCCCAGATGCTCAATCGCGTGCTCGTGTCCCTTCGCGCGAATGCCGAGGATGAAATTCACCCGCTGCTGCAGGTCCGTCCGGTCAAGCAGACGCTGGTCTACGTCGTGGCCACAGACAAAGGTCTCTGCGGCGGCCTCAACACAAACCTGTTTCGCGAGCTCCAGCAGTTTGATCCCGCGACGACCAGTTTCATCGCTTCCGGGCGCAAGGCGGTCGACTTTTTGGCACGCACCAAGCGCAACCTGCTGGCCGACTTCCCGCTGCGCGACACCCTTGAATACGCCGAGATCAAGCCGGTTGCCCACTTCGTCATCGAGAAGTTCCTCGCCGGCGAGTGCGACAAGGTAGCCGTCCTTTACACCGACTTCGTCAACACCCTCATGCAGGTCCCTTCGGCCCACGACATCCTGCCGATCACTTCGTTTCAGATGGGAGGGAAGAAAGCCGACGAACCGAATGATGCTGACGAGGAGGCTATGTCGGCTTTCAAGTTCGAACCTTCTCCGCAGGAAGTGCTCAATTCGCTGCTGCCATTTTACGTCGGCAACGAACTCTACGCCATGATCCTCAATGCCCGTGCCTCCGAGCAGAGCGCGCGGATGGTGGCGATGAAGAACGCCACCGACAACGCCAAATCCCTCATCAAGGACCTCACCCTCGAATACAACAAGATCCGCCAAGCGGCCATCACCACGGAGATCCTCGAGATCTCCACGGCGCAGATGGTCATGAGCTCACCCAAAAAAAGTTATGAGCAATACCGGTAAAATCGTGCAAGTCATCGGCCCCGTCGTGGACGTCGATTTCAGCGGAGCCAGTCTCCCGAAAATTTATGACGCCCTGGAGGCCACCGCCGACGTCAACGGCGAGAAATCCAAGGTTGTCTTCGAAGTGCAGCAGAACCTCGGCGAGGCCTGGGTTCGCGCTGTTGCCATGTCGAGCACCGAAGGCCTGCGCCGCGGGACCGCAGTCGTCAACACAGGCGCCCCGATCTCCGTGCCGGTGGGCGAAGCCGTCCTCGGCCGCATCTTCAATGTGGTCGGCGACCCGGTGGACGAAGCCGGCCCGGTCGTGACCGAAAAACGCTACCCGATCCACCGCAATGCTCCCCCGCTGATCGATCAGGATACCGAGGCCAAGATCCTTGAGACCGGCATCAAGGTCATCGACCTGATCTGCCCCTTCACCAAGGGCGGCAAGATCGGCGCGTTCGGCGGCGCGGGCGTCGGCAAGACCGTCGTCATCATGGAGCTCATCAACAACATCGCCAAGGGCCACGGCGGCTACTCGGTGTTCGCCGGGGTGGGTGAGCGTACGCGCGAAGGCAACGACCTTTTCAACGAGATGTGCGAAGCTGGCATTATCGACAAGAAGGACATGACGAAATCCAAGGTCGCTCTCGTTTACGGCCAGATGAACGAACCTCCCGGCGCCCGTCTCCGTGTCGCCCTGACCGCGCTGGCCATGGCCGAATACTTCCGCGACGAGAAGAACCAGGACGTGCTGCTCTTCGTCGACAACATCTTCCGCTTCTCGCAGGCCGGTTCCGAAGTGTCCGCACTGCTCGGCCGCACGCCGTCCGCGGTGGGCTACCAGCCAACGCTGGCCGCCGAGATGGGCAACCTGCAGGAGCGCATCACCTCGACGAAGAAGGGATCGATCACCTCCTTCCAGGCCGTCTACGTTCCTGCGGACGACTTGACCGACCCGGCTCCGGCCACGACCTTCGCGCACTTGGATTCGACCATCGTGCTCGAGCGATCCATCGCCGAGTTGGGCATTTATCCCGCGGTTGATCCGCTCGGCTCGACTTCGAAGGCGCTCGCGCCGGAGATCGTCGGCAAGGAGCATTACGAGGTGGCCCGTGGCGTGCAGCGTGTGCTGCAGCGCTACAAGGATCTGCAGGACATCATTGCCATTCTCGGCATGGATGAGCTCAGCCCGGACGACAAGCAAACTGTCTACCGCGCGCGCAAGATCCAGCGCTTCCTCAGCCAACCGTTCCACGTGGCCGAAATCTTCACAGGCACGAAGGGCGAATACGTCAAGACCGAGGATACTGTCCGCGGCTTCAAGGAAATCCTCGAGGGCAAATACGACGATGTGCCCGAGCAGAATTTCTACATGAAGGGCAGCATCGAGACGGTCAGCAAATAAGTGGCGACCAAAATCCAGTTCGAAATCGTCTCTCCTGCCGGGGTCTCCACCGCTTCGGAGGTCGATCAGGTCGTGCTCCCCACGACCTCGGGAGAAATCGGTGTGCTGGCCAACCACGAGCCGCTCATGACCATGCTTGAGCCGGGCGAGATGGCCGTGATCAGCGACGGGAAGACGCATTATGCCGCGATCGGCGAGGGCTTCGCCCAGATCACGCCGGGGCGCATCTCCGTCCTCACCGATCTCGTCGCCAGCGAGAAAGAGATCGACGAGGATGCTGTCTCCAAAGCGATCGAGCGCGCCCAGACCGCCTTGGCCAACAGCGCCAACCTCAGCGACGAGGAAGCAACCGGCTTGGAGGCCGGCCTCAAGCGCAACCTCGCCATGCTCGGCGTCAAACGCCGCCGGCGTGTTTAGGCGAACTGACAGGAACTGGCTTGCAGCCAGATAAGTCCTGTCCCAGCGGGTATCCAAATGGCCCCGAACCCTTCCAACCCAGAGAAATTGGAAGGAGGTTCCAACCGTTTTTTCCATTCTACCGCGCCGGGTAAATGCATCCCTCCGCTCGCCTCACAGCTGGGCAACGACACGATCGACTTGCGCGTGCCACAGGGTCCGGTCAACCGCAGCCAGGATGATTTGCGCTCTGGCATCGTTCGTCCGGAAAATCCCCGCGATCTTCTCGAATACAAACTCGCTACCGTGTGGCGGCGACTCTTTCGCCGCACGGATATCGGAAGAAATGACAATTTTTTCGAGTTGGGCGGCCATTCCTTGCTGGCGGTGCAGCTTGCTTACGAGGTGGAACAACTCGTCGGTCGCCGTCTACCCATTGCTCTTTTTTTCCGAGCGCCGACGATCGCGGAGCTGTCCGCAATGTTGGAGGCTGAAGAGTGGGTGCCTGCATGGAGTTCTCTTATCCCCCTTTACCAAGACGGGGAGAAGGCACCTTTGTTCTTCCTCCACGGATATGGTGGGGATGTTTATGTGTTTCTCGATCTGGCCCGGGTGATGGAGAGAGAGCGTCCGGTCTATGGCGTGCAAGCCGTGGATCTGGACGGCAGGCAGAAACGCCACGAAATGATGGAACAGATGGCCGCACATTATGCACGCGAGATCTGCTCGCTCCAGCCCGAGGGCCCATACCACTTGGCGGGTTATTCCATGGGCGGATGGATTGCCTATGCAGTGGCACAAGAATTGCGCAAGGCAGGCCAAGAAGTCGCGTTTCTGGGTCTCCTCGACACGCACGCTACGGCCAATGTTTCTTGGTATTACTACGGGCTGACTATTTTTCCCGATCTGGTGGACCGTGCCGCCCGGCATCTGCAGCTTCTGCGCGGCATTCCATGGTCAGACAAGTGCAGCTATCTCGCCGGTCCACTGCGCACCATGTGGTATTTTCTGACCCGCTCGCAGCGCAAGAGCGATGATGCCTATGCTGCCGCACAGGGCTGGGAGGCGGATCATTACAACCTCATCCATGCGCGCTACCGGCCGAGTGCCTACGACGGGACAGCTGAGATCTTTGTCGCCACGGAGGAAAAGAATTTTCCGTATGCTTTTTGGAAAAAGATGGTTCGAGGACGGGTGCGATTTCACCAGGTGGATGGCTCGCACCATGAGATGCTCTCGGCCGCAAACTGCCCCGCGCTAGCGCGCAAGATCGAGGCTGTTTTGCTTCTGTGTCGCCCGGCGAAAATCAAGGACGCGGTCGGTCTGCAGGCTCAAGATCAGCACGCTGCTGATGGATCGGATACCACGGTTCACCGGCTCTTTGAGGAGCAGGTGAAAAAGACGCCGGACGCCGTGGCAGTGGAGTTTGGTCAAGAACGCCTGACTTATCGTGAGCTGAATGCCCGCGCCGATCGTCTGGCCTCGTCTTTGGTCGAGGCCGGTGCAGGGCCTGATGAGGTGATTGGAATTTATGCTCCCATATCGATAGCCACTCTCGTTGGTGTGCTGGCGGTTCTCAAGGCAGGTGGAGCCTATCTGCCTGTCGACATGGCCTTACCTCATGCTAGGCGCATGTTTTTGCTGCACGACTCAGGGTGCAAGATCGTTCTAGTCCGGGGCGAACATGCCCCGCAGTTGCGGGAGGAACTGCAAACCAACGGACTGTCGCCTCACGTGATGGATCTGGGTGGCGTGGATAGCGCAACCGACCGCTCTACCGAGTTGAAACCTCCGCCTCTCTTGCGTCCGGAAAATCTGGCCTATGTTCTTTATACCTCAGGATCCACCGGACAGCCGAAGGGAGTGGAGATGCCGCACCGGGCGCTGGTCAATTTGCTCCGCTGGCAAAAGTCGATTTCATCTGACCTGAAGCCCGGCCGCACCCTGCAATTCGCCAACTTGGGGTTCGACGTGTCCTTTCAGGAAATCTTTGCGACTTGGACTGCGGGTGGAACCTTGGTCTTGGTGCACAGCATGACTCGGCTGGATCCCGAGGCATTGATCCACTTCATCGACCGCCGGAAAATCGACCGTCTATTTTTGCCTTTTGTTGTTCTGGAGCATTTGGCTGCGGCTGCGCAGAGGCGACGTATCGTTCCAACTGGACTAAAAGAAGTGTTCGTCGCCGGCGAGCAGCTCCGCATCAGTCCCGGTATTCGGTGGTTCTTCGGTCAACTCCCGAGCGCGCGCCTCTGGAATCACTATGGGCCAACCGAGACGCATGTGGTGGCCGGGTTCATGTTGGAAGGCAACCCGGACTCTTGGCTGGATTTGCCCCCCATTGGTCGCGCTCTGCCCAACTGCGAGATTCACCTACTGGATGAGTCCCTTCAAGCCGCACCTGTCGGTGCCGCCGCCGATTTGTATGTTTCTGGGCTACCCTTGGCCAGGGGATATCGCAACCAACCGGAACTGACCGCGGAGAGATTCATCAGGAATCCTTTCGAAAAAACCCCGGGCGAGAAAATTTACAAGACGGGTGATGTGGCGCGTCGCCTTTCCGATGGAACGATTGAATTTCTGGGCCGGTCGGATCTTCAGGTGAAAATCCGCGGGCATCGCATTGAGTTGGGTGAAGTCGAGGCGGTGGTCGGAAAACATCCCGGTGTCGCGGGCTGCGCCGTGCTGGCGGTGGAGGGGTTCGGGGGCAGGGAACTGGTCGCCTTTGTGGTTCCCCGAAAAGATGCAGATCTTTCGCTGGCCTCGCTCCGTCAACGGGTCGGTCGGCAGTTGCCCGACTACATGATACCCGCCCGGTTTGCTGTCTTGGATGTGTTGCCTCTGACCTCCAATGGCAAAGTGGATCGTCAGGCGCTGGCGCAGACCAAAGGCCGCGAAGTGCCAATTGGCGTCGAATACGCGGCTCCCCGCCACGAGTTGGAGCGAAAGTTGAGCGAGATCTGGAAGGAAGTCCTCGCGCGCGAAGCGATCGGCATTCAGGACAACTTCTTCGAGATGGGCGGGAACTCCCTCCTGGTGACGGCCTGCTGCGTGGAAATCAACAAGCGGCTGGGGCTCCAAGTTCCATTAGGACTTATTTTTGCAAACCCCACGATCGGGGATCTGGCCGAAAAACTAAATACTTTTTCCGACCCGGCGGCGCCCATCCCGAGAGCGGATCGTCATCTTGCGTTGCCTGCGTCCTGCGCACAGGAGGCCATGTGGTTCGTGCAACAAATTCTCCCGGATCGCGCTACCTACAACCAGCCGTTCGCCTGGCGGTTCAGCGGTCCAATCGATGAGAAGCGCCTGCGCGTGGCCTTGGAAACTGTGATGAGCCGCCACGAGGTGCTTCGCACCGCTCTGGTTTTCGAAGATGGAGGATTGCAGCAGAAAATATCTCCTGCAGGAGAACTGAAGCTGCCATGGCGAAAAACCGTGATATCCGAACGTTCCGATCCGACTAGATTGTTGCGCGAAGAGTCGCGCTGGCCTTTTGATCTGGCCCATGCCCCGCTCTGGCGCGCCCTGTGGGTCAAGCTGGCCGACGACGACAATATTCTCCTGCTGACTTTCCATCACAGCATCATCGACGAGTGGTCCATGCGGGTGCTGGTGGCTGAGTTGCAAAGCCTCTACGCGGGTGACATACCGGTCGATCTTCCGCTGCAATATGCCGACTACGCCGCATGGCAGCGCAGGAATCTCTCCGTGGAACGGCTTGAGTCCGCGACATCTTACTGGCGTCGGCAACTCGCGGATCTTCCGGTGCCTCTCTCTTTGCCTGCCGCGGTGAAACTTCCACCGCAGGCTACCGGGCGCGGAGTGACCCATGGTTTCGAGCTTCCTGCCGAATTTGTCTCAAGCCTCCGGTCCTTGGCCCGCGGGGAAGGGACCACGGTCTTCGTGGTCATGCTGGCGGCATTCCAGTTGTGGCTGTGCCGCCGCAGCGGGCAGAACGATCTCGTGGTGGCAACCCCGTTTGCCGAACGGGATCGACCGGAGACTCAATCGCTGATCGGTTGCTTTCTCAACACACTGCCGATCCGCACGAAGTTCGAGGAAGGGGAAAATTTCCGAGCCTTACTCCGGCGTGTGCGCGAGACCGTTCTGGACGCGTTCGATCATGCGCAGATGCCCTTGGCCAAGATGGTCGAACTTGCTCCTCCCCGTCGCGAATCCGGAGACCGTTCGTTGTTCCAGGCCATGTTTGTTCTGCTGGAGGAAGGGGTGCAACCGGTGCAACTCGATCAGGTTGTGGCGCGCGAGATCATTTGCGACACGGGGACCAGCAAGCTCGACCTGACGCTCTTCATCCACGCCGAGGGCGACGTGTGGGATTGCCGCCTCGAGTGCTCCTCGGACTTGTTCAGCCAGAAGCAGGGAGCCCGCATGGCGGGTGAGATGGCAGACTTTTTTCGAGCGGTGGCTTGAGATCCCGGAACAATCACGCCGCAAGACTGATCAGTCGCGACGGGTCGTTTCGATCTGCTGCCGCAGCTTGGCGATGGTTTTTGCGGGCAGCACGCCCTTCCACTGGACGCCCGGGTAGATCAAAGTATCGCGGCCGATCATCGAACCGGGGCTGAGGACGGCGTTGCAGCCGATTTCGGCCCGATCGCCAACGATGGCGCCGAATTTTTTTAGGCCGGTCGGTGTGGCGTCATCATCTCCGCGAATGACGATTTCGGTTCGATCTAGACGGACATTGGACAGGATAACACCGGCGCCGTGGTGCGCCTTGTGGCCGAGGATGGAATCGCCGTCGTAATTGAAATGCGGAACTTGGGCTTCGTCGAAGACGATGCAGTTTTTAAATTCGCAGGTGTTACCTAGCA
>Ga0114978_10004960_pt1 | contig 10692 bp, 4 predicted proteins | sample S_140212_EF_Meta_FD_87027 | JGI IMG/M metagenome (GOLD analysis project Ga0114978, IMG submission 87027) | Freshwater microbial communities from Lake Simoncouche, Canada to study carbon cycling - S_140212_EF_MetaG | ecosystem: Environmental > Aquatic > Freshwater > Lake | place: Lake...
GATCGTCAGCCCGCGCATGGTCATGCTCTTCGGGTCCTGCCGGTCTCCGTCCAGGTCGCCGCGAACTTCCTCGTTGCCGCCAGCGATAATGGCGGAGCCGAGACCGCCGAGCTGGGAGAGCATCTGGGTCATGTCGACCACGGCCATCTCGTCCATGAGCTGCCGGTTAAATATCTTGGCATCGAGGGCGGTCTTGCCGAGTGAGATATTGGTGCCGGTGATGGAATTGGTGTTCGTGGCCTGGTAGGTGTCGGAGGCGTCGGCCGTGACTTCAAACGGCGTGAGCAGAACGGTTTCTTGGCGCGCGCCCGAGGTTTCTGCGGCGGTCTTGGCCGCCAACTCATCGGGGTCAAGGCGACCGTTTTTGTTTTTGTCCCAGCGGGCGAGGCTGGTCGGATCGACTGGGCTGGGCGCGGTTTGGGCGGAGCTGGCATTCGCAAGCACGAGGCCGATGGCGGTGAGAGCGAGGAGGCGGTAGGTGATCAGGGTATTCATGGGAGTAGATGAGTCAGTTGGAGCTGCACTTGAATGAGGTTTGAGATTGTTGATAAGCGAGGAGGGCCGTGACGGTGGAGACTAAAACTCCCCGCGCATACCAAAGACCCAATTGCCGCCGTAGTTTTCCGCTCTCCACAGGGCGCCGGAGGCTTCGTAGATTTCGTGCGACTGATTGAAGACATTGCGGGCTTGCACGAACAAGGTGGTGTGGCGCAACACGCGAAGATTCACGCTGCCGTCGTATTTGATCACCGCCGGCCGATAGCGCGTGGCGTTGAACCAGGGCGCGTCGTCCTGCCAAACCGCACGCAGGCCGAAGCTGAGGCGTTGGTAGCGATAGTCGAAGCCACCGGTGATCGTATGCGGCGTCATCCCGCGACGGCGCTCGTTGGCGTAAGTGCGGGTGTAGGTCGCAAACACCGTGGTGCCCCTCAGGGCGCCGGGGAGCATTTTCAGATTCTGGCGATAGGAAAGTTCCATGCTGCGGAAGCGGCGGCTGCCGTCACCTTGAGTCGTCGTGATTACAGCGTAGTCGGCAAACGCGGGATCGGTGATCCCAAACTCGGAGGCGGAATACTCAACGCTGGTCCGCAAGTTCGCGATGTGCGTCTCGGTAAGCGTGGCGGTCAGGCTGCCCGCGCCAGAAAAGTAGTAGCCGATACTGGCGGCGACGCGCTGCGAGGTTTCGGGTTTGAGATTCGGATTGGCGACCCGGATTTCCTCGGCGACGTCGTTGTAGGAGTAAAGCCCGCTGATGTTGTTGATATCGGGGCGGGAGATGGAATGCCCGTAGCCGATATCGGCGAGCAGGCTGTCGGAGAAACGATACTTCGCGGTGACGCTTGGAAACAGATTGTCGTAGGTGCCGCGGCGGGTGGTTTTCGGACGACTGAGATACTGGTAATCCAAGCCGGGAATCGTCGTGGCGCGACCGGTGCTTGCGTTGACCGGGAACTTGGCGGCCGCTACCTGCGTGGGGGAGAGCGGATCGAATTCCTGTGAGCTCGTCTCGGTTCTTTCCCAGCGGAGGCCGCCCTGGAACTGCCATGCGGCGATCCGTACGTTGCCCAGCAGGTAGGCCGAAGGGATCACTTCCAGATAGCGTTTCTTGTCGGCGAAGGCGGCACTGTAGTAGTTGTCGGCGGTGAGCGTGTTAGTGAAATTCTGGGGGGAAGTTGCGAACGCCTGACCGATCGCCTGGCGATTTGCGTAGACGGGTGCACCGCCGCCGGAGATCGAGCGGAAGGAGACGCCGAGGGCGGACGGGCTGAAGACAAAAGCCGAGGGAAAATCGGCGAAGCTCCCGGTGGTGCCGCCGCCGGGTCCGTTGTAGTTATAGTTGCTCAAGCCGCCGGTGCGGTCGGTGTTCAAGATGCGCTCCTGGCGTTTGTAGCCGAATTTGAAGAAGGTGGGCAGACGGAACGGTGCGGCCCAGCGGCCGTTCACGGTGAGGTTATTGACTTCATTGTAGACGGCTCGGACGTCGTCGGTGATGCGGGGATTCTTGTAGTTGAACAGATTCGCCCAATCGAGGCCGCCGGTTTGCCGGACGTCCCAGGCGCTGGAGGCGATCCCCGGGCGGGTGGCTTCGACTGTCAGGCCGCCGAGGGCGTTGACCTGCGTATTGCCGGCCACGCTGTTGCGGTTGGTGCCGTAGGAATTTTTTGAGGCCGAGGTCGAATAGGCGCCGTCGAAGGTGAAGGCGCGCCACGTGTATTCGAATTTTGGAATCAGCGTGTAGCCGGTGGTCTGTTTGTTGATGCCACCGCCGCCGGTGCCGACGTTGGCGGCGGCCGAACGGATGTTCACGAGGCTGGCGCCGGCGGCCTGCACGGCGCCGGTGGTGAGCGTGGTGACGCGATTGTGCGCGAACATTTCATACCAATTATACGAGGCGGTCAGCGAGAGCACGAGGCGAGGCGTGGCTTTGAAATCCACGGTCGCACTGGCGGTGGAGCGCTCGGTCCATTTCGGGCCGTCTTTGAAGGCAATCGCGGTGACGACGGGGACGCCGCCTGCGGCGGTGCCGTAGGTGTTATCAACGCGCTGCTGCTCGTTGTAGAGGTTGGATGTATTCAGACCGAGGAGGAGGCCGACCCGACGATTGAAGAAGCTTTCCGAGTAGTTAAAACTGGCCGTGGGGCGGACCTTGCGGCCGATACTATCATCGGGCCCGGGGGTGCTTTTCAGCGTGAATTCTTCAGAGTTGAGTCCCCCGGAGAGCGAGTAGGTGAGGCGGCGGCCCTGCGTGTCGAAGGCGCGTTTCGACTTCATGTTGATGGTGCCGGCCGGAGCGTCGGCATCGAGATCGGCCGGCGTGACGCGGGAAATCTCGATCGACTCGATGCTGTTGATGGAGACCTGTTCGAAGCTGAAGGAGCGCGTCGCGGTGCCGGCGCCGCCATTTTCCGTGCCGCCGTAGACGGCGAAACCATCGGCGCTGGCGGACTTCATGCCGTCGACTGACACGCCGGTGTATTGCGGGTCCATGCCGCCGAGGCGCGGTCCGCGCGTATCGGCTTCGACGGATTCCATTTCGATTCCGGGAAGATATTTGAGAAACTCGCCGACATTGCCCTCGGTGACATCGCCGAAGACATCGGAGGAGATCGAGGTCCCCATGTTCATCGAGTTGCGCTGATTCATGATTTGCTTCGCATTGCCTTCGACCTCGGACGAGACGACGAATGCCGCGAGCTGAATCGTGCCATCGCCGGGGCCGGGTTTCGGGGCTCCCGGAGCAGCGAGTTCAAGATCGCGCGTGGTGGTTTGGCCCGCGGTGACCGTGACCGACTGGGTGGATTTTGCGTAGCCCGTGTAGGAAACCGACACGGTGGCCGGGCCGACGGGGACGTTGGCAAAGAAATAGTAGCCGCCGTCGCCGGTGGCCGTGAGTAGGCTCGTGCCATTGATGCGAACCTCGGCATCACGGACGAATGTTTTGGTGGCGGGATTGTAGACGCGGCCGGTGATCCCGCCATTGGCGGCGCCTTGGGCTACGAGAGCGAGCCCCGAAGCCAGAAAAGCGCAGACAAGGCCGCCGAGGATTCGGCGAGGGATTGCCAGCGCGCGGCGGTGAAAGATCGATGTTTTCATGTGTGCGAGGCGTTGAACGAGGGATGTTTTGAAGTGAAAAGCCGGGCAGTTCGGGAATCCCGAATCTGCCCGGTGGTAGATGCCGCGGCGCGGGCCAAGTTACCCGGGCTCAGAAATCAACCGTGGTCGAGAAGCGGAAATTCTGCGGGGCGCCCCAGCTGGCCACGTTGGTGGCGACCGTGGCATAGTAATTTTTGTTTAACGCATTATCAACGTTGAGCGCAAAGCTGACGCGGCGCTGCCAGAGCTTGGTGGTGTAGCCGGCGAGCAGGTTCACGACGGTGTAGGACGGCGACCAAACCGGTTGCAACGCGCTACCCTGCACGGTGACGGCGTTGCCGCGGAAGGTCGGTTGACGCCAGTTGGCGCCGCCTCCGACGTAAATTCCCTTCAGAGCACCCTGGGTGAAGTCGTAACGCGTGAACACGTTGGCCCGCGCCTTCGTGTAGCCGGCACTGGGCACGCCCTCGGGAAACGTGAGGAGAAACGCGTCCAGCAGCGGTGTCGCTTTGCTTTGCGCCTTGGCCGCCGCCTGAAACGCTTTGAGCTGCGGCAGCCGGTTGGTGATCGCCAGCTCGTTGGTCGCACCGTTGAGCATCAGCCGCCAGTTGCGGGTGAAATTGGCCACGACTTCCAACTCCCAGCCGGTGGTGTTGAGGGTCTGGTAGTCGGTGCCGGCCCGATTGAACCCCGTCCCGAAAATCGCAGTCGACTCATCCAGAATGGCGACGGCCGGGGCCGGAGAAATGCGGGCGTTCGGGGAAAAATTCTTGTAGCGGGTGGTATTCACTTCCAGGCGACCGCCGAAAAGGGTGAGGCGCATGGACGCATCCTGGCCCTCGCCGGTGCCGATTTCCTGCACCTGGCCGGGCGTATAAAGGCCGGCTCCGTCGCCGACGGAAATCTGGAACGATTTCCCGTGGTTCCAAGAGAAAGCGAGCGTGTCATTCACGCGCAACACGCCGCCGTAGTTGGCGCCATCCGCCTTGCTGTTTAAGAACTGCACCTGGGGCAGGGCCTGCCCGGGGAGGTAGTTGTTGACCCAGGTATAATTCGGCAGCGCGCGAACAATGCCATTCTCGGTGCGCATGTTGAAATGGTCCTGACGGAGGCCGACGAGCGTGAACAAGTGGTCTTTGAAATAACTGCCTGAGGCGCCGACGCTGACCGAGGGAATATAGAAACGCCGCCACGTGGCATTGGCCGCCCCCGCCGCGCCGCCGACCAGATCGGCGAACCAGGCGGAAGTTCCCGGCCGCCCGCCCATGTCGCCGGTGAGCTGCGCGGCGTCACCGTCGCCGAGGTAGTAGCGACGAAAAAAACGGTTGTTCGTCAGGGTGGCGCGATTCGCCGCCGTCGCGGCCACCGAGACGGTCGGATCGATCGTCCCGATGAAGTTGGGGTTCGCCGGGTCAATAAATTCGGCGAACTTTGCGCCTGCTTGGGCCAGGGGCGTGTCCTGATGCTGCTGCAGACTGAGCACGAACTGCTGCTTCATCCACGACGTGTTGAGATCGTAGACGGCGGACAAGCGCAGGTCGCGCACGATGTTGCCGCTGATAACATCCGAGCGCTGGTATTCAGTGAAAAGCCGGTTGAAATTGGGGTTGGCCGCGCCGCCCGGGAGCAAGGGCGAAAGGTCGCGCCAAACCTGCAAGCCAACATTGTTCCCGTAGAGGTTCGTCTTCCGCTGGTAGGCATTGCCCGACAGCATCAGGTGCAGGTTCTTGCCCACATCTTGCGTCACCGCGATGGAGCAGGAGTTAAAATTATCCTGCTGGGTGTTGTTCGGTCCGAGTACCTGAAAAGCCTTTGGCACCACGGACGTATCCGTGATGGTCAGGCCGCTGCCGGCGCTGCGGACCATCCCGGCGGCGCGGTAGAATTGTCCGGTGGCAGGAACGTGGATGAGACCGTTGGCGTTGGTGAGCGTCGCCGTCGTGCTGAAGGAGAATTGGTCGGTGAACAGCCCCTGGCTGCGGACATTGGTGGTTTCCCCGTGCTCGAGCATCACGTCGATCGAGGTCGAGCGAAACGGGCGGTAGGTGATCGCGCCGTAGATGCCGCGCATTTTGCTGCTGGCATTGTCAACCCAACCGGTGCCGTTGCTCGCGACGGTAGCTAAACGGACGGCGAGTTTGTCCGCCACGAGGATGCGATTCAAGTCGAGCTCAGCGCGGCGCAGATTGTTGTCTTTGACGTCTCCGCCGGAAAATATCCCGCCGGCACCACCCGTCACCTTCACCCGGTTGAAGTCGCGGGTAAAGAGTCCGCGTTTCGTAACCTGATTCGTCATACCTCCCATCGCGGATTCGCCATAGAGGAAGGCATTGGGCCCGCGCAGGAGCTCGATGCGCTCCATCGCATAGGCGTCTTGAGGTGAATACCAATACCAACCATTGCGCAGGGCGCCAGAGTTGGAAGGAACGCCGCGGGAGATGGTCTGTTGGAATCCGTTGGGATTTGGGCTCGCCTCTCCGCTCACGAAATATTTCGACACTTCCATGAGGCTGGTGGCCCCGATGTCCGCGATCAGCTCGGAATTCACGACCGAGATCGAGTTGGCGACATTCTTCAGCTCCTGCACGGTGCGCATCCCGGAGGTGGTTTGCATCGATTGGTAGCCCTTGCTCGAGCCTTCGGACACGGTGAAGATGGAAAGCGTGATCGTTTCTTCGGCCGCCGGCGCGGTCGCGGTGCCGCCTGTCGAGGAGGTTTGTGCGTTGGTGGTGGTCGCTGCCGCCATCCAAGTGGCTAGTAAGGCAATCAGGGTGCGGTGGGATTTCATGGGACTAGTCGGTGGTTTGGGTTAAGGAAATTGCGTGGATGCGTCGCGCTTAGGAACTCACCGTGATGGTAAACCCGAGGCCGCTGGCACTGGACAGGGCTCGGTAGCCCTCGAGGGAGTTCGACTTGACGGTGAACGGATCCATCACGACGGCTTTGTCGGTGCCGGCCGGGGTGGTGGCGGCCGACTGAGCGTGAAGAACGGTGCTGCCGGCGATGAGCGTGACGACGAGAAGTCGCACGCGGCGGATTGGGTGAGATGACATGTGGGATTGGGTTTTGGTCGAGGAACGGAAAGTGGCGCTGGGGCGCGGCGGATAAAAAGGAGTTGGCTGATCCGCGCGGTCGACGGTCGCGTGGGCCGCGCGGTGACGCTCAGAAGTCGAACGAGTTCGACAGCTCGTAGGCGCGAGGCGGGTTCAGGGCCCAGATGGGAGAGCCGTCGCCGTTCACGGCGACGCGCCGCAGGCCCTGCTCACTGAAAAGGTCCTGCGCGTTGAGCTGAATCTTCCACCGCACCTTGTTGTTCAGGATGCGCCGCGAATAGTTGATGAACGTACCGCCGGCGATGACCGCCCCGGTTTTATACTCCCTGCTTAGATCGGAAACCTGCCCGGGGTAGTTTTGCAGTCCGCCGAAATTGAAGGCCTTGGTGGTCTGGCCGTAGCCGATGACCTTGCCGGATTCCCAGCGCAGGCTGGTGCCGAGGCTCAGGCCCTTGAGCTTACCCTCGGACAGACTGTAGCGACCGATCAGCTTCGCCGTGTAGGGGGAAAGTCCCGCGCGCGCATTTCCTTCAGGGAGGACGTCGGCCGCGTAGGAGGCACCTACTCCGGTCGCGAAACTGTCGACCAGCAGTTGGGCGGTCTAAGGATTCCGTTTGGTCGTGACGTCGGTGCGCAGTCCCTCGTCAAAGTATTTTTTGTAGTAGGCGGCACGGGTCGCAAAGAAGTCGGTGAGCTCGGGGGCGATGCCGGAAACCCGGGCTTCCGTCTTGTCGACGCTCGCGACGAAATCCCAATTCCGATTCGGCCGGTAATACACCTCAAGCGCGTAGCCTTTAGAAACGGCCGACGAGGTGGCGATCGCTCCGTTAGGCAGGGCATACGGCGTCGTGACGGAGGCGCCGTTGGTCCCGACGGTGCTCCACTCGGACTGGCGGCCGGCGTTGATGAGCGCATTATAAAGAGCGTTCTCAAAGGCCGGGACGCGGTTCTGGACGGATGTGGAGGCAGAAGAATTGAAGAGCTGCGACGACTCGTAGCGAGTGAGCTTCAGGTCGAGCTTGTTGCTGAACAGCGAGACGCCGACGCCAAACTCATCCGTCTTGCCCGACCGAGGGGGAATGGCGCGATAGAGATTGTCCTGACGAGGGCTGGTCGCGGCGAAATTCTCCGACCGATTGGCCAGCAGGCGCAACCAATCGGTGGCTTTGAAGACGATACTCTGCGTGGAGGTGGAGCGCGCGTTGTTGAAGCTCGTTCCGGTCGTAAGAAATTCGTTGCGGTTGCTGCCCGGTAGCGTCGGAAACGGAAACCCGCTGTCCGGCTGGAGCGCGCGCAGGGACGATGTCACCTTGTCCTTACGAAAACCGAACAGCGTTACGATCCGGCTCTTCCAGAAGAAGCTTTGCAGGGAGACGCCCTCGCCCGAGTTTTCTTGGGTCTGCCACGTGCGGACCGCAGCGTTCGGAATGAGACCTTGGCCGACATGCAGCTGCTGGGGCGAGCGCTGCCAGACTGCCGGAGTGGCGAGGTTGTTGTAATAAAGGTAATCGTAGGAGCGGTTGGTCTGCCGCGCCACGTTGTCGGGAAAGCCGGTAAAGCGCAGCGAAGTGTCGCCGACTTTCACCGGGTCGCCGACATACCAGAGTTGCATCACGTAGCGCGAGGTTTGGCCGGTGGCATTGGCCCCGCTCGCCGCCGCCGGCAACACGTTGGGGATGTCGCTGTCGAATTGGTTGTGGTAGCGGGTGCCGTAGGTGTCCCGCTTGGCTTTCGTGTAGACGCCGGTGAGGCGATGCGAACCGAGCCAGCCCAACTTCTCGGTCTTCTTGGCGAAATCGAAGTCGTAGTTGGCCTGCAAGAGAGTATTGGTGTAGGTGGCATCGCCGCGCTCAGCAATGTTGCGGCCGTAGATAAAGGGCCGCAGGAAATTCGGGTTCACGCGGCCGTCGGGCAGCTTCTGGTTGATGTCGATCGAAATTTGATTCGACTGGGAGAGGACCGCGAAATACTGGTCAAAATCGCGGGTCTCCCGTTGGACCGTGGCGGACAGGTAGAGATCATCGGTGACCCGCTGATCGATGGTGACGTTGTACCGGCGGATATTTTCCTGGCGATAGGAGCCGGGTAGCGCGCCGATTTCCACCGTGTCGTAGGGGAAGATACCCCTGTCCGTGACCTGAGGGTCAGCGCGGAGGATGACGGCGTTCTCGAGTGCATCGCCACTACGGGCGAACTGGCTGCGGCTGGTGAGTGCGGCGGGGGCGGCACCGGTAATCGTGCGCGCGGCGAGAATCGTGGCCACGTTGTCCAGCGGGTTGGCCCATTGGCCGTTGCCGCTGAAAATGAGCGCGGTGCCATTGGCCTGCGTGTCCAGGGGCCGACGGATCAGGCCGAGATTTGCGGAGGTGCCGTTGGCCAGCGTGAAGGTGGTGGCGGGAGCGATGCCGTCAGCATTCGGCACGGTCGGATCCCAATAGAACGCCTGGGCGATTTGGGCCGGCGTCATCTGGGGCGTATAGGTTTTGTAGGCTCTCAGCCAGCCCGAGACGTTGTCCTGCACGGTGCGATTATTCGGGCGGCGGCCGAAACTGCTGACGCCCTCGGCGTAGGCGCGCACCGTGGTGCCCTTGAACGGCTGGTAGGTGCCCGTAACGAAAACCCGCTTGTCGCGGAGGAAGGCGGTTTTGACTTTATATTGCTGTTCGTTGAAAAGGCCGACACCGCGCACCGCTAGGACACCCGGAATGAGCACTTCATTGTGATCCAGCATGACCCGGTTCGAGCCGAACTGATCGATCTTGTTTTCCACCCGGGTGGCGCGCTTGCGGGTGCCGGCCAGCTTGGTGGAGGAATTCACCAAGCCGGCGGGTTCGGCCAGGCCAAAGAGAATCGAGTTGGCCCCGCGGAGGAATTCCACGCGCTCGGTATTGTAGCGGTCGGTGGAGCCGAGAGTGTCAATGAAGTTGACCGTGGTCGACGCGGCGCCCAACCCCCGCACGCGAATCACGCCGGACTTGTTGTTGTTGTCACCGAAGTCCGAGCCGACGTAACCGTTGGCGCCGCCGAGCGCGGCGACGGGCTCCGCATGGTAGGTCGAGTCATTTTCGGCACCGGCCACAAACGCCATCGCGCTGGCGATATCCTTGGCGCCGAGGTCGTCTAGAAACTCGGTCGTCAGCACCGTGACGGAGGCCGCGACGTCCTTAAGGTCGGTCTTGATGCGGCTGCCAGCGAGCGTGGACGACGCCTGGTAGCCGCTCTCCGCTGACGTATCGACGATGAACGGGGAGAGCACGACGGCTTCTTCGGCGGCGGACGGCTTGGGTGGGGCGGTTTGGGCACGCCCGCAGGGCAGTGCACTCTCGGTGAGGACGAGAACAGTCAGTAGTCGGACGCTTGGAAATTTCATGGGATAGGAGGGGACCGCTCCAAGGGGTGGTGCGATCAGGTGGGTGAATTGCGGTGACTATACCGTCCGGAGGGTAAGGAAACCATAGACAAGTGCGGAAACTCTTGTTGTTTTGCATTCCATGGCCCGCGCGCGAAGTCGAAGCATCAAGGGGACGGCGGTGGCGACACCACTGGTCGAGGGAGCCCCTGCGGCCTGTCGGGCTGGTTTATTCCAATTTGCTGCTGGCCAGAAGTTCACGAACGGCTGCGTGCAGAGTCGGGCGCTGTTCTGGTGCAAAAGCGGACGAGGGACGTTTGAGCTTAATGGAGTCCTCCATCGCTTGGAGCCCCACGATGTCTACGTGCTGCCTTGGAACCGGCGCATCACGTATTTTCCCTCGGCGGCGGATCCGATGTATACGGCTCACGTCCATTTGGTGCCCTGGTATCGTCGTGGTTCGCCGTGGGTGCCAAACGTGCCGCACGAGAAAAATGAACCCGAGTTCGACTCACCTGATCGGCGCGATGTGGCCTGGCCCTTGATGGCAGGCCTCGTTCGGCTGCGCACGGAAGCGGATGAACCCCTGGGTCGGTTGATCGACTACGCCACCCGCTGGTTTTTGCACTCGCAGCGCGACGAAGCAGAAGCGCGGGCTTTGGGGCTATTGCTCGTGCGCGAACTCACGCGCGCGGC
>Ga0114978_10004963_pt1 | contig 10688 bp, 10 predicted proteins | sample S_140212_EF_Meta_FD_87027 | JGI IMG/M metagenome (GOLD analysis project Ga0114978, IMG submission 87027) | Freshwater microbial communities from Lake Simoncouche, Canada to study carbon cycling - S_140212_EF_MetaG | ecosystem: Environmental > Aquatic > Freshwater > Lake | place: Lake...
ACGTGGGAGCAATCTTGACAATCTTGCCGAGGCGCAAAACGATGATTCGGTCGGTGACCTCGAGAACGTGAGGGAGGGTGTGCGAGATGAAGATCACGCCCAGTCCCTTCTTCTTGGCGTTCTTGATGATCTCCAACACTTCGGAGGCCTGACGGGCGCCGAGGTGGTTCGTCGGTTCATCCAAGATGATGACCTTGCGCGCCCAGGCAACAGCGCGCCCAATCGCGACAGCCTGACGCTGACCGCCGGAAAGTTGCGAGACAGAACGGTCGGAGGCGGGAACGGCAATTCCTACCTCTTCAAGGTCACGGTGCGCTTCGTGTTCCATCTGCTTCTTCGCAACGAAACCGAGCTTGCCGAGGATTCCTTTGACGGTGATTTCGCGCCCCAGGAAGACGTTCTGGCTCACACTCAGGTGCGGCGCCAAACCGGAGTCTTGGTACAAGGTTTCGACGCCAGCATCCAGAACCTCGCGCGGCGAGGACCAGACCCGTTGTTCGCCATCGAGGAAGAGGCTGCCACTGTCGGGCGTGTAGGCACCAGAGAGGATTTTGACGAGCGTGGACTTGCCCGCACCGTTATCACCAACGAGGCCAATAACTTCACCCGCGTGCAGTTTGAAGCTCGCGCCATCAAGAGCGACGACCGATCCGTATTTCTTCGAGATGTTTTTTGCTTCGTAAAGCACGTCACCAATAGCCATGATGATTACCGCCCTTTCTTGTTGAAGGTCTGCGCGGCAACTGCCACGGCGATGAGGATAGCGACGACGACCTTTTTCCAGTCGGGAGCGACGCCGGCCATAATCAAACCAGATTGAACGGTGAAGAGGATGAGGGTTCCGAGCACGGTTCCCCAGACGCGGCCGATACCACCCATGAGCGATGCACCACCGATGACGACGGCGGCGATGGCATCCAGTTCACGACCGGTTCCGGATGACGGTGATCCTGCGCCCAAGCGCATGTATACGTACATTCCGGTCAGGCCCGCGAGAGCGCCGGAGAGAGCGTAGATGGCGACGAGGTGGCGTTCGACGTTGATACCGGCACCGCGGGCAGCGAACGTGTTCGAGCCAATCGCGAAGGTGTAGATACCGAACTTTGACTTGTGAAGAAAGAGGCCCGCGATGACAACCACGATGATGACCGCGAGGACGGCCCATGAGAAGGGGTTGGTGTCGGGGTTCATGGCCGAGATGACGGTGAAGTCGTTCGGGCCGCCGATGGGCATTCCGCTGGAGATGATCACAGCGAAGCCGAGGCCCGCACCCATGGTGGCCAGTGTCGCGATGAAGGGAGGGATTTTTGCTTTGGTAATGAGGAAGCCGTTGAGCAGACCGACGAGAACACCGACGATAACGGCAACGATGGTTCCGAGAACGAGGCCGTAAACGACCTCGCCCCCGGTGGCCTTAGACGAAAGACCTAAGACGTTGACCATGAACCAGGCGGCCACAACGCCACTGAGTCCGATGGTGGCACCGACCGAAAGGTCGATGCCACCGCTAACGATGACATAGGTCATTCCCACGGCGATCAGAACAACAGAACCCCAGTCGGTCAGAATGTTGCTTGCCGTTTGCGTCGACAAGAACTTCGGTTCCAAAATGGTGAACACCACAACGAGGATGACCAGGACCGCCACAAGAATAGTGGACTGGTTGGATCCCATTGCTGCAAGCTTCTGCCACCGCTGTGAGGCGCTTGGCTTGCTGAGTGTTTGGTTGTTGTTCGTCACTGTGGCTCCTTTGCCAATGGTCTTACGGTTTGTTACTAGTTAGCTACGTAGGTGTACTTAGCGAAGTCAGCATCCGTCGTCTTAGCGGTCAGCGTGACGTTGGGGATAACAACTTCGGACTCAGCAGGCTTCGTACCGTTCTTGATGAGGTCCACGAGAGCCTTGATGGCCAAGCGAGCTTCAGCAGCGGGGTCCTGAGCGATCAGTGCGGTGAAGATACCGGACTTGATCTTTGCAACGTTGTCGGGGTAAGCGTCGTAACCGACGAGAGCAACCTTGCCAACGAGACCCTTAGCTTCGAGTGCTGCAGCAGCACCGGATGCGTTGGTTCCGTCGATGGCGAAGATGCCAGCGAGGTCGGGGTACTTGGTCAACCAGTTGTTGACGTTCGTTGCAGCGGTCTCAGGGTTGGACTCCGAGTAAGCAACGTCAACGATTTCGATGCCGGGGTACTTTGCAGCAACCTGAGCCTTGAAGCCATCGAGACGGCCAACGTTGGTGGTTGCGGTTGCGCTGGTCAGACCAACAACGACCTGGTACTTCGTGCCATCGGTGTAACCGATCTGCTCTGCGATTGCGTCTGCAGCCTTTGCGCCACCGTCGCCATTGTCGCCGGTGATGAAGATGCTGACGTCGCTGAGGTCATCAACGCGGGTGTCAACGTTTGCCACAACGATGCCAGCGGCGATTGCCTTGGCGACGGAGGGCTGAAGAGCTACGGGGTCGGTCGGGATCAGAACGAGACCATCGGGCTGCTGTGCGATGACGGCATCAACGATGGGGATCTGGGTCTCGGCGGAGTACTTGGAGGGGTCGCCCTGCCAGATGAGCGTTACGCCCTGAGCAGCGGCTTCTTCTTCAGCACCAAGCTTCATGGCCTGGAAGAAGGGGTCAGACTCTGCACCCATGACGAATGCGATTGTGATGGGAGCATCGGATGCTGCCGTGTCAGTGGTTGCGGTGCTTGCGCAACCGGCGAGAAGGGTGATGGCCGAAGCGACACCGATAAGCCCGAGGGCTTTTTTGGAAACCTTCATTGTTCTTTTATCTCCTTTGATGAAACATTTGCGAGAACGTTCTCACAAATGGTGAATAGATATATTGTGAGGGGTAGGGAAGACCTATTGCAAGTCCAGAAAGCTGTCTGCTAGTCACAATTTGGTAACTAAAAGGAAACAAACCTTGGAAGAAACAGTTTCTGTGCCAACGCTCGTCGGTGTCGCCGCCGCCGCCGGTGTTTCGCGTGCCACCGCGTCCCGGGCCCTCAGTGGCTACGGCAGGGTGGGGGCAAAGACCGTCGCTCACGTGCAGAAAATTGCTGATGAACTGGGCTATATCCCCAATGAAATGGCTCGTGCCATGCGGCGCGGGCGGTCAAAGACCCTCGGCCTGGTCATCATTAGCAACTTCACCAATGCCTATTTCGATCGGGCGACGAAAGCCATTGTGGATGCCGCGGGCGACGCTGGCTTCCAAGTCCTGGTTTCCAATACGGCTGAAAATCTCGTGGCCGAACGTGAGGCTGTGACCCACCTGTTGGAAAAGCAAGTCGACGGTCTCATTGTCGTGCCGACCCCGCTGGGCAATCATGACCACCTCCACCCGCTTGCCTTGCGCAACACTCCCGTTGTGTTGTTTGACCGAAAAGCGGATGGTGTGCTCGCCAGCGCCTTCACGACCGACGATTACACCAGCTGCGTCGCAGCCATCGAATATGTCGCGTCTTTGGGCCATCGAAACATTGGCTGCCTCGTGCGTGTGGCCGGCATCGGCACCATCACGGCAGTTCAGCCTGCCGGCATCATTTCCTCCATCATGGGCCGTATCAACGGCATCACAGCCGGCGCTGTCGCTGCTGGGATTCGGACCACAGACGTGCAGTGGAGATTTGTACCGGCAGGTCTTGAGGTAGCGCAAGAAGGAGTGGAGCAGATGCTTGACTCCGAACATCCGCCGACATTTATCTTTACCTCCAACAACGACATGCTTCTGGCCGTTCTGGCGGTGGCCCAGAAAAGGGGCCTTGTCATTGGCCGGGACCTCTCTCTCATCACCGTCGATGATTCTCCCTGGGCTGCCGTTTTGGGCGGCGGGCTCACCGTCGTGGCTCGTCCCGTTGAACAACTCGCCAAGGAGGCCGTCGACGAGTTGCTCTCCGCGATCGAGAAGCCAGGCTCCGAGGCTCGCGACGTTGTTTTGCCCACCGAGCTCGTGATTCGACATTCGGTTGCCGATCTTCGCTCCGCTACCCCCTAAAGAGGCATTGGCTCTGGTTGAATTGAAGCCGAGCAGAAATGAGCCCCCATGGAGTACACCCAACTTCGCGACCTGACCGTCTCCCGCATTGGCCTGGGATGCATGGGAATGTCACACATTTACACCGGCTACAAGCAGGCGGATGCCGAATCCATCGCCACGATTCACCGTGCGCTCGACCTCGGGGTCACGCACATTGACACTGCCGAACTCTACGGGCCGTTTAAAAACGAAGTTCTCGTCGGCAAAGCTCTGAAGGGACGCCGGGACAACGTAGTTCTGGTCACCAAATTCGGTTTGATGTCCCACGTTGGCAACACCAACGCGGTTGACAGTTCAGCAGCCAATATCCGCGCTGCCGTCGAAGGGTCGCTGAACCGCCTCGACACCGACTACATCGACCTCTATTACCAGCACCGCGTTGATAAGACCGTGCCCATCGAAGACGTCATGGGGACATTGTCCGAGCTCGTGACCGAAGGCAAGATTCGCCACATTGGCCTGTCCGAGGCGGGCCAGAACACGATTCGCCGCGCCAACGCAGTACACCCCCTCACCGCCCTGCAGTCGGAGTATTCCCTGTGGTCTCGGGATGCTGACGATGGCACCCTCGACGTCTTGCGTGAATTGGGTATCGGTTTCGTGCCTTACTCCCCGCTCGGCCGAGGGCTTCTCAGCGGCACTATCCGCTCCCGCGAGCAGTTGGATGCCGACGACTGGCGCCTCACGAATCCACGCTTCTTGGACGGTGCCTTAGAACACAATCTTGAGGTACTCAAGGAAGTCGAAGCTATCGCGGCCGAGGTGGGGGCGACGACCTCCCAAGTGGCCTTGGCCTGGTTGCTCGCACAGGGGGCGGACTGGTCGCCGATTCCCGGCACCATCCGCATTTCTCATCTCGAAGAGGATGTGCTCGCGACCGACATTGTTCTCACCCCCGAACAGGTGCGCGCCCTCGATCACATTAGGCAGCCCCAAGGAGACCACCACACCGTTGCACAGAGCGCCTTCTTCGATCGCTAACGAGGTTTGCCCCGGCGGGCACTTTCTTCGTTGCCTCCACCAGCGCGTGCGCTGGAGTTCTGCGGGAGAATAGGGTCATGACGAAAAACATCAAGGTTGCCATCATCGGTCACGGTGAAGCCGGATCGCTCATCGCGGGCGGGCTCGCTGCCGCCGGGCTTGATGTTGTCGGATTCGATGTGGCCTCCCCCACGAACCCCACGGTTCCCCTCACGGCCACCATCGACGAGGCCGTCACGGGGGCCGACATCGTGCTCTCGATCAACTCCTCGCGCGTCGCCGCAAAGATTGCCGAGCAGGTAGCCCCGCTACTGAAAGCTGGCGCTCTGTTCGCCGACCTAAACACGGGCACTCCCGCGATGAAGAAGAAGATGGCGACCGTCTTTGACGACGGAGTCTTCGTGGATGTCGCCATCATGCGCCCCGTTCCCGGCCTCGCCGAGAAGGTCCCCCTGGGCGTCGCCGGCACCGGAGCCCAAAGATTCATCGAACTCCTGACGCCATTCGGTCTCGACTTGGAGTACGTGTCGGAGGTTCCAGGTGAGGCCGCTGCTCGCAAGCTCATCCGCAGCATTTTGGCCAAGGGAATGGCCGGAGTCATTATCGATACTCTGTGGGCCGCCGAAAGCATGGGGCTGCAGGACTGGGCCTACGAGGAGATTCTGCGTGAGTTCGACTCGAGCTCCGCCGCGACCGCGAAGCGCTACCTCTCCGGCACCGCGCAGCATGTCAAGCGTCGTCAGATTGAGATGCTGGATGTGGTCGAGATGCTGAACGAAAGCGGCTACGAGAGCACGATGATTGGGCCCATCGAGTTCAACTACGGCCGAATCTTGCACGGCAAGAAGATCCCCTTCAGCAAGCTTCCCTAGCGTTTACGGGAACGCAGAAGGGGCACCACCGAAGTGATGCCCCTTGCGCGAGAAGGCGCTGGCCTTCTGGCTTCGTGGTGCTAGTAATCGAGCTGCTGCTGCAGGGCATCCAGCACGATGTAGCACGGCAGTACTTGAGCAACCGAGGAGTTGGGCTCGCGCTTCTCGCGGATAGCCGAGACAAACTCGCGATCCTGAAGCTCGATACCGTTCATCGACACGTCCACCTTCGACACATCAATGGGCTCTTCTTTGCCCGTGAACAGGTCGTCGTATCGCGCAATGTAGGTGCCCGTGTCGCCGATATACCGAAAGAAGGTCCCAAGCGGGCCGTCGTTGTTGAACGACAAAGACAGCGTGCAAATCTTGCCACTCTCGGTGCGCAACTGAATCGACATGTCCATGGCAATACCGAGCTCAGGATGCTTGGGCCCCTGAATTGCATTCGCCTGAACGATTTTCTCGCCCGTCTGGAACTGGAACAGGTCGACCGTGTGAGCGGCGTGATGCCACAGCAGGTGGTCTGTCCACGAACGAGGCTGCCCCAGCGCGTTCATGTTCGTGCGACGGAAGAAGTAGGTCTGAACATCCATTTGCTGGATGGTGAACTCCCCCGCCACAATCTTGTGGTGAACGTACTGGTGAGAGGGGTTAAACCGGCGCGTGTGTCCGGCCATCGCGATGAGGCCGGTCTCCTGCTGAACGTCGACAATCTCTTGAACGCCGGCGAGGTTATCGGCCATCGGAATCTCGACCATGACGTGCTTGCCGGCACGCAGAGCCTGAATCGTTTGGTCGTGATGCAGGTGCGTGGGCGTGGCCAAGATGACAGCATCGAGGTCGGGCTGCGCCAGTAGCGCGGCGAAGTCGTCGAAAGCGGGGGTGGCCGAGGTGGCGCCGTACTTTGCAGCCACCTCCTGGGCAATCCCCATTCGGCTATGGCCCACCGAGTGAATGTTGACGTCATCAATCAGGGCAAGCGCGTCGAGGTGCTTTTGGCCGAAGGCCCCCAGACCGACGACGGCAACATTCACGTGAGTACTCATTGTTAGGCGTTGTCCTTTGGCGTCAAAATGAGGTGACCAACCGAGGTGTTTGAGGCGGGCACGTGGTTGAAACGGTAGACCTCGTCGACACTCTCGCCGAGGGCACCGCGCATGACGAGCCACATGATGAGCTCGACCCCTTCGGAACCGGCCTCAATCATGTACTCAAGGTGCGGCTTGTACTGCAACACCTCGGGTTGGTTGACCAGGTCATCCATGAATTTACGGTCGAACGGGAGGTTGATGAGGCCCGCACGAGCACCCTGGATCTGGTGGCTCATGCCACCGGTGCCCCAGATCTGAACGCTCAGGTCTTCGTCAAACTGCTCGACGGCGTCGCGGATTGCTTTGCCGAGTGCCAAGCACCGCTCCCCGGAAGGCTGCGGGTACATCACCACGTTGACGGCCAACGGAATGACCTTGGTGGGCCATTTGTCGGGGCTACCGTACATGAGCGACAGGGGAACGGAGAGGCCGTGGTCAACTTCGAGCACGTTGAGAACCGTCATGTCAAAGTCATCCAGCACCAGGGATGCCGCGATGTGTGTTGCGAGCTCAGGAGCCCCCTGAACAACAGGCACCGGGCGGGGGCCGTAGCCCTCGTCGCAGATGGCGAAGGACTCCGCGATTCCCATGGCAAAGGTGGGGATGATATCCATGCCGAAGTACGACGCGTGGTCGTTGTAAACGATGATGGCCACGTCGGGGTTGTTTGCCTTCATCCAGTTTTTGGAGAATTCGTACCCCTCAAACATGGGCTTCCAGTAGGGCTCTTCGGTGCGTCCCATGTCAATGGCGGCGCCAACGGCGGGCACGTGACTGGTGGCAATTCCTGCGGTGATGCGTGCCATTAGGCTTCTCCTCGTTCTTTCTTTGAGCGCCAGCCTTCGACGTTGCGGCCGCCGGCCACCATCATCGCGGTGTACTCCTCTGGGGTCTTGTCGGTCATCGTGCTCACGCCCTGAACATAGGATTTTCCATCCGTAGCGAAAATCTTCGCCAAGAAGTAAATGTTTCCGCCGGTGTCCAGCATCGTCTGAAAATCACGGTCGAGAACGGCTTGCTTCTGCTGCGCGGTCATCGCCCACTCGTCAAGATAGGCGCTTTCACCCGCGAGAAAACGCACGCGATTCTCGGGTTTGAGCAAACTCATACAGAACTGGTTGAGGTGGTACCCCACACGGGTCATCTCAACGGTGAAAATCGTGGTGCCAGGGATGTCCTTGAACTGCTCAAAATTGGGCTTCATTGTTAGCTCCAGTAGAGGTGGTTGGGATTGGTCACAAGCAGTTTCACTTGCAGCGACGAAGTTGTCGCAATGGACGGAACATAGTCAACGAGGATGCCGTCATCGGGCATCTCCTTTTTCATATTCGGGTGAGGCCAGTCGGTGCCCCACAGCACGCGGTCACTGAACTCTTCCACGATGGTCTTCGCGAAGGGCACGACGTCGGCGTACAGCGGGGAGCCACTAACGGTTATGCGATCGGGGCAACTTACCTTTGACCACACATTTTGGTTCTCGCGCATGAAGCGCAAGAAATTCTCGAACTCGGGGCCATTCACGTCTTTGGTGACGTCGGGGCGACCCATGTGATCAATGACAATCGGGATGTTGAGCGACGTGAAAAAGTCCCACTTTTCGATGAGGTCAGCGGGCTCGAAATACAGCACCACGTGCCACCCGAGGGGGCGAATCTTTTCGATGATCTCGCGGTAATAGTCATCCGGCTTGGGGTCGACGAGGCGCTTCACGTAGTTGAAGCGAACGCCGCGCACACCGAGTTCGTGCATGCGCGCGAGCTCGTCATGCGTGACCTTCGGGGTGACCGTCACGACACCGCGGGCCCGGTCGTCGGAGTGCTCCAGTACATTCAGCAGCGCGGAGTTATCGGAGCCGTGGCACGTGGCCTGCACAACGACGTTCTTCTCAAAGCCGAGAAAATCGCGCAAAGCAAAAAGTTGTTCGCGGCTGGCATCACACGGGGTGTACTTGCGCTCGGGAGCAAACGGGAAGATGTCACCGGGGCCGAAGACGTGGCAGTGCGCGTCAACCGAACCGGCGGGAACCACAAACTTCGGCTTGCTGGGGTTCGGGTGCCAGTCCAGCCAGTCGGCGTCTTTCACGAAGGCGGAGCTCATGCGCCCGCTCCTGCCGATTGGCCTGCCGATTGTGCCGCTAGAAGAGCGTCGAGGCGAGGGAAGACCGTGCGCGCGTTGCTGGAGAAGATCTGGGTGCGTTCGGCATCCGTTATCTTGGCGGCGTCAATGTAGCGCTTCGTGTCATCGAAGTAGAAGCCTGTGGTCTCATCGATCCCGCGAACGGCCCCAATCATCTCCGAGCCGAACAGGATGTTCTTATTCGCGATGACCTCCACCAGAAGGTCGATACCGGGCTGGTGATACACGCACGTGTCGAAGAACACGTTGTTCATGAGGTGTGTCGAGAGGTTGGGCTGCTTGAGCATGTCGGCCAGGCCGCGGTAACGACCCCAGTGGTAGGGAACCGCTCCACCACCGTGAGGAATGATGAACTTCAGCGCCGGGAAGTCCGCGAAAAGGTCGCCCTGAAGTAGCTGCATGAAGGCTGTCGTGTCGGCGTTCATGTAGTGAGCACCGGTGGCGTGGAAGTTGACGTTGCACGAAGCCGACACGTGAATCATGGCCGGAACATCGAGTTCGACCATCTTCTCGTAGAGGGGGTACCAGAATTTGTCGGTCAAGGGAACGGTGTTCCACATGCCGCCGCTGGGATCAGGGTTCAGGTTCACACCAATGAAACCGAGCTCGTTGACGCACCGCTCGAGTTCTTTAATGGTCTCGGTGAGGTCGGCACCGGGGGACTGCGGAAGTTGGCCGACACCAACAAAGACGCCGGGGAACAGGTCGACGACGCGCTTGATCAGGTTGTTGCAGGCAATCGTCCACTCGAGACTGATGCGCTGATCGCCTTCGTGGTGTCCCATCGCGGATGCCCGGGGAGAGAAAATGGTGAGGTCCGTGCCGCGGTCGTTGATGAGGCGCAACTGGTTGGACTCAATGGACTCGATGATGATGGCATCGGAAATTTCGGGGTACGCGGGGCTGGGCTGGCCGGCCTTGTAGGCGGCGAGCTGGTCGATGCGCCACTGGTTGTGGAGTTCAGGGGCCGTTGTGTAGTGGCCGTGAATATCGATGATCATGCGTTCTCCCAAGCAGATTCGAGGACATAAATGGAGCCCGACATGAGCATGCGAGCGGTGCGGAGCAAAGCGGATTTGGTGACGACCGGGGTGCCGGAGGAATTGTCGACTTCCATCTGCACGGTAAAGAATCCGCTGGGGTGTTCCACCTCCACCTCCAGGCTGGAGCCAATCGTGGTCAGACCCGCGATCTGAGCCGCGACGCTGCCCTCGAGCATGCAGGCAGTCGCGACCGAGACGGCGCCGAGAACCCCGATGGATTCGTGCACGCGGTGGGGGATGAACGTGCGGGTGCTGAGCAGGCCGCCGTCTGTGGCGGGCGAGAGCAGGCTCATCTTGGGGACGGTCTTGTTGGTGACATCCCCCAAGTTCATCATCGGGCCCACGGCCAAACGAATCTCTTCGACCCGGGCCTTCAGCTCTGCGTTGGCTTCGAGCTCGGCGGGAGTTTCGTAGCCGGTGATGCCAAAGTCGGAGGCGTTCAGGCACACCACGGGCATGCCGTTATCGATGCAGGTGACCTCGACTCCGTTGACCACGTCGACGACGTTGCCGGTGGGCAGGAGGCT
>Ga0114978_10004964_pt1 | contig 10687 bp, 8 predicted proteins | sample S_140212_EF_Meta_FD_87027 | JGI IMG/M metagenome (GOLD analysis project Ga0114978, IMG submission 87027) | Freshwater microbial communities from Lake Simoncouche, Canada to study carbon cycling - S_140212_EF_MetaG | ecosystem: Environmental > Aquatic > Freshwater > Lake | place: Lake...
ACCGCCGTAAACATCGCCCGTGGACCAGTGAGCCATTGCACCAAGCGATATTGACACACATTAGTATCTTGATATTCATCCACCAATAAATAACGCACCCGCTTTTGCCATTTTTCACGGACCTCAGCTTCGCGTTCAAAAATTTGTGCGGGTAGTGCGATCAAGTCATCAAAGTCAACGGCCTGATAGGCCGCTAACGTCGCGTTATAACTACGATAGACGCGCGCCGCCTCAACTTCACTGACCGTTGAAGCAAGTGCGGCGGCCGCATCCGGATCAATCAATCCATTTTTCCAGAGCGAAATTGTTTGCTGTACAGAACGCAAGCGCCCACGATCCGTCGTCGCCAATAGATCTTGAACAATGGCCAAAGCATCGTCTGAATCAAAAATCGAAAATTGCGGCTTTAAACCTGCATGCTGGGCTTCTTCGCGCAAAATACGCACACCAAGCGAATGAAACGTACTAATCGTGAGCCCTTTGGCCAAGGCCGGATCTATCAGGCGTTTCACCCGATCATCCATCTCACGCGCCGCTTTGTTCGTAAACGTCAGTGCAACCACATTGCGGGCCTGATAGCCACAATCGCGCAAAAGGTAGGCAATCTTTTGTGTAATAACACGGGTCTTACCCGAGCCTGCGCCAGCCAAAACCAGACAAGGACCATCCAGATACAACACGGCTTCGCGTTGCGTCGGATTCAAACCATCTGTTGCAAAAGTTGCCATAATGCTGGGCTAAATTTCGAGTGGATCAACTTCAAGCTGCCATCGCACTCGGCGCGCATCAAGCTGTTCAGGTAATAATTTAAGCCAGTGTCGCAATAAAGACTGCAACGCTGGGCGATTGGTTGATTCAAGCAATAACTGTGCCCTGCACATGTTATCAACGCGCACAATACGCAGGGGCACCGGATCATACAAGGTGAGCACCTCTTGCGTCTGGTAATGGGCAGAGAGTTCATTCGCCGACTCGCGAGCAACACGCAAGAAATCAAGCGCAACGTTTAAATCTTGCGCTTCCGCGCTCAATAAAGCCTGATACGAAAATGGCGGTAAGGCAGCCGCCTGTCGTTCTAGAATTGAGTGACGTGCAAATCCTGCGTAATCGTGCTTGAGCAAAGCTTGATAGACCGCCTGCTCTGGATAACCCGTTTGCACGATGACCTCACCGTGTCCGGTGTGTCGACCCGCACGCCCAGCCACCTGCATCAACTGTGCAAACAAACGCTCAGGTGCTCGAAAATCTTGCGAAAACAACATCGCGTCTGCATTCAGAACGCCTACTAAACCAAGATTCGCAAAATCATGTCCTTTAGCAACCATCTGAGTGCCAACCAGAATATCGACCTCACCAGCATGCACGCTGGCAAAAAGCGCTTGTGCAGAGCCTTTTTTACGCGTGCTGTCTGCATCAATTCGAACAATACGTGCCTGCGGAAACAGTTCTGCCAGATGCTCTTCGATGCGTTGTGTGCCTCGACCCATCGGCTGCAAATCTTGATCACCACAATCTGGACAGCCCTTTGGCACTGACTGCACCAGCCCACAATGATGGCAATGTAATTGCGCGCGACTCGCGTGCGCGCGATGCAAAACAGTAAACGTCGTGCAACGTGAGCACTGACTCACCCACCCACACGAGCGGCAGTGCAACGCCGGTGCATAGCCGCGACGATTTAAAAAAATCAATACTTGCTCTTTGTTGGCCAATCTGATGCGCATCGCCTCAAGCAGGTGCGGTGAAAGCCCGTGTTCCATCTGCAAACGCCGAGTATCCACGAGGCGCACAGAGGGCAAGGTCACATCTCGGGCACGAGCAGGCAAATCCAGGCGTTGATACGTTGATTTTTCTGCATTTGCCCAGCTTTCAAGCGAGGGAGTGGCCGAGCCCAGCACGACCGGAATCCCCAAATCATGTGCGCGCCAAACCGCCAAGTCACGCGCTGAATAGCGTAAGCCATCTTGCTGTTTGTATGAGGGATCGTGCTCTTCATCTACGACAATCAAACCCACATCATCCAGCGGAGCAAAGATCGCCAGACGCGTACCCAACACGATACGGGCCTCGCCACTTTGCACGCGTAACCAGGCACGCAAGCGCTCGCCATCAGACAAGGCGCTGTGCATCACGGCCACACCGTTCACCCCTGCAACAGGTTCGAGGCGAGCACGCAGCGACTGCTCAAACTGCGGCGTAAGATTAATTTCGGGCACTAACATCAACACACGTTGGCCTCGTGCCAACGTCTGCGCGGCCGCATGCAAATACACCTCGGTTTTTCCGCTGCCCGTCACGCCGTAAAGCAAAAAAGTTTTAAATGTCTGAGTGTCCACAATGGCAGCAACGGCCTGCGCTTGGGCATCGTTTAGCGCTGGAATCGATGATACCGACACCGCCTGTTGTATTGCCGTGCGACGATTGGCCAAACGCGCAACGGGGCCCGCACCTGAACGCTTACCTTGATAAGACGAAACGCTGCGCAGGGGCATCGGCAAAGCCGGCATGATCACTTCGCCCAAAGGCCGCTGATAGTATTCAGCCGCAAAACTTGCGAAGCGCAACCAACTAGCTGTGAGGGGCGCAATGTCTTTCAAGACGACATGAACCTCTTTGACCTTAGCAGGATCGAAATCAGGCGTGTCGGGTAAGCCAACCACTAAACCGATCATCTTTCGACGTCCAAACAACACAATGACCCGATCGCCAATCTCAACTGGAACACCCGACCAATAGTCGTAAAGTTCGGCCAAAGGGAGGTCTAACGCAACCCGGACCCATCGCTTGCTCAAAATGGTGTTTGGGTGTTCTGTAAGGACAATGTCAGACATGAAGTTAATGTAATTTCTTTAGTAATGCGCTAAAGCACTGAGTTACTAGATTTTTAGAAAATGAGAGCGCTTGCTTGTGGATAACTTTGGGGAAAACTTGCTTTATAAAAATATATCTGGTGTTTTTTGTATTGGCATTGCAACCACGAAGATGCGCATTTTTTATTAATATTATTATTTTTCAATAAGATAGGATTTTATTTCAATGTAATTACTAAATTTTTAACGCCCAAGCACACCCTTCACAGTTTGTGCATAACTTAAAGTCCAGATCATTATTTTATAAGGGTTTACACGATAAAACCCTTTAAAAACCACGCCAATACTAGCTCTAGCTACGACCACCGTGAAATTTCGGGCTATACAAGCGTACTTCGTCGACCAAGACGGCAACCGCCTCTGGCGGCGTGAATTGCGAGATCCCGTGCCCTAAGTTAAAGACATGACCACCCTGCCCAACATCACCAAACGCATCAAGCACCCGACGCACTTCGGCCCTAATCGCTGGTTCGCCTCCAAACAACGCAATTGGATCCAGATTACCTTGAAATGCGACCGAGTCAGACACGCGTTTACGCGCTGCAGCGAAGTCGACCGTCCAGTCAAGGCCCACAGCATCCGCCCCGCAGGCTGCGATTTGTTCTAGCCACTGTCCACCGCCCTTGGTAAACACAATGACCGGCACCCGGCGGCCTTCATGCTCACGGGTCAATTGCTGCACCACTTGGCGTGTGTAATGCAACGAAAACTGCTGAAATAGCCCATCGGCTAGCACGCCACCCCAACTGTCAAAAATCATCACGGCTTGAGCGCCAGCATCAATTTGTGCGTTCAAATACTGCGCAGTCGTTTGCGCATTGACTTGCAATATTCGATGCAACAAATCAGGGCGCGCATACAGCATGCTTTTAATTAATCGATAATCATCGCTGCCCTGCCCTTCAACCATATAGCAAGCAACCGTAAACGGGCTGCCCGCAAAACCAATCAAGGGCACCCGTCCGTCGAGCTCAGTGCGGATTAACCGCACAGCGTCAAAAACATATTGCAACTTACTGAGATCTGGTACCTGTAGCTGATTCACATCCTGTTCAGTACGAATCGGGCGTGCAAACCTTGGGCCCTCGCCTTGCGCAAACGATAGCCCCAAGCCCATTGCGTCAGGTACGGTCAAGATATCTGAAAACAAAATCGCGGCATCTAGATTAAAACGCTCGAGCGGCTGCAGGGTCACCTCAGCCGCATAGCTTGGATTTTGTGCCAAGCCCATAAATGATCCAGCGCGTGCGCGGGTCGCGTTGTACTCGGGTAAGTAACGACCGGCCTGACGCATCAGCCAAGTTGGCGTGTAAGGCACTGGCTCACGTTTAAGTGCGCGCAAAAATACGTCGTTCTTTAAGACGGAAACAGACACAAGAATCCTTTTTCTGCAGACCGCTCACTTCACGAGCGGTTGATGTTCATGATTTAAGGAGCATTTTACTCTTGCCCATCATCGGATCGATAGAGTTCGGCTTCGATCTCATGTTTGCGCATTAAGGCCCAAAAGGCTCTTCGATGCTTGTTCGAGGCTCGTGCCGCCATCGCAATGTTGCCGTTATGTTTGAGAAGCGCATGCGTGATGTAATCCCGCTCAAACTCCCGAACCAAGCTTGACTTGGCCTCGCGAAATGAGTTGCCTTCTATAAGACAAAATTGTGCGTGATTAGCGCTCATGCGATCATGCACCGACTGCTTTGCCTTAACGCGATCAGTCTTTGTTTTTGCGGCTGGTGAGCATGGCTTTGGCTGGGCGCACCGTCCAACCCCGACCACGCTCTCGTAGCCTGCCTGAGACATCGCAGGGCCGCCTAGAGCAGCGTACGCAGGTTCAGGCTCGCGTAATGTCACTAATCGAGGTACTCGTGCGACTGTGCTTAATACTCGTGCACGAAATTCGTCTCGACATAAAGGCAATCTCACAAAGTCGGCCATCCCCAGCTCTAGTAAATCCTGCATCGCCGCCGACCGTAAGTCTTGAAAAATACCAACAAGCGGCAAAAAAGGGCCTCGTGGAATCATAGATAGTGCTTGTCGTGTCCACGCGAGTGTGTCGAGGGATACCGGCACCAAGCACAGATCGAAGCGTCTGAGGCTCACGCCTGCCTGCGCCAACGCTTGAGCGGGCAAGGCCACCACCTGATCCTGACTCACCTCAAGATCTTGTCCAGCTTCCCATTCAAGCTGATGCAGTTTGATGCGATTTAAGGAAGGTGCCGCGCAAACAAGTACGTCTTCAAGCCACATCCGGTGAGCCGCTAAGCGCAGCACTGCGCAATCAATTTGTTGTCGCATCTTTTCTCTCCAAGCAAAAGACGCTAGGCTAGGCTTGCCGCAGCCCCGTGCATAGTCGGAGTTTACGCGTCAGCACTTTTACGCAATGTACGAATGCGATTTGAAGTGCAAAAAAAGCACGCTCATATGAGCGTGCTTTTTAACCAACTGCGCAACCAAACAACGATCAGCGCGATTAATGCTTGTTAGTGATTTCGCGAATCCGACGAGCAGCGACCGCTTGCGCAGCCAACATATCAAGCTCAGCCTTGACAACATCCATGCTTGCCTGATCTTTCGCATCTCGCAATGCTTCTTGCGCTGCGCGACGTGCTGCTTCAGCTTTCTCTTCGTCGAGGTCTCCGCCGCGAATCGCAGTGTCAGACAACACAGTGACATGACCAGGCTGCACCTCTAGCAAACCGCCTGCCACGAAAATGCTCTCTTCAGAATTATCTTCAAGAACAATACGCACTAAACCAGGTCGAATGCGCGAGATCAGCGGAGTGTGACCGGGCAAAATGCCAAGCTCACCCGCCTCGCCGGGCAGTACTACAAATTTTGCATCGCCCGAGTACAGAGATGTCTCTGCACTAACGACGTCGACTTTGATGGTAGCCATGATAGATCCTTATTGGAGTTTCTTGGCTTTCTCGAAGGCTTCGTCGATCGAACCGACCATGTAGAACGCCTGTTCAGGAAGCGCATCGCACTCACCTTCGACGATCATACGGAAACCACGAATGGTTTCGGACAGCGGAACATACTTACCTGGTGAACCCGTAAACACTTCGGCCACATGGAAAGGCTGTGACAAGAAACGTTGAATCTTACGAGCGCGAGCAACAGCTTGCTTATCTTCAGGCGACAACTCATCCATACCCAAAATAGCAATAATGTCGCGCAATTCTTTATAACGCTGCAAGGTTTGCTGCACACCACGCGCCACGTTGTAATGCTCTTCACCCACAACGTGTGGATCGAGCTGACGGCTAGTCGAATCGAGCGGATCAACCGCAGGATAAATACCAAGCGCAGCGATATCACGCGACAGCACCACCGTTGAGTCCAAATGCTGGAAGGTCGTTGCAGGCGAGGGATCGGTCAAGTCATCGGCAGGAACATAAACTGCCTGTACCGAAGTGATTGAACCTTGCTTAGTCGAAGTAATACGCTCTTGCAGCTTACCCATTTCTTCGGCCAGGGTTGGTTGATAACCCACGGCTGAAGGCATACGACCCAGCAGAGCAGACACTTCCGTACCGGCCAAGGTGTAGCGATAAATGTTGTCAACGAAGAACAGAATGTCGCGGCCTTCATCACGGAACTTCTCGGCCATCGTCAGGCCGGTCAAAGCCACGCGCAGACGGTTACCTGGTGGCTCGTTCATCTGACCGAACACCATCGCGACCTTATCAAGAACCTTTGACTCTTCCATCTCGTGATAGAAGTCGTTACCTTCACGAGTACGCTCACCCACACCAGCAAATACAGACAAACCGCTATGCTGCTTGGCGATATTGTTGATGAGCTCCATCATGTTCACGGTCTTGCCTACACCGGCGCCACCAAACAGACCGACCTTACCGCCTTTAGCAAAGGGGCAAACCAAGTCAATCACTTTGATACCGGTTTCAAGCAATTCAACCGAAGGTGACAGTTCATCAAACTTCGGTGCGTTTTGATGAATCGCACGCAGTTCTTTACTATCGATTGGACCTGCGTCATCGATCGGACGACCGAGCACGTCCATAATGCGACCCAGCGTACCCACACCAACAGGCACCGAGATTGGTGCGCCAGTCTTAGCAACTGCCATTCCGCGACGCAAGCCGTCACTTGGTCCGAGCGCAATGGTACGGACAACGCCGTCACCTAGTTGCTGCTGCACCTCAAAGGTCAGGCCTTTTTCAGCAAACGCTGATGACTCATCTGTCAGGCGAAGTGCCTCATAGATGTTGGGCATGTGATCGCGGGGGAACTGAATATCCACCACTGCGCCGATGCACTGAACGATGGTTCCGTTGTTCATGTTTGATCCTTACTTGATAAATTCTGATGAGATACCGGGAAGCAATCTAAACCACTAGACGGCCGCGGCGCCCCCCACGATTTCTGAAATTTCTTTGGTAATGGCAGCCTGACGAGTCTTGTTAAAGACAAGTTGCAAGTCACCAATCACCTTCTTCGCATTGTCCGAAGCGGCTTTCATCGCCACCATACGGGCAGATTGCTCTGAGGCCATGCTTTCTGCGACACCTTGATACACAAGGCCTTCAACGTAGCGTTGCAGCAGCTCGTCAATGACGGTTTGGGTATCGGGTTCGTAGATGTAATCCCAGCCATGGTCTGCCGTGGTGCTTTCGCTAGTCACAGCGGCAGAAGCCGAAGCCAAGTTATAGGGGTCCGCAAGCTTGCCGGGTAGTGGCAGCAAGCGAGTAAACGTGGGCTCTTGCTTCATCGTATTCAGGAAGCGATTTGTTGCGATATAGACCGCATCAATACGTCCTGCCAAGAAGTCGTCAAGCTGCACTTTCATCGCGCCGATCAGGCGGTCAAGCTCAGGCTTATCACCTAAGCCAATAGCTTGAGAAACAATATCGGCACGCATCCGGGTTAATACACCCAAGCTTTTGTTACCGAACGCCGTAAATTGTGTACGAATATTTTTGTCGGTGAACTCGCGCGTACGTGACAGCACCAAACGCATGATGTTGGTATTTAAACCACCGCAAAGACCTTTGTCCGTTGACACCACGACAATACCGATCGCCTTGATCTCGCTACGCTCGATTAAGTACGGATGCGTGTAATCAGGATTGGCCTGCATCAAACGCGACGCCATATCGTGGACCTTGGTCGCATAGGGACGGCCCGCACGCATCCGCTCTTGCGCTTTGCGCATTTTGGATGCGGCCACCATCTCCATGGCCTTAGTGATCTTACGCGTGTTTTGCACGCTCTTGATCTTATTGCGAATCTCTTTAATTCCTGCCATTTCGCTTCCTGTGTCAGACCTGGGTGTCAGGTATCAGACCATCTGCTTAGCGCGACCCCGAGCAACCAGCGCCCGAGGAAACGCGATAGCGGGTTCGTTAAAACGTACCGTGCTTTTTAAACTCAACTAAGGCCGTGACCAACTCAGCTTCGTCATCTTTTGACAACTCTTTTGAGCTTTCAATGCGCTCGACCATCGCTGCGTTTTTGTTTTTGAGGTGATCTTTAAGACCTTTCTCAAACGACAACACACTAGAGACTTCGACGTCATCGAGGTAACCGTTATTTGCAGCAAACAGAATCACACCTAACTCCCAGACCTGCAAGGGCTGGTACTGAGGCTGCTTCAATAGTTCAACCACGCGCTTTCCGCGCTCGAGCTGACGGCGCGTTGCGTCGTCAAGATCAGAAGCGAACTGCGCAAACGCAGCCAACTCGCGATACTGGGCCAAGTCGGTACGAATACCACCCGATAGCTTTTTAATAATCTTGGTTTGTGCAGCACCGCCCACGCGAGAAACCGAAATACCCGCGTTAATTGCCGGACGCACACCTGCGTTGAACAAGTCTGTTTCAAGAAAGATCTGGCCGTCAGTAATCGAGATCACGTTAGTTGGCACGAAAGCCGAAACGTCACCAGCTTGCGTTTCAATAATCGGCAACGCAGTCAACGAACCGGTTTTACCTTTTACGGCACCTTTGGTGAACTTCTCGACATAGTTTTCGTTTACACGCGCAGCACGTTCGAGCAAGCGTGAGTGGAGATAAAACACGTCGCCAGGGTAAGCTTCACGGCCTGGTGGACGACGCAGCAGCAATGACACCTGACGATAAGCAAACGCCTGTTTGGTTAAGTCGTCATACACAATCAGCGCATCTTCACCGCGATCACGGAAATATTCACCCATCGTGCAACCGGCGTAGGCCGATAGGTACTGCATCGCGGCTGAGTCAGATGCCGTTGCTGCCACAATGGTTGTGTATTCCATGGCGCCATGCTCTTCGAGCTTACGCAATACGTTATTGACCGTTGATGCTTTTTGGCCAATCGCAACATAAATACATTTAACGCCTTTACCTTTTTGGTTGATGATCGCATCAACGGCAACGGCTGTCTTACCTGTTTGACGGTCACCAATAATCAATTCACGCTGGCCGCGACCAATTGGCACCATTGCATCAATCGACTTCAGGCCAGTTTGCATTGGCTGCGACACGGACTGACGAGCAATCACGCCAGGTGCCACTTTTTCGATGATGTCAGTTTCTTTAGCGTTGATTGGGCCTTTGCCATCAATTGGCACGCCCAAGGCGTTGACTACACGACCCAAAAGCTCGGGGCCAACAGGCACCTCAAGAATACGGCCGGTTGTCTTAACTGGGTCGCCCTCAGAAATGCCCGTGTAGTCACCTAACACCACGGCGCCTACAGAGTCACGCTCAAGGTTCAATGCCAAACCAAACACATTGTTTGGAAACTCAAGCATTTCGCCTTGCATTGCATCTGATAAACCATGGATGCGGGTAATACCGTCGGTCACGGAAACAACCGTTCCCTGTGTTCGAATGTCAGACGATGTGCCCAGACCTTCGATACGGCTTTTAAGTAGTTCGCTAATCTCTGACGGATTGAGTTGCATGTTCAGACTCCTGGAATCTTTAGACTGGCGTTAGGCCGCCAGCGTGTCGCGCATGCGTACTAACTGGGCTTGCACGGATGTATCGAGTACGTGATCACCCACGAGCACGCGAACACCACCAATTAAGGCGGCATCAACGGTTACGTGGGGCTTGAGCTTGAGGCCGAATTTTGGTTCTAGCAGCGCAATAAGCTGCGAGACTTGATCTTCAGACATCGGAAATGCGCTGGTGATATTTTCTTGCGCCACACCCTCAGCTTCGTCTTTAAGGGCCTGAAACTGCTCAGCAATTTGCGGCAACAGCAACAAACGATCGTTGGCGATAAGAAGCTCAACGAAATTTTGAAATTGCTTATCAACCGCTGGCTGCACCAGGCTTAAAAAGATACTAGCGCGCTGAGCATCGCTCAGGCGGGGATCAGCCATCGCCGAACGCACATCACTGTTGGTGGCCACGTGCGCAAGGCGCTGTGCTTGATCAGCCCAAGCGGCCAAGCCACCTCGGTCTGCTTTAGCAACGGCAAACAATGCCTCAGAATACGGGCGGGCAACGGTAGAAAGTTCTGCCATAGCGTCCTCGAGATTAAAGCTGAGCCTTAAGCTGCGTGAGCAGCTCGGCGTGGGCACTTGCGTTAACTTCACGCTTGAGGATTTGCTCGGCGCCTTTCACGGCCAAATTGGCCACGTCATTGCGCAAGGCATCACGAGCACGCGTAACTTCTTGAGCGGCATCTTGCTTGGCTTGCGCCAAAATGCGCGCACGCTCAACTTCAGCCTCAGCACGTGCTTGCTCAATGATCTGCGATGCATGTTTTTCAGCATCCGTCATGCGAGCATGTAAATCAGATTTTGCAGATGCCTCGATCAAACTGACACGCGCCTGAGCCTGAGCCAAGTCTGCTTTGC
>Ga0114978_10004967_pt1 | contig 10686 bp, 12 predicted proteins | sample S_140212_EF_Meta_FD_87027 | JGI IMG/M metagenome (GOLD analysis project Ga0114978, IMG submission 87027) | Freshwater microbial communities from Lake Simoncouche, Canada to study carbon cycling - S_140212_EF_MetaG | ecosystem: Environmental > Aquatic > Freshwater > Lake | place: Lake...
AACCATTCCAATAGGGTGTTGCTGTGGGACAAGACGCACACGTTGAACCATTCCAATATGGTGTTGTGTGGTTATTATCGTAACAAGTAGTACACTTTGTTAGTGTCCATTTTGGTGTTGCTGAATTATTATCGTAACAAGAAATACATCCTGAATCTTTCCATATTGGTAAATTAGTATTCATTGATACACAAGAGGCATTTAATGCTGTGGTTGCGGCATTATTTGCCGCCAAATCATAATTATATGATTGAGCTGCGGAATTAGCAGATGATGCTGCGGATTTAGCAGATAATACCGCAGAATTATCAGCATTATTTGAGAATTTATTTGCTGACAAATCATAATTATATGATTGAGCTGCGGAATTAGCAGAGGCAATTTTAGATTCAGCAGATGATGCTGCGGAATTAGCAGATGATGCTGCGGAATTAGCAGATAATACCGCAGAATTATCAGCATTATTTGAGAATTTATTTGCTGACAAATCATAATTATATGATTGAACCGCAGAATTAGCAGAGGCAATTTTAGATTCAGCAGATGATGCTGCGGAATTAGAAGCATTATTAGCATAAGTAGAAGCATTAATCTCTGAAACAGAAGCAGCACTTGAAGCATCATTCGCAATAGATAAAGAGTGTTGTGCGTTATTTGCCCATAGTTTTGACGTGAAAGCATTATATGATGCGTCTGTTTCATATTCAAGAGCATTATTTGAAGAATTAAGAGCATTGGAAGCATAAGTATGCGCATTATCAGAATTGTTTGATGAGTCCAAATTGTGTTCAAACGCATTGTTTGAAGAATTAAGAGCATTGGAAGCATATATAGAAGCAGAATTTACTGTATCAGTCAATATATCAAATAAAGACTCTTGTAAATAATTACTACACTTTACTAAATCACCCTCTCCTAAAAAATTACATTTATTACTAAACCCAATATTTTTTCCTTTTGAATAAAAATTAATATTATTTGAATTATCCATAACAAAAGGTATATTATCACCATTATCACTTGTAAAACCTGATTGTAAAAAAGGAAATGGAACATAATTAATGTTAAATTCACTCTTTTCTTTTTGACTCATCTTGGACGAAATATTATTTGAACATTTTGTTTTAAAATTATCATAACACACTTCAGTATATGTATTGCTATTATGACTATTAAGATATGCTTCATCTATAATCTGTGTGGGGTGTATGGCAGTTTCACACATTACATCTCCTCCTAAACAATAATTATAACCATTAGATGTTTTAATTCTGTGAATTTTATTATAATCACTGTAATCAGATAAATACCCTTCCTTATATTTAAAATAAATTATACCTATAGTAACACACAATAATATTATTAATGCTATCTTCATATAATATTATTACATAATAACTTATTTCTTTAATAAATCTAATATTTTCATTTGAGATTCCAATATTTTTATAAGAATATTATTTTGTTTTGTTAAAACATCTTCCAAATTCATTTGGGGTTTTGTATTATATTCAAAAATCATTTGTCTTTCTTTTTGTTTTTCTTCTACAATTTGTACTAAATTTTCTAAATGTTCATCTTTATTATCAGCAAAGTTAATTGTTTTTGGTACAGGGTTTACTAATAATGTTTCATACTCTTTTTGTTTTTCTTCATATGAAGCATATGTTTTTTGAATTTCAATAGATAATGAGTCGATTACCTTATCAAAAATGTTTTGACTAGGAGGAAATTTTTCATAATTTTTTATAATAGTTTCAAACATACCTTGTATTTGAGACAAATTTTCACTTTTAATAGTATTAAATAATCCTTTTTCTACACATATCGCCCATATTTTTGCTTTTGTCTCATTCGTATTCATTTACAATAATTATTAAAGGTTTTTATATTTTAATAATTATTATAATTATTCATTAAAATAAATTTTTCTAAATTTTTCTACATCACTATCCTTTATTTTATGAGTTTTGAAATATTGGGGAGATTTTTTACTTTCTAATAAATTTATAATACAATATAATGAATACATACCACATTCGGTAGAGCCTGATTGATGTTTCATTACGCTATTATATTGAACCATTTTAATACCTGCGGTTTTACATTGTTCTTCAATTCGGTCCATCAATGTTTTGATTTCATCAGGTATTTTCTCTCCACAAGAATCAAAATAAAAAATAAATTTCCTTTTTAAATCAACAAAAAGAGAAACCCAATGAGACCCTCCTTTTTCGTGTGTATCTAAATTAATAGAAATGCCTATTTTATTAATTTTATTTTTAATTTTATCAGCAACATTTAATTTACATAATTCATCTGTTACACAAGAACCATTAAGTTTTGTGTCAAAATCGATTGGAGTAGGTCCTAAAAAATCAAAGTTATGATATGTCTCCTTATATTGGTTCAAAACATTTTCTATATCAAAATTAGACAACCATTCATTTTTGTTGGTTTTCCATTTATCAGGTGATTTGGGAGCAAATACTTTTGGTTTAATATTAAATTCTTTGTCCCAACATAATTCATCTGTACAAGTAGGTATTTTTTTTTGTAATTGTTTCCATATACCAACAATATTATTCCCTTTAATAATATTTGTAGGATATTTTTTATTCCATAAATTTTTAAACATTATTAATGTATTATCATCATAACAACTATATTTTTTTGTATTATGCTTTGGATGACAATTTAATTTTTTAAATGTAGTCTTAGTCTTAGTCTTAGTCTTATTCATATATTATATAATTATATTTTTTTCATTAAATCGATAACCGTTTTAGGTTTAGCAACCTTCATATAAATGGTTTTGTCTACAAATGAAATTGTATCATTAACTATTACTACAGGAGGTGTTTTTAATGCGTGTATTTTATGTATTAAACTATGAGTAAATACATCAAACTCTTCTTTATATAAATTATAAAATTCATAATTCTTTTCTGAATTTTCTTTCATCATTAATTCAACGATTTGTTTAATATCTTCTTTATAAGGATTTAAATTCAACGTATTCTTATGTTTAGTTGTCATTATTTCATAATACATATATTTATAATATTTATAATAATTTATTAATTAATTCTTTTATTACTTTTTATTACTTTTTATAATTTGTTCTTATATGATTATAAAATAAAGATGTGTCTTTATCCTTCTCACACAATGGTTGAGTTGTTGCCTCGGTAGGTGAATAAGATGGCGTGTTTGGTTTATATGCCATATTATTTTCATATAAATTACTATTTAATTCGGGAACATATACAGATTGGTCACTTTTCTGTAATGCGGCAAATTGATTTCTTAATAATGATTCTCTGTCAATATTTTGAAAATAATAATTGGGTGGTGCTCTAAAACCAGGGTTAAATACATTATTATAATTATAATCAGTATTTTGAGGTTCCTTTTTATCTACTGTATGAAATAATGTGTATTTGGTAGAAACAGACCTAATATCATATAATGGTTGTAAAGGGCTAGAAGGAATGTTTCTACTAGAAATACGACCATTTAATTCATTATCGTAATCAATATTCATTATAATTATATTAATATAATAAATTAAAAAGATAATTTTTAATATATTATTATGTGTGGTGTTTTTGCTCTTATTGGGTATACTCCTGATCTAAACTATTTTAAAAGCGGAGCAAAAAGAGGACCAGAACATTCTTCTTTGGAAAGAGTGGATGATATATATTTGGGATTTCATCGTTTAGCAATTAATGGTCTTACATCAGCAGGTAATCAACCATTTCATTATAATAATTATATATTAGTGTGTAATGGAGAAATATATAATTATAAAGAATTAATTGCCAAATATAATCTTGTTTTAACAACTGGAAGTGATTGTGAGGTGATTGTTCATTTATATCATTTAATAGGAAATAAATGTTTAGATGAATTAGATGGAGAATTTGCCTTTATTATATACAATAAAATTAATAAATCATTGTTTGTGGCGAGAGATCCATATGGTGTTAGACCATTATACATGAGTTATACAAATAATTCGTTTTGTTTTTGTTCTGATATTGAACCTATGAAATGCGCTACATTATCAAATTTAAAACAATTTACACCAGGAACATATATGATTCTTGTCAAAAATAACAATTATTATATTAATGAATCAGTATATTATCCTAAATTTAAAGGAATATTAAATACTACAATTTCTCAACATATGTATAATATTTATGATTTATTATGTAAAGCAGTCATTAAAAGAGTCAATAATACAGAACGTCCTGTTGCTTGTCTATTATCAGGCGGTTTAGACAGTAGTTTAGTTGCCGCGATTGCTGCGAGGCATTATTTGGAAAAAGGATTAACATTAGAGACATATAGTATTGGATTAAATGGTTCAGAAGATTTAAAATATGCTGCGATTGTAGCAAAACACATAAATAGTAAACATACCGAAATTATTTGTTCAGAAGAAGATTTTATTAATTCTATTCCTCAGGTAATTAAAGATATTGAAAGTTATGATACAACCTCAGTAAGAGCAAGTGTAGGTAATTGGAATGTAGGTAAATACATTAAAGAAAATAGTAATGCGAAAGTAGTATTAAATGGAGATGGCGCGGATGAATTAATGGGAGGTTATATGTATTTTCATAAATGTCCTTCGTCTACAGAATTTGATATTGAATGTAAAAGATTATTAAAAAATATTCATTATTTTGATGTTTTAAGAAGTGATAAATGTATTTCGAGCCACGGACTAGAACCTAGAACGCCTTATTTGGATTTTGATTTTGTCTCTTATTATTTAAGAATTCCTCCTAATATAAGAAATCACGTAGGTAAATGTGAAAAATATTTAATTAGAGAAGCATTTAATCTTATTGCTCCTTCATTATTGCCTAAAGAAATCCTTTTTCGTAAAAAAGAAGCATTTAGTGATGGAGTAAGTAGTTTGAATAATTCTTGGTATCAAATTATTCAAGCAAGAGTAGAACATTTAATTATTCCTGATGAATTATATATTTTTAATCCTCCTATTACAAAAGAACAAAAATATTATAGGCATTTGTTTGAGACAAATTATAAAGGATGTGGTAATATTATTCCTTATTTCTGGATGCCTAAATATGTTAATGCTACAGATGCCAGTGCTAGAACATTAAATATTTATCATGAGATATAATCGAATATTTTTTATTATTTCCTTAGAAATAAGAAGATGTATTGATTGACATATTCGTAATTTTTCATTACACACTATTTGTATGTTTAATCTTTTATAAATGGTTGAAGAAGATAAAGTATATCTATAAGGTTCACAATTTATATAATAAACCTTTTTATTTTTCATTCCTTCGTGATTTTTATCATCAATAAAACAGATAGATGATTTGTCATTTAATAATCCTTTACTACATACTATTAAATCATTCAAGTTTTTCATATTTTTTATTTTAATGTTATTAATGTTAATATTTCGTAAAGGGTCATTTAGTGAAATACTTAGGTCAAACAAAGAATAATTTAATTTTTTATGTATATATGTAATAACATAATTTATAAAATCATCATTATTATTGTTTGAATATAGTATCACACTTTTAATTTTACCTTCCTTTTTTAAACGAATAATATAATGAAATACTTCAAAAATATTTGTTCTGAAATATTCGGGAAATAAATCAAATAATTCATAAACATTTTTTAGTTTAGCAGTATTCATAATATAAATCATTTGACCAAAATATCCTATCGTCTCATCCAGGTCAAACACGATATTTTTGTTCATATAAAAATATCTTCTTATATTATAACTTTATTTTATATGATGAGACTTGTAGATTGTAAACGTATGATAAATTATTATCATATACCAATGCCATCTACGTTGAAAGATATTAAATGTAAAGCAATTAATATTTTAGTGAATAAGATGTGTAAATGTTATTGTGATAAAAAAATTCAGCACATCATTTACCGTAAGTATTATAACAGTCGTAATAATAAAAATTTAAACTATACAAGAAGAGTATAAAATATTATAAAATATTATAAAATATAATTATATTATTTTACGTGGTCTAATATTTGTATTAATAATTCTTCTTGTTTTGTATTTTTTTGAAATATAATACAATTACTCATTTTTATTGTAAAAAATAATTTAATACCATTTTTACATAAAATATGTATATCATCTAAGACTTGTTTTAAATCTACTATAAACCCTCCTCTTAATAAATCAAACGAAATATTATTATTTGATTTATCAGATGATTTATTTGATTTGTTTATTTCATTTTTTTTATTCATTTTATCAATATTAAACCATCTTATATAACTACCATAACGTAATTCATCTATTTCATCAATATAACGATAATCTTTCAATAATTTATGATAATTTTTTAATTCTTCTCCTTTAAATAACATTTTTTGTAGAATATCATTTTTTAATGTTTTTATAGTTGAAGAATTATTTATTCTATATTTTTCTATTTCTTCTTTTATTTTATTAAGTTCTTGTTCCATTACTATATATGGGTATATTCTTTAAATAATCTACAAATCTACGGATATAGATATAGGGGTACTTTTTCGTTCTTTTTCTAATTGTTCTCGTTCCAGCATTTTTTTATAATTTGTTTTTACTCGTTCTTGTTCTTCTTCCAATCGGACACGTTCTTCTTCCAATCGGACACGTTCTTCTTCCTGTTCCATGGCCAGAATTTGGGCTTGTTCTTTTTGTATTCTGGTTGTGTAATTATTATCGCTTTCCGTTTGTTTATATTGATTTCCTACAAGAATTCCGTTTAACCAAGCGTGTTTTCGTGGATTTTTAATATGACCACGTTGTCGTCTTTTAAACTCTTCTGTAGGTAATGGTTCAAGAGATCGTATTTTTCTTCTAGTATTTGTACGACTGTCTGATCCTATTTTAAAATTATTTTGTGTTGTAGTTGGTTTCATATTTCCTATTTCTTTTTTTAATTTATTATGTTTTTTAGGCAGTCTTGACAACTGATTAGCAAATACTGACATAGCCATTAAGGGATCACTACCAGTATTAATTCCGTTACATGTAAAATCAAATACAAACATTGGACCTTTATATTTAATAGACACAACATTTATAATTGATTCAAACGTTCCTGTAATTATATCAGATTTTTTTGGATATAATATTGGTAATATATTGGTAGATTTAGGTTTATATATGTTTATTTCATTTGCAAACATATCTACCTTTTGACCATCAGATGAATTACTGAATATTTTTCCTATTGTACTTCCCCTAGGATAAAAAATACATTTATAAAAGTCTGGAACTAATGCCGCATATTTTTTGGTTTCTTCTATTTTATTTTCATACTTTTGATAATTTACAATATTATCATAGCATTCAATAATATTAGGAAATTCTGCAGTATAATGCCTCATAGATGATTTAATATAATCCCTTTTTTCGTTTATTACATAATTAAGTTTGGAGTATTCTTCGAACAACTTTTCATAAACAAGTTTTTTTTTTCCTTTTGGCTCTGTTGATTTATAATGTTTCATATCCTGTAATTTTTTTATTATTGTTTCTATTCGTCTATGATCTTTTAAAAACTCATCACTATATTCCATTTCTAATTTATTTTGGTCATATTTAAGTGTAAGGTCTCTGAAAGTGTCATCTGTTTTTTTTTTTAAAAGGTCCCTTTCTTTTTCTAAATTTTTTTTTATATATGATTGTAAGTTATTTTCATCCATAAGAAGTGTTGTCATAAGTTTATTTAGTTGTTTCATTCGTTCAATTTCAGGTTTTAATTCTAATTCACTTTCAAAAAAACTCATTGCTTCTTTATATGTTTCTTTTTGAAATTTTGCTAGTTTTTTTTTTGAATCGTCTAATGTAAATTCTATTTCGGGTATTTTTTTTTCGTAGTATTTTATATTTATTAATTTAAGTGATTGTATCATCTCTTCTAAATAAGAAATTGATTTACCTGGTATAATTTCTAAAAGATTACCAATCATTGAATATTCTTCTATTTTATTATTTAATAAAGTTTGTTCTTCAGGCGTTAAAAATACAGATTCCCCTACATCAGATAAAGTAATCAAATAAACATCAGTATTTAATGGTTGATTATTGTTACCAATTTCTAATATACCAGCATGTTTTCTTGATAAGTTAACTATAACGTTTCCGTGGGTAATAAAACTTATTATATTACTCATTTTTTTTTTTTGAAATTCTAATTTAGCCTTAGCAGTAGCAGCTGTGACTTTTATTGCTTCTCGGGTGGTATTTAAACTTAATGAATTTTTATGTGAATTACGTGATTTTGAGTTTGATTTTGATTTTTCATGTAATGGATTCATTTATATATATATATATATATATAAATAAATCCATTACATAACACCAAGGTTAAAAGTACAAAGGTTGAATAAAGGCAGATTTAAACATTAAAACATTAAAACATTGATGCTCCGCATAATTCATTTGCAGCGGCTGGCTCTTGTATACCATATTGTGATTGTGGGGAAAAGGTATTTTGGCTTTGTGATTGATTTTGTTGGTCTTGTCTCATATCATAAGAAGGAACTCCCCTCGTTGATTCTTGGGAACTAACCATTGGCATTAAAGAAGGTGGCATTAAGGCAACTTGTTTTTTAGTCTTTTGTTCATCTTCATCATTATATTCTTTTACTATACCCACCATAACTAAAAATCTATTTAATAAAATGGTGCCCTTTTCACTAATGGTTGAATTCATAGAAAACAATGTAAATATTACAGGAATAATAATTTGAATAAGATTAATGTGAGGATAAGGCGAACCGCTATAATTAGGAACAAACACAATTAACTTATGTATAAACCAAAAAGCACCAAATATAATAATTAACTGAAGAACTACTTCAATTAATATTTCAATACTTGCTTTTTTATCATTATCAGAAGGTATATATTTTTTCATTAATTTTAAAATAATGATAACAGGAATAATTGCTAAAACAACATATTGTATCATATTCAATAAATCATTTTTTTCATTACCTGATAAAGAAATCATATAACTAAAAAAAGATTTTGAACCTTCACCACCAACAACTTCATCTTCCATTTATACATAAAGAAAATATAAAATATAATATTTATAGAATTTTATTAATATTATTCGTTAAAAATACTAATGTTAAATTCATTTATATAATAATGAGTGGAACAGCTGCTTTAGCAGCAGCAAGAAAAAGAAGGGCCACACCAGACCCTAGAGTAGAAGTTAAGGCAGTTAAAGAAGTTAAAGAATTTAACGTTGCTAAATCATCACCTACTAATCCCGCATTATTATTGTTACAACATAACCATTTCATTCAAAAACTACAACAAGATGTTGCTGAATTAAAAAATGAATTAAAGAATAACGAATCTAAAGATAAGGAAAGTAGCAAAGAACAAGTAAATGATAATTATAAAACAGAATATTTAGGACTATTAGAAGAAATGAAAGAAATGAAAAAGGTTTTATTAAAGGTACAATCATTTTCAATGGAAACGAATCTGGACGTTATGAAATTAAAACGTTTAAGTGAAACAAATATACCTACTAGTCCTCCACTTCTTAATTGTTGTAGCGAACACACGCTGGAACGTGTTCTTGAAGAAGAAGATTCAGTATGATTTCAGTTTGTTTCAGTTTGTTGCTTAAATAAAATTGAATATAAATATATCAAATAAGATATAATAAAAAATGAAGCTCCAAATCGATGATCTTGCTAAAGCATTCGAATGGATTGAATTGTTTAAATTTATTAAACAACTGAATCAATATGTAACGTTTATGTGTAAAGAAGATCAATTATATATTCAACTTATGGACGATTCTCACATTTGTTTAATTGATATTACAATTCCTTCTACTTGGTTTACTACGTATGAATCCTCAAACCAAACATTTAGTGTATTTTCTAGTGTTCTAGTTAAAATTTTCGCAATGTATACAGCAGATACTTTAATTGATTTAGAAGTAAATGATGATAATGACAAATTAAAAATTAATTTAAAAAACAAAAAAGAACATAAATGTTTTGAAATAAATTTAATGGATATTGAAAAAGATTTATTAACTCCTGCTATGCCTGATACAAAAATGGATTTTGTAATGAACACTAAAACGTTTGATAAATATATTCACGAATTAGCATCCTTTGGCGATGAGGTTATTATGTTTTGTAAAGATGAAAAATTATATTTTAAAACGTGCGGCGATGAAGGAACAATCTCTATTGAAATTGAAGGAGACAATTTAGATGAATTTTCAGTAGTAGAAAATTATGAGCATCAAACTCGTTATTGCTTAAAATATCTTATTTATATCTCAAAATTATATATTTGTTATAAAAATGTCCATATCTATGTAGATGAACAATCTCCTATGGTAATAACATTTGATGATACGGTTATTAAAATCAAATATTATTTGGCTCCTAAATGCGATGATAATGAATAAAAATCATTATTTAATAATTATAATGAGGTGGTATCAAACTGTATTTGTTTTATTTTGTTCTATATTATTGTATTTACATATTTTTATTCATTTTAAGGTAAACGCTTTTAATGAATTTACCATGTTAGATGATGTTTGTAAAGATTCTATTATGAATACGATTCATTATAAATTACCTTTTGTATTTGATGGA
>Ga0114978_10004972_pt1 | contig 10678 bp, 16 predicted proteins | sample S_140212_EF_Meta_FD_87027 | JGI IMG/M metagenome (GOLD analysis project Ga0114978, IMG submission 87027) | Freshwater microbial communities from Lake Simoncouche, Canada to study carbon cycling - S_140212_EF_MetaG | ecosystem: Environmental > Aquatic > Freshwater > Lake | place: Lake...
AATAGTTGGAGAACTATTTGGAGTAATAATGGGTATGTTAATTTTGCAAAAATAATAGTATGACAGATCCTAAAATTTGCGACATTGCTATGCAACCAAGTTTTCCTATTGTTAAATAATATCAGCATAAGCACTATATTGTAATTAGATAATTTAGAATATAATTAATAAAATAATAAAAATAATGTATATTATATATAAAATGGCAAATTTCTCCAGTTATACTTTTGATAATATGTCAAGAATTGGTTTAGATGAATGTTGCAAATCACAAACTGATATACAAAATGTTGAGTCTTGCAACTATATGACACAAAATTATTTCGCTTCTGATTGTTCAATGAAAAACCCAATTAATTTAGCCACCACCCAACCTGGCATTATGTATAATGGAGGCTATAGTGTAGGTGCTGGAGGATGCAATATTAATGAATCTTCAAATCTTCAAATCGGAACAATTCAGACGCATCCAAGATGCCGCATTGACTTATTTCACCGTCCATTTGCAACTGTTCCATATTTAGGCAGAGGTTCAGTAAATCCTATTATTGAATCTCAAATCCAACAGGGCGAAACTGGTGTTAATAAGCGAAGTGTTACTAATTTAAGTGAAAAAAGTTACATAAAATATCATCAAACCCCTCTTTTACCAAGTGTTAAAGAAAGATTATCAAATCCTGCAAATAGTGTGGAAGGTGTTGCTTCTGAAGGGTGGATTCGTGGCGGGGTTCCTTCTCGCGAATTAACTCGCGATGCTGATTATTTTAATAAACATTCAGCACATCAATATGTGTAAACCCTTTTCCATTTACTACGAAGTGAAACGCCGATTCTTTATAATAAAATTGAATTAAATATATTATTTATAATAAATATTACAAATAATAAATAATGGACATAACTATTACACCAGATACATATACTCCAAGTGTTAATAACGTCGGTAATTATATAGACAATATACCTATAATTAAAAATGGGTTGTTTTGTCCGTGTGGGTCAAGAAAAGATAAAACCTACGAAAACGCACCTAAGTTTGCGACCCATATAAAATCAAAATCTCATCAAAAATGGTTAATGATTTTGAACCAAAATAAGGCAAATTATTATGTAGATATGCTTACAAATAAAGAATTGGTAGAAAATCAACGAAAAATTATAGCACAACTGGAAAATCAATTGCACAAAAAAACATTAACTATTGATTATTTGACCGAACAACTTACAACTAAAACAATTAAACAATCGTGTATAAATTTATTGGATTTTGACTAGAATTATGTATAATTATATTATTACAATGATAAAATAAAAAGAATTGTGTTTATTATATTCTTGATTTATAAAAAATGATTTAGAAATAAATCGGCAGTTTAAATTACCAATGAGTGTAATGTATGATACAGAATATATATGCAGTTATAATTTACAAGATGTATTTTTAGAAACGGATCGTGTAACAGATTTAGACAAAGATTTTATAAGAAATGTCTTGTATAGAAACGATATATTATATATTTTTTCATTAGAAGAATATAATGAAGCTATATTATCAGAATTGATGTATACATTATATAATAAAATTAAAGATTCTACTGATTTATTATCAATAATGATGAAACTATCACAACAATATAATTCAGAACCTCTATTTGGATTAACTATATTATTTTCTTTTGATTATTTATATTTAACTCATAATTGCATATCACAATATTTAAATTGTGGTACTATTTTAGAAAAAGATTTATTAGAACTTAAAAATAAAATAGTATAATTTATATTATAAATTATTTTGCTATACTTTTTAAAAGTATATATGTATAATGGCTTCTACACGTAATAGAAATACCCCAGGGAATTATTGTTTAGAACAAAAAGAATACAAACAATTTGAAAATTATACATTGTATCCAAACTCACAATATGGAGCAGCTTATAATACAAGACTTGCAGGTAATGGATTATTGCCAGGACAAATTCCTTGGAATAAAATGTCTTATAACGCTCCTGATATAGAATCATTTTTACGAGGAATTAACTCAACGAATCTAGTAAATCCTGCACCTTGCTTTGTGCCTGAATTATCAAAATTAGATTCTGTAAATATTTATGAAAAGGGAGTAGTTTACATACCAGAACCTTTAGTCGTGGAAAAAAATCAGAGACCTTTTCCTGTTCCAAATTAAATTTTATAAATATTATATATTTTATATAATATTTTAAGTTTATTATTTTAAGTTTATGAAATATTTTACATTACAATAATTAATATTCTGGTGTATGCTTTTTAAATATGCATCCTTGTGGACTAATTCCTTTTAAATCGCCAGTTACAACTGCTGGATTTTGATTTGAACAATCAGACATCCAAATTTTTATAATACAAAAATTTTTTTTTGGAGAAATGGTAATCCCAGTTACACTATTGACAAAACTCATCTGTTTACTAATGGAACCTCCAACAACCACATAACTCAACTCTTTCCAAACTTTGGAAACACTTTTGTTTGAAACTTTATATGAAAAACAACCTCCGTTTCTGTTTTTAGGATCTTCCCATGTAGGTTTAATCCCATCACGCATAATAAATAACATACAGTTTTCAACTAAAATATTAGGTAAAGTTTCTGTAACAACAATAGTATCTTCAACAGTTGTAAATGTAGAAATCGGTATATAACTTTTTATACTCCAATCAGTGTTATGTGGTAAATGTGCCCATAAAGTCCAGTGATCGGATAAATTATGTAGTTCGTCCATTATTGTTTCAGATGTCATTGTAGTGTGCTGGGTTACCATTTGTAATTATTTAATTCAATTTTTTTATATCCTTTTAATAATATAATATTTTATAAAATTCTATGTTTCTTCCCAACTATTAATTTTATCATAACCAGTTTCACAAATTTTTAGTATATTTTCTGAATCAAATTCTATTAAATTCGCGTCATTATCAATAATATTAAGTTTAACATTAGAAATACATAATTTGGTGTTTATGCATTCTTTATAAAAATTCTCATAATGAGTTTTTAAAAAATATGTAATAAATTTTAAATCAATAATATTTCCACTAATAAGATAATTATAAATTTTATTTTTAAAATAAATAAGTTCTGTTTTTCCATTAACAATTATTTCTGAACTTATAAATTTAACTTTTGATTCGACGTATTCAAACACCTTTTCTTCAATTGGAAATTGATAAATTATTTTTTTATTAATTATTATAGTATCGTCCGTATTTTTTAAATAATCAGAATAAATTAAAAAATCGTATTTTAGTGAAGAAATTAAATTTAATACATTTTCTTCATTCATATTTTGTTTATTTATTGAATAAATTACAGTATCGTTATGAATAAATTCTATATTATTTTTTCTAGTAATGGTGCGATAATTATCAATTAATTCAGACAATCTATTGTTTAATACAATTTTTTTATATAAATTATTAATTTCAACATTAAATTTATTAAACCAAATTTGACCTACACTAAATAAATGAATTGTTTGAAACGATATATTAACTATTGTCTCTTGGTAATTATCAGGATAATTTCTTTTTAAATAATCATTAAATAAAAAAACTAATATAGATGTTTTTAATATGGAAAAAATATATGAAACTGTCATTTATATTTATATAAATAAAATATTTAAATTGTTTATTTATATTTTATTCAACTTTGATAAGCCGGACTACTAGATACCCAATTATTATATGTAATAGGTTGAGATGCTACAATAGGCTGCTTTACAAGATCATTTGCATATGGATTTGGAACAATAATATTAGGTGAATTGTAATATACTGGATGTAAAATTGGGTTATATTCGGGATCATAAATAATTATATTACCTAAATCATCTATAGTAATATTGTTTCCACAATTAGCATTTGAATTACCGCATTTAGAATTAATTGTTCCTGTTGCAGCATCTAACCCAAATATATATAAAAGCATACTAACTATAACTGTCATTAAAATAAATGGTATAAATACGATTATCCAAGAAACTACGCTCAGTCCTTGTTCGCATAGAATATTTAATAATATAGTAACCATTACCATTACTATTGATTTCATAAATGCTGTATTATACATTCCCTTAAAGGTGTCTATAATTATTTGTGTTGCTGAAAAAATTAAGTAAATAATTGCAGGAGGACACAAGTTTATCATTATTTATAATATAGTTATATTTTATTTTTCGTCTTCATAAAAGAACGGCTCGCTATCCTTTAAATATCCAACTTTCTTACCAACCTCTCCTTCTTCATCAAGTTCAAAAATAAATCCTGATTCATCATTATTTGTACAATAAGTTACATCATCAATTTCAATTTCAAAAAATGTTTCTTCCTCTTTTTCTTCTTTGGGCTCTTGTTCTTTAGACTCTTGTTCTTCCTCTTCTTCGGTTTCTTCTTCCTCTTCGGTTTCTTCTTCCTCTTCCTCTTCGGTTTCTACCGAGTCAATAGATTCCTCTTCAATATTTATTATTTCCAGTTCTTTTATTAATTCTATTATTACAACTGAGTCATCTTCTTTTTCTTCTTCATCAGAATCTTCATCAGAATCTTCATCAGAATCTTCATCAGAATCTTCGGTGTCTTCCTTATTATTGCTTTCTTCAGATGATTCTGGTTGCTCCATAATTAGTTTAATATTTTCAGTTTCTTCAATATTTTCAGTTTCTTCAATATTTACAGTTTCTTCAATATTTTCAGTTTCAAGTTTTATGTGAACTGACGACTCTTTCTTAAAAAAAATTATTTTTGTCTCCGAAATATCTTTTAAAATAGATATTTCAGATTTCAAATTAAGAATTTCCATTAATAAACCCTGTATAATTTTATCTTTTTTACTTACTAATTCTTCTACTAAAGAAACAGATATATCTTTAATGCTCTCATCAATTTCAGAAGATTCTTCTATAATATAAGACTCGCAGCCTGAATCACGAGGAATATAATTGGATTTAACTTTATTTAACGCATTTTGTACAGAGGGTAAATTCATAATAATTATATGGGTTTCTTCATACATTTTATATTTATCCATAAATTCATTTAGAATATTATCTATACCTTTACTGATAACATCGTTAACTTTATTCAAAATAGGATCAATATTATAGTTAGATTTTATTATGTTTGACATTGAGATAGTTTAATATATAAAAATTCGTTTAATATGATTTAAAAAATAATTTATCTAATTTATATATGGAAAATAGTATTTCAATTGTAGAAACCACAGAAGAAAATAAAGAACTTGTAAAAGAACACGTGCAAATAATTTTAAGACAGACTAATTATACTGAAGAAGAGGCTTTTGAAAAACTAAAAGCTGCCAAATACGACTATGTATATGTTATAAAATCTTACATTGGAATCGCTGAAAAAAAAGCACCAGAAATTAAATCTATTAATCAAGAAATTTATAAACAACTTAGACGTAATCTAGATGGCACAATGCGCGATTATACCACCCGATCAGAAAAAGGCGACGCTAAAATTTTGTTATAATTACTTATTTTTAGGTTGTTTTTGTTTATTTTGGAGTTGTTTATTTTGTTTTTGTTTATTTTGGGGTTTATTAGTAGTTGATTGAGTAGTTATACCTGGAATTTGTATAGCTCCATAAATTAATGCATTTATATTTGATATGTAATCAACAAGGTAAATAATTGCAAATGCAAATAACAACAATAAAAATTTTTCATAATGTTCTATAATATAATTTACAGACATTGTTATTTTTTCTACAAATGTTACATTCACATTTTGCTTATTTATTTCCATTACTATATAATAATATAATTTAATAAATCATTTTATTAAATTATTTCAAAAATAACCTACTGCGATGTAATTCCAAACTTTTCGTTTAATATATTATTTTTACTTTGATGTTTTCTGTTTAATTTTTTTTTAATTTGATATGTATTTGATGGTATAATTTTATTATTAATAATAAAGTCATCATTATCTTCATGTAATTCAGGTAATATTCTTGTTAATGGTTTATCTACAATTAAAAATAAACGTTCATTTCTTAAAAGTGATCTAAACTCCTGAATAGATAAATTACCATAATATTTATCAAGCATATAATATGGATTTGGTGCCGGCTTTATATTTTTCTTATAATCATACACCTTTGCATAAATATGATTAATTAAATGATACCTCTCAAATTTTGAAGAACTATCAATATTTTCCTCCATCAAATGCGCTGCTGCACATTCTGGGCTACAAAAACATCCATAAACGTGATAAGATTCATTTATATAATGTTTTGGTATATAAACTGGAGGGTTATCAAAATCACATGTACACCAAAAACACGCCGATTTTTTATCACATATGTTATTAATATGTAAATTATGTTCTAAAGACTTTAATTTTTTCCAAACCTCCTTTATTTCAATATCTTTAGTTTTTATATCCTCATCTAAATCATATGATGTGTCATCATCATCGATTTCATAATTATTTCCCTTGTTTACATCTATATTATTTTGAATTAAATTGTTATCAGATGTACTTATAATTTCATAAGTCATATCATTCTTTGAAGAAAAATTAAAGCATTCTATATTACCTAATGTAACATTATTTTGTAAATCCTTTAATGAGCATTTTAAGTGCAAAATTATATTTGGCTTAACCTCTTTATTATTATTTAAAGACACTATTTGTTGTATAATTTTTCCTCCCTTAGGTTTACGACCACGTTTTTTTCCAACTGGTTTAGATTCTTTTGTGAGTACATCGTGATCTATTTTATTTTCATATTGTAATAATTCATTATGACAGTCAACATTTTCTTCTATAGAAACAATAATATTATCGGTTACAGAATTATCGGTTACAGAATTATCACTAATGCTATTGCATATAGAAGAATCGCTAATAGATTTTTGTAATTTTTCATTAATCTCTTGCATTTCCTTTTTAGATTTTCTACCTCTTTTTTTTGTAGGCACATTTATCTGTTTTGTAGGTCCATTCATCTGGAGTGTTTCAACAATTTCAACTTCTGTTTTACTCTTTGTCATAATTAATTTATAATTTAATAAAGTAAAATTAATTTAAATAGTTTTAAAATATACTTTATTGTAACTTATTGATTTAATTATTTTTTTCATATTAGAAGGAGATGTATATTTCTTAAGATGTTCTTTGGTTTCATTTAATTCTTGTTCTAATATTTTTATTTTTTCTTGTAATTCATTATTATCCATTAACTATATTATATAAATATTTTTATATAATTTTTATAAAAACTATATAAAATCGGCGTTTGAAATGTTAAAAGGTGTAAATAAATTATATAATTTTTCATACCGTTCATTAAGAAGTTTATTTATAAACCGTAATTGTCCACGTGTAATAACACATCTATTATCATATTGTAATATATATAATATAATATCATATGGCATTGTCATTAGCATATGAGTCATAATTATAGTTGTTATTATATAATAAATTATTAGTTTCATTTTTATTTACATTTGATAAATTTACATTTGATAATTATAAATTATATATTAAATATTATTTATTATATAATTAAATGAACCGCGGTGTACCTTGGATGGAATCGTTTAGACCAAAATATTTCGAGGATATAGTATTAGATCCTTTGAATAAAAAAATTCTTAAAAATATTATTGAAACTTCATATTTTCCAAACTTGTTATTTTATGGACCACCTGGTACTGGAAAAACAACTACAATTATAAATCTAATTAACTCTTATCAAGAAAAAGTAGGTGCAAAAAATAAAGACCTAGTAATACATTTAAATGCGTCTGATGAACGAGGTATTGATATAATTAGGAATCAAATAAGTTGTTTTGTTAACTCAAATCCGTTATTTAAGAGTGGACTAAAATTTGTTATATTAGATGAAGTAGATTATATGACAAAAAATGCACAACAAGCACTTAGATATTTATTGCAGAATTATTCAAATTCTGTTCGTTTTTGTTTAATATGTAATTACATTAGTAAAATGGACGAGGGCTTGCAAAATGAGTTTATTCGTTTGAGATTTAATCAATTACCTAATTCTGATATAATAACGTTTTTAGATCACATTTCAAAATCAGAAAAATTAAATTTATCTTATAACGCATTAGCATCAATACAAAAATTATATAGATCAGATATTAGAAGTATGATTAATTTTATGCAGTCAAACCAAGATATTTTAAGGGTTAAAAATGAGTCGAATGATTGTGAAAACTTCAATATAATTGATAATACAATATGGGAAAATATTTTAAATAAAATTAAAGAGAGAGAAAACCTTGAAAGTATTAATACGTATATTCATACAATTAGCATAAATTATAATATAGATAAAAAAAATATAATTAAGGACTTTTTAAATTATATTATTCGAAATAAACCTAACTTAGTTAGCAATAAGTTTTTAAATTTTGCTGAAAATTTGTTACACTCTCAAAATCAAAACAACACTATATATATTTTTTATTCGCTCTCGCGATTATCATCTCTATTATCTGTAGAATTATAAACAGACATTCTCATTCGGAGTTTAATCATAAATTCATTTGGAGGAGATTTTTTTGTTGGGTCAAAAAAATTTTGTTTCAAACTATATTCGCCTTTTGGACTTGAATTATTTGATGGCGTAGATACTTTTTTATTAATAGGTATAATATTGCTTTTCTCATGAATGATAGGTCTTGAATACATTCTTTATATTATATATATAATAAAATAATTGAAATAAAATTAATATAAAGAATATAAAGGTATATTAAAACTAAATATATGGCAATAGCAAATGTTAATGATGAATGGGAGAATTTTATAACACCCGGATACGACGACAACTCGTCTGATGAAGAAGATATTAATTATCATCAAAACTCGGATGAATGTTTATCAGCTAATATTTCACTAGATTTAAATTCAGAATCTCCTAAATGTTCAGCAATTTATATATCAACCAAAACAAAAATAGCTTATTTGGATAAACATATAAACCTAAAAGATATATTTTGGAATATAGATGTAATACCTTACGCAAAACCGTGTAACGGTGTAGTTAAAAAACAAATGAAGTTTAACTCGTTATTTATTGAAGAGTTACAATTTATACAAGAAAAACTTAAAAGTGAAGTTTATTTTGAAGAGAACATTATAACTAGCATTAATAATCCTAATGGACGAATTAAATTTAAAGATATTAGAAAAGTAAGCATAGGAGTTTCTAGAAAAGATTTAATTAGTTATAGGTGCAAAAAGAAGAGTGCGTTTTACAACTGTTTTGTTTTAATACTTAGAATTAAAGTAAATGAATTATTTAAAGAATTTCACGTAAAAGTGTTTAATACAGGGAAATTAGAAATACCAGGGGTTCAAAATGATGCTAGCTTTCAAATGGTTTTAAATTTAGTTATTGAAATATTGCAGCCACATATATCTGAAAAGTTAGATTATAAGGAAAATAGTAGCGAAACGGTGTTGATAAACTCTAACTTTAAATGCGGATACTTTATTAATAGAGAAATATTATATGATATTTTGAAATATAAATATAATATACAAACAATTTTTGATCCTTGCTCTTATCCAGGAATACAATGTAAATTTTATTATAATCCAGATGTTGAAATTCAAAACGGGTCTCAGATTTCAGAAGAGAAAAAATTATTGTATACAAATGTCAGTGAAGTATCCTTTATGATTTTTAGAACTGGAAGTGTTCTTATTGTTGGAAAATGCGATGAAAATGTGCTATTTATTATTTATGAATTTTTAAAAATTGTATTTATAAATGAGTATGCACAAATTTGCCAGAAAAATATAAACACGGATGAAATAAATATTGTTAAGGATAAAAAGAAAAAAGCCCGTAGAAAAAATATTATTATAAATATTTAACAACTAACATTGGACAACTAATAAATATTATAATATATCATTATATGAATAATTCAAGCAATATTTTATATATAAATGATATACTTTCAAATATACATTTTTTTCATATAGAAGATAATATAAATAACCCTATAGAAGCTGTAATGTATATGAAAAAAAATAAATATAAAAATATATCTTTTTATCTAACATATAACTACAATTTTAATGATGATATAGATTTTCTCGTAATAGATAAAAATGGAAAATATATATTTGATATTGAGGATTTACCTTGCGATATTGTAACTGAGTTTGAAAGCAATATAAATTTTAAAGTTAATTTAAATTATAATTTTTATTGTGGAAAAAATATAAAAGTTATAAATTGTTTAGGTAAACATAGTATAAAAGGTATTCGATTTTACATAGATTTATGCAAACCTCCAAATATATTTTACATTAAAATGAAATGCTTTATATTAAATGCGGAATCGATACAACAATTGCAACAATCAAATATAGTTCATACTGATACACATATTTATAAAAGTGGGTATATTGTAAAAATAAAAAGAGATTATACAAATTTAAAAGTTATTGAAATGATACAAATGAAAAAGAAATGTTTATATACTGACGATGATGTTAATGATGTTAATGATGTTAATGATGTTAATGATGTTAATGATGTTAATGATGTTAATGATGTTAATGATGTTAATGATGTTAATGATGTTAATGATGTTAATGATGTTAATG
>Ga0114978_10004974_pt1 | contig 10676 bp, 14 predicted proteins | sample S_140212_EF_Meta_FD_87027 | JGI IMG/M metagenome (GOLD analysis project Ga0114978, IMG submission 87027) | Freshwater microbial communities from Lake Simoncouche, Canada to study carbon cycling - S_140212_EF_MetaG | ecosystem: Environmental > Aquatic > Freshwater > Lake | place: Lake...
ATGAAGGAAGGCAAAGCCTTAAAGGTAGTGAAAGCGCGGGATTTATGGTTTAAGATTTTGGACAGTCAAATGGAAACCGGCACGCCCTATTTGCTGTATAAAGATGCCGCCAATGAAAAGAGCAATCAGAAAAATATCGGCGTGATTAAATCCAGCAATTTATGTACAGAAATTATTGAATATAGTGACAAAGACCAAACGGCGGTGTGTAATCTGGCGAGTATTGCGCTAAATAAATTTGTATTGCCCGATAAAACGTTTGATTATGAACATTTACACAAGGTCACTAAAATCGTCACGGCCAATCTAGATAAAATTATCAGCATTAACTTTTACCCGACGGATAAAACCAAAACGAGTAATATCCTCCACCGGCCAATTGGTATCGGAGTCCAGGGTTTAGCCGATACCTTTGCGTTAATGGATATCCCTTTTCACAGCGAGGCTGCCAAACTTGTTAATAAATATATTTTTGAAACTATTTATCACGCGGCTTTAGAACGGTCAAATGAAATTGCGAAAGAACGGCTGGACGGCATGCGAGAAATTAAATTAAGTAGACTGACGAGAGATGTGGACCTGGGCGATCGGCGGGGCTTAGGGTTTGAAACGGACTATATTAACGGACTTATCGCATTATATGAGCCGATCAAAGAAGAATTGAATAATCTGCAAGACAATCATCTGGGTGCGTATAGTTCGTTCGAAGGCAGCCCGGCCGCCAAAGGGATTCTTCAGTTTGATATGTGGAAAGTGGATCCCACCAAACACGGGCGCTATGATTGGGCCGCATTAAAGGAAAGTATTATGACTTATGGCTTACGGAATTCGCTGCTCTTGGCGCCAATGCCGACTGCTTCTACCTCGCAAATTCTCGGGAATAATGAATGCTTTGAACCTTTTACAAGTAATATTTATAGTCGCCGGACTTTAGCGGGGGATTTTGTTATCCCGAATAAATATCTTATGAATGAACTTGCCGCCTTGGGGTTATGGAATGAAGAAATTAAAGACAATATTATTCTGAATAAAGGCAGTATTCAACACATTGAATGTATTCCGCAAAAAATAAAAGATAAATATAAAATTGTCTGGGAAATCCCGATGAAACATGTGATTGATATGGCGGCGGATAGAGGGGCATTTATTTGTCAATCGCAGAGTTTGAATTTGTGGATGGAAGACCCGGATTATAAAGCCTTAACCTCCATGCACTTTTATTCCTGGCAGGCGGGCTTAAAAACTGGTATTTATTATCTGCGCCGGAAACCCAAGCATCAACCACAACAGTTTACCATTGCGCCGGTGTCGAACGGTAATGCTGAAAAAGAAGAGATATGTGAGATGTGTTCTTCCTAGAAAAATATTTTAAATATATATTATAAATGAATAATATATATTCGACCTTACATCATTGTGCCTTAAACCAATGTACCTTAAACCAATGTAAAAAAAATACATTACCTCTTGCTTTACCCGCTCTACCTTTACCCGCTCTACCGTTATCACATGCGCTTGCTGTGCCTGTGCCGTTATCACATGCGCTTGTACCCGCTGCGCTTGTGCCTGCTGCGCTTGTGCCTGCTGCGCTTGTGCCTGCTGCGCTTGGACCCGCTAGCCATAAAAAGCCCCCCTCAATTAATCGTAATATTAAACCCGAAATTATTACCTTTATAGACGGCATTGTTGAAGAATCGTATTAAAATATTCATAAACAATACAACCCATACAATTCTTTCGTCTTAGAACAGCCTTCTTTCGTGATGTCCTGCTTGTGTAACCCGTAAGCATAACATCGAAGACAAATTAACACATCGGCCATCGCGTCGTGTATACTTTTCGGATGGATTTTAAAGAAATGGTAATGTAACTCGGTTAATGTCGGAAATTTAAAATATGGATTGCCTTCCTTGCTCAACTTTTGAATCGCGCAAGCATCAGTGAAATATTTCATTGTACAGCATTCGGATTTGCGGACATAATTCACTGTAAATAATTGCTTCATTTGATTGCGAAAACATTCGACCATCACCATTTTCTTATCAAATGCTACATTGTGGCCGACGATCCGGTCAGCCAATTCTAAATGTTTGTTAAATTCGGCAAGCGCTTCTTTGATCGGGATGCCTTTCCTCTGGCATATTACCGGCGTAATGCCGTGGATGGCAATACTGCCTTCAGTAATTTCTACCAAGGGGTCAATTTTTATAATATGGTCTTGACATTTAATTATTTTCTTTTCATCAACATCGTATAAGATGTAACTCAATTGAACAATATGCGGCCAGGCTTCCATATTAGTAATAGAAGCATTGCGTTCTGTCGGTAACCCGGTCGTTTCAGTATCAAATACGAGAACTTTCATTTTAGAGGAGATATAGTAGTTGTTTCAAGAAGAAAAGTGAATCAATTTTATACGAGATCATAATAATTATTTTTGTTAGTCTTGTCATTAAAAACTCTGATCTCGGTTTTTATTTTTTCAGTAGAGTTATTAAAAAACCAGGTAAGATTTGATCATTTGATAGTTTCACAACTTTTATATATCGTGCAGGAATATTATTCAATTCCATAGTAAATACCCCACTAATCGTAGCGGCGCTATTGGTTAATTCATTTATAGCTATAGTAACTTTAGGAGCTATACCAGACCTATAGACAGTGGCGAATGAATCATTCGAGTATTGTATATCACATATATTCGATATAATTAATGGATCAAAAGCTGTTAAAGAACTAGTAGTAACCGCTGTAGCACTAGCGCTAGTGAAATTAGCTGAATACAAATTTATGCTTAAATTAATAATATTTCCAGATACAGTGAGAGTATTATAATATGGAACAGGAACAGTCTTACCAGGTGGTATGGCAAATGTATCATATGTAGTATCGCGTGAAAGGTTACTACTCATATCAGGTTGTAGATACCAATTTAACAAGGCTATCGAACTATCTAAAGCTAACGCACTACCACCTGGCGCTTGAACCGTCACATTACCCGTTATAGCTACACTTGATACAGTTACTGATCCGGAAATAGGGACAGCTCCCGCAGTACCGGTCCCTTGAATAATCATGTTCCCTGTAGTAGCATCTTGGTTAAAAGCTATGTTGCTTGAACCGAATATTTTTACGGGACCTGTTATACTTACGGGACCTGTTATACTTACGGGACCTGTTATACTTACGGGACCTGTTATACTTACGGGACCTGTTATACCTACGGGACCTGTTATACTTACGGTACCTGTTATACCTACTAGTCCTGTTATACCTATGGGACCTGTTATACCTACGTTCCCTTGAACAATCATGTTCCCTGTAGTAACATCTTGCTTAAAAGCCGTGTTGCCTGAACCGATTATTTGTACGGGACCTGTTATACCTACGGGGCCTGTTATACTTAGTTGACCTCCGATGCCAGTGAGTCCGTTTAGTATATTGTCTAGAGTTGTATTTATTGCTCCGCTTTGTCCTAACAGTGTATTTGTATCCAATAACGTCGATTCTAATGCTAAATTACCGGGTAAATTACCGGTTGGACCAACAACAACCATGCGCCCTTCAAAATCTTGATCAAAAACTAGAGTTTTATTTCCTTTTATGGATACGGTTTTTCCAGGGGCTCCAGCTGATGTTAAGCTGCCTGGTCCTCGTAAAAATTCACCTACCCCATCTCTATGACCTCTATCTCTTCCATTATTCTCTTTCCAACTCATTATTATATATAAATTATATATAAAATTGTTTATATGGGCGCAAATGTTTACATAGGCGCAAATGTTTACATAGGTCCAAATTGTTTACATAGGTCCATAATGTTTACATATGCCAAAACTTTTCCGATGAAATTCCGTGATTCCGTGTTCTTTAATCCCGTCCATGTGTTTTTTTGTCCCATACCCTTTATTTTTTAAAAGACCATATCTTTCATCTAAAATCGGATGTTCTTTACACAATTCTTCAATATACGTATCGCGCGACACTTTTGCTAAAATAGACGCCGCCGCAATTGCCGAATATTTATTATCGCCACCTTCAATACACGTATAAGGAACCTGTATAAACCCATGTTCTTTTGAAACACTTGTAAATGGTGTAAAGTCGTTTCCATCCACGAGTAAATGGTAGTGATGCGGCGCATTTGTAAGTGAATTAATAACACCACGTATTGCTTCATGCATCGCGCGGTGAGTGGCATTCCGAATATTAATATCATCAATCACTTGTTCCGTGGAATAACCCACAAACCACGCAATCGCGTTGGCTTTAATATATGCGGCAGCTTCTTGTATCTTCTTCTCTGAAGTAAATTTTTTACTATCCTTCATCAGCGAATGATTAAAAGCCGCAGCGTCTTTAGGTAATATAACTGCGGCAGTATACACCCGTCCCATCATTGGGCCTCGTCCCGCCTCATCCACGCCGATTTCAATTGTAATATCATCAGAGAAACAGGTATTTAATGGAACTTTTGGCTTTCTTTCTGTCTTTTCTTTCTTAGTCGGTTCCATTGTAAATAGTATAATCATTTATTTATTAAATATTTTTTATTCAATTTTAATATTATTCAATTTGTAATAATATTCAATATAATATTAAAATTTTTTCCATATATAATCTATATACGATGAAATTAAAATCTATACATTTATTTATAATTCTACTAGGAGCATTATTATTATGTTCTAGTTTAGGGGTATTTATGCGAACGGAAGGTTTCCAGAATAATGATAATGAATCTTATTTCCAAGATTTTAAAAACGACGTAGAATCTCCTTTTGAGTCTAAAGATCATAGTGAAACTGGGCACAGTGAGTCTAAAGATAGTGAGTCTAAGCATCATGGCGAAGCTGGGCATCATGGCGAAGCCGGGCGTTCTGGGCATAATGGCGAAGCTGGGCATCATATGAATCCTAAGCATCCTATGCATCCTGGCCATCCTGAGCATCATTCTGGGCATCCTGGCCATCATTCTGGGCACCACGGAGATCCTATGCATCATACTGGTCATGCCGGGCATCATACTGGTCATTCTGGGCATTCTGGTCATCCTATGCATCCTATGCATCCTAGTCATTCTGGGCATCATGGCGAAACCAAGCACAAGAAGCCTAAGAAACATACGGATGATAATAGTGATATTTATGATTATAATTCAAGTAAATATAAACACCATAAACAGTCGTCTTACATAGGTCCTGCGGGAGATACTGTGCTCGTTGATTCTCCGCGTAAGCACCATAAATCTACTTCTCTGGGTATCCCTTCTTGTCAGATTCCATCCGGAAGCGAAGACTTATATATTTTAAAATCAGAAGTTATTCCGCCGGTCTGCCCCATGTGTCCTTCTATGTCTGCCTGCCCGAATAAAGAGCCCCCGCCACCGTGCCCACCCTGTGCTCGCTGCCCCGAGCCTGCGTTTGATTGTAAGAAGGTGCCGAATTATAATAACACGGATAACAGATATTTACCTGTGCCAGTTTTATCGGATTTTAGTCAATTTGGTATGTAAAAATAATGCATATGTAAAAATAATGCATATGTAAAAATATTATATATTTATAATACATATATAATATGAGTAAGATAACCTTTAAGGAAATAAAAAAAATATCTATTTTTATAATAGCTGTTAATATTCTTTTATCATTTTTTTTATTTTTATGGGCAACAGACGACGACATAAATGGTCTTCCTAAAAATAACATGGATAGATTTATCAGTTTATTTTATTATTCTATTACAACCTTTACTACAACTGGATATGGCGATGTATACGCAAAATCAAATAGAATGAAATTATTATCCTCTTTATACATGATACTTATATTTAGCGTGACTGGTAGTTTTCTTTTTGATTTTTAAATTTTTAATATTTTCATATAGTATAAATGGATATTTTTACCAGATTATTCTGGCTTAGTTCAATGCTTTTTATTGTATTATCAATTTATTTATTATGTTGTACAAAAAGAACCCCTATCTTTTATGCGCAGATTGCCTCTGGATGTGGTATGTTTATAACTAGTAAGATTGGGCGTAAGTTTTTAGGATTAGAGTGAGGTGTTAGTAAGACATTGAAAATCTTATAATGAATCAAATATAAATAAGAGGTCGTGTAAAAGATGAGTTACAAAATCAATCCCGTATATCATCATCATACTTATAATACAAATAATATATATGATGAATAAGAAGAGTCCTTGCGTCATTTTATCTTGCTTAATGGAATAGTCTTAATGGAATAGTCTTATAATAATAATTATTAATCAATTTTATGCTTATATATACTTAATAAATTTTATACTTAATCTCTCGTTTTAATACATTTTTTATCAATCTGAAGTGTTTTACATTTTTCTTCCTGAGGCACAATTTTTATTATACATTTTGCTTTTTTTCCATATAAAGGCTCAGTGCATCCCTTTTCTTTCTTCTTCAAGGTTTTTTTAATATTAAAAATTTTCGGTTTTTCATCAGTGCATCTAGACCGAAAATGTTCATACCGCTCCCGCACATCACAATAAGAAAGCCCAGATTTTTTTCCCAAGAGCTTATTCACAGATTCGTGTAATTTATATATAAATCTAGAAAAAGTATCACGACTTTTCATATCACTCATATTTAAGGGATTCGTTTTTAAATTATTTGTAAGATTTTGTCGACAGTATTTACACGGTAATACATAACGCAAATTTAGTATAAAATTTCTATAATTAGTTTTATCTTCTGGTGTGGGGTTAATCGGATAATTAAAAGACATGGTGTGTAGGAAGTGCCACATACTCGGCCCCCAAATAGTTGTTAACATTCCATCACCACTTAGATAATCATTTTTTTTGAAAGTTCTTTTCTTGGTTTTATTATTAGTCATTTAAATTATAAATAGAAAATATTATTTACAATAATATATATTATGGACGAAATAACTCCTTTACACGCTTTTTCAGAAAATACAAAATTTATATGTGTTATAATAAGTATTTCACTTCTTCTTTTAATATTTACAACGGCTACAAATAATATGATAGGTAATAAAAAAATAATGCTATTAAAATTATCTGGTATAATTATTCTCTTTTATGCTTTATTTATAAATTACAGAGAAACAAATAAATTAGTTAAATCTATTCCTGATATTTTCATAAATCAAAATCTAACATCCATCAGAAATAGTGCCTTACTCAGTTATACTTTATGCGTGATGATTTTTTTATTTGTTCTTTATATGGCATATACACTCTTTTTTTAACTATTAATAATCGCGATAATATTTTGTCTATTGTTGGTTGATATAGATTTAGGATAATTATTATTTGTTTTTAATGATAAAATATGATTATAATAAGATTTATCGCTATTAAATTGCGAACGTAAAACTTCAATAACTTGCCCATTTTTTTGACGGAAAATCATAATAATTTATATATAATTTATATAATAAATAACATTTATATAGATTCATTTATATAGATTCATTTATATAGATTCGTTAATCACTATAGATATTTATTCTATTGTATATATATAATGTTAGAAGGTTTAAAAAAGAAAATTGGCACCACGTTTACGTATAAACAAACCATGATCATGCTAGTGGTTTCTACTATTTTTATAATTGCTGCCATCTACACCTATAAAATCTATGTATCACCTAAAATTAACAATAATTATGTGGCCAATAAAGAATTTACTTCTGGAGGTGATTCGAATACCTCCGTAGATGTTTATTTCTTTTACACCACCTGGTGTCCTTATTGTAAAAAATCAATGCCAGTGTGGCAGAGTTTCAAAGACGAAATTGGAAATAAAAAGATCAAGGGTTATACTGTGAACTTTTTGGAAGTGGATTGCGATAAAGATACTACTCTTGCTGAAAAGTTTAAGATTAAAGGTTATCCTACAATTAAATTAGTGAATGGAAATCAGATTATTGAGTATGATGCCAAGCCCGATAAAGATACACTAATTCAGTTTCTCACGACTTCGCTTTAAAATTAATTCACGAATTTTATACTTAATTCACGAATTTTATTATCCTCTTTTTTGTTCTCTTTTTATAGCCCTTTTTAGTGCCTTTTTTTGTCTTCTTAGTGCCTTTATTCTTATTCTTCCTTTTTTTCTTACCACCCCACCACCCTTCATTGTGGGCCTCTCTGCGCATAGCGCGTTCATCCCGCGGCGTTAAACTCTTGTCATCAAACCCCGCACACGACAAATCTATCAAGAGAATATTTTTAACTCCTTGCTGTGCTAAAGTAAGAACTAGAGTTTTTAAATCCACCCGATAGGGTGGGCGAAGCGTAGTAAAATAATCTACCTCGCCTTCTGGTGTATTTAACAATAAAATTTTATTATTGTAATTTCTGCTCAATTCTTCTATAGTATATATTTTATTTAGCGCAAATGTATAGGGTCTATGTGTAGCCGTTGTATAGGCCTTATTATAATGTGTATTGTAAGCCTTTATATATGCCGTTTCTTCATCATCTTCCTCTTCGGAATTTATATTTTGCCGATCAGTATTGGCTAAGCGTTTAAGCTCGTTGGACAAATATTTAACAAAGTAAGGAGGAACACTACTTTTATTAGCTAAATCGTGTATTGCGACAACCTCTTTCGTTCGCTCTACAATTTTCTTGGCGATTGTTGTCGATAAATAATTACATACGCCAGTGGTTACGGCATTTATGCGGGTTAAGGTCATGCCGTAAGGAATTCCAAATATATCGGGTTCTTTTCGTCCATCAAAGGTCGTGTCTACCTCTATTTTTCCATGTGCAGTAATCACTATAATAACTGTTTCGGGATAAGCACCATTTGGGCCTATTTCATTTGTATCCATTATATAATTATGCCGGATAAAAATTCTTTTGCTTGTGTTTCCCCATTATCAATTAATTTTTTTCGCATTTCTTCCGTGGAAACTGCTCGTATCCAACTAGAAAAGCCGTCTAAATTTTCAATAGAGCATTTAACCGTATTTTTTACATCTTCTTGTTTACCTTCAGTATCAATCGATCTTTGCATTTTTTTCATAAGCATCAATAAAAAATCAATAATGGAAGATTTCTCAGTGACTTTAGAATCATCAAGAATCCATATATTTTTTAAAGCTAATATCTCGTCTTTATTACACTCCGTTTGTATAATACAGTCGTTTAGTGGATAATTATTCAGTAACCCCCCGTCAATAAAACAATCTTCGCCAGAACAAACCGGTTTAAAGGCGAAAGGGTAAGCCGCACTCATGCTTAAGGCTTTTATGATCGGTAAATCCGGGTGGGTCTTATGCGATAAGTCAACCTTTTCCAAGTAATAGCTATTAATATTCGTCGCATAAATGTGGATATCTATTTTATTATAGTCATACAATTGTTTAAATGTTATATCATCCAAGAGATCTTTAGCATTTAATAGTGGTATAAGCGAATCGGCAATTACTTTCTCTCCTAATATACCTTTTTCATCAAACATGTCAATAAAACTCATCGCATTAATCGGCGCGATTTTATTCCATGGCCGCTTTATAAAATAATCATCTAACCAGTCCCATTCATAGCCTAAAGAAATTATAATAGCAATATAGGCGCCAATTGAACAGCCGTAAATACTAGAAATATCCGATAATTTCCAAAAGTTTTCTTGGGCTAGATAACGTATGGCGCCATACGATAATAGACCGGTTGGTCCGCCTCCGCTAATCACAATATGTTTTATAGTCATTAATACAATTATATAACGTATTTTTAATAACTTTTTTTTCTTTTTAAATGTAAATTATGGATACCATATTTACACTTGGTGATATGGAAGATGACAATATAAAACTAAATTTAGATGATTTGTATGAAAAGAAAAAAAAACAAGACCTGAATACCTTGTCGGTTTATAATAAAATAATAAATAGAATACACTCGCGCATTAAAACCATATCAAGACAGCAGACAACCGACCAGTATTGTTGGTATGTAATTCCTGAAATGATTATTGGGGTGCCCAAATATGATAATGGCGCATGTATTGCTTATATTATTGATAAATTAAAAGAAAATGGGTTTATCGTGCGCTATACGCACCCAAATATGTTATTTATATCCTGGAAACACTGGGTGCCGTCTTATGTTCGCCAAGAAATAAAGAAAAAAACTGGCTTAGTTGTGGATGGGTATGGTAATGAAATAAATAAAAATGAGAATGATTCGTCTAAACACGCAGATGAAGAAGCAAATGATCCGAATAATCTTATTTTACACAGAGGAAATAACCTGTCAATAGAACCAAAACAGAATAAAGATTATAAATCCATTGATTCTTATAAGCCCTCCGGTAATCTTATTTATAATCAAGATTTACTTAAAAATATAGAAAGTAAATCTAAAAAGTAAAATGCAGTTTCTATAATGAATAAAATATTAATATAAAGTAATTATAATGACAACACTTTACCAACCGACATATTATGATATTCATACTACACCCATATATACAAAAGATGGAACGGAATACAAGTTTGAAGGACTAAATGCTGAAACAAGAACATCATTTAGGTTTATTGTTCTTACTTTACGTAAATATTTCGGCCTTGATTTAGATTTTGAAAGGATAAAAACCCAAATGATTATAACGACTCTTTCTTATGAGCAAATGAAAATACTACGAGAAATAGATGA
>Ga0114978_10004975_pt1 | contig 10675 bp, 10 predicted proteins | sample S_140212_EF_Meta_FD_87027 | JGI IMG/M metagenome (GOLD analysis project Ga0114978, IMG submission 87027) | Freshwater microbial communities from Lake Simoncouche, Canada to study carbon cycling - S_140212_EF_MetaG | ecosystem: Environmental > Aquatic > Freshwater > Lake | place: Lake...
CTTGTCGATCGACTCATCATGATGCTGGCTCTCTGTGAAATTCGGATGCCGGACTGCCCGCCGACTGCGGTGATTATTGATGAGGCCGTGGAACTCGCCAAGGCGTACTCCACCGATGGAAGTCCCGGTTTTGTGAACGGCGTGCTGTCGGCGTGTTTCACTACGTGGCAGGCCGATACGGAAGCGAGCTCGTAATGCTGAGATTGGCCCACGGAGGAATGCCGGGAATGGGTGAAGGGGTAGATGTCAACAACCCCACCATTGTCAATCTCTTCAGGTCGGGACTTCACGACAATTTCGTCTGGCTCTTGGGTATTGCTGTGGTGTTCTCGGTTGTGCTCGCACTGAGAAGCGTCCGGGCCGGAATGACTGCGACGGAATGGAGCGAGCCGCGCGGTCGGACGGTTCTTCGGACGGGACTCGGACTGCTTTGGATTCTCGATGGAATCCTCCAATTGCAAGCGGCGATGCCCCTTGGGCTCGGGAGCAAAATTCTGGAGCCGTCGAAGGAGAGTGCGCCAACGTGGTGGCACGGTGTTATCAACAGTGCGGTGGAGTTTTGGAACCAACACCCAATCGCCTTGGCGCAGTCGGTGGTATGGCTGCAACTGGGATTGGGCCTCCTCTTGCTCTGCTCTAGTGGCCGGATCAGTCGAATCGCCGGCCGTCTCTCGGTCATCTGGGCCCTGATTATTTGGATCGTGACCGGTTTTAGCGGCCTCTTTGCCCACGCGCCATCTTTTCTCTTTGGTTGGCCCGGAGCCCCCGTCTTCTACGTGATCGCGGGCCTAGCGGTCGCCATGTCGGCCGACCGATTTCCTCATGTGTACCAAGCCGTTGTTTCCCGGCTGGTCGGCGGAGTCCTCATTGCCGGTGCCATCCTTCAGGTACTGCCCAATAATGGGTTCTGGTCCAATGGGCAGGGCAATGCCCTCAACGCGATGATTCTGGATATGACCAGCGTGCCTCAACCGGAGTTCCTCGCGGGACTTGGTCATATCTTTGCGGGTGTCGTTCGCGCGGCCGGTCCGGGCATCAACATCATGCTGGTGGTCTGGATGATGGCCACCGGAGTTGGGCTCTGGCGAACCACCGTTTCAGGTTTCGCATGGCCTTCTCGTTCACTGGTGGCTGGAGCACTCGCCGGATGGGTTTTGATTCAAGACACCGGACTCTTCGGCGGGCTATCTACGGACCCGAACTCCCTCATTCTCGTCGCATTAATTGGCTATACGTTGAGCCCCGCAATGCGAACGGCGGCACCACTGGCACTTCGCGTTGGTCCACAGCTACGGATATCCCTTGCGAACGCCGGTATGGCGCTGGGTGCAGCTGCACTACTGGTCGGCCTCGTTGTCGGAGGTGGGGTGCTACTTCGCCCAGTGGAATCGACGCTCTACGCGGTGTACAACGGGGACATCTCCACAGTCTCGGCGCCGGCACCTCCCTTTTCCCTCACCGACCAGGGTGGCGAACCGTTCGTATTGGCCAAGCATCGCGGAGAAGTGGTGCTTCTGAGCTTTCTCGATCCGGTTTGCGATGAAGAGTGTCCGCAAATTGGTCACCAGCTCCTCGACGTGGTCAATCACTATGCGAACTCGGATCGCAAGGTTGCCATGGTGGTGGTAGCGGCCAATCTTCAAGAGCACAGCGCGAATGACATCAACCACTTCATGGGCGAATACGACTTGGCCAATAAGAAGAACATCTATTTCTTAAACGGTTCAGACAAGGAGCTCGTTGAAGTCTTCAGTCTCTACGGCATCACTGTGACTTCGGGCGGTGCAGACGGTGAGAATGTGCATTCCAACGTCATCTACATCATTGATGAGGCCGGGCAGATTCGCTACATCGTTGGCGATGACCCCGCGCCCGGTGTCGCGGGGCGGGCCTCCACGGCTCGCGTCCTCGAGGATGCAATCGACGCCTTGCAAAAATGATTGAGTACCCCCTACTCGTCTTGGGACTGTGGGGACTGTGGCGGGTAAGGCTTCATCGGATTTCGGTCACGAACAAGGCGTGGCTGACGGCCGGTGCCGTACTCCTCGTTCTCTCCTCAATTCCACCATTTTCACAATGGGCAGTCTCATCGTTGCCGAACCACATGATTAGCCACATCGTTTTGATGTTTTTGGCTCCTCTATGTGTGATGGCTAGTGGGGAGGGACCACCGCTGGCTAGGCGTGTCCATCCTCTGGTTCCCCTAGTTACCCTCAACGCGACAATGGTGATATTCCACATTCCATCCGTCTTTGATGCCTCAATGAGCAGCGAGGTCATGCGAACACTGTTAGTCGAACCACTGTTCTTTCTTTCAGGAGTCTGGTTCTTTTCCGTCGTGCTGGCTCCGCACTCACAGCAGCGACCGATTCAAATGAGGTGGCAGCTCGGGGGAGTAATACTTACGACGGTAGTGATGTTTGTTCTGGCCATGTCGATGTCGATATTCACCACGACAGCCTGGTACGACTCCATGGCCTCTATGTCGGGTATGGAGATGCCGGGTGATTTCGGCTCACAGCAACTGGCCGCGGCCATCTTGTGGATATGTGGTGACTTCTGGGCCGTTCCACTGTTCGTCGTGTTAATCCGGCGTCTCGCCGCCCGCGACGGTTCCCTAATGCGGGCCGTTGATCATTACGCGTCGCCCTTGGGCTGAGGCAGCCCGTGGACCTTAGCGAGGTAAGCATTCCACTCGTCGAGCTGCTGATCCTGCTCCTCGTTTAGTGCGGCGGGCTTGGAGGTGCTCTCGCCTCGCTCTTCTTTCAGTAACTTGCGCCAGACGTAGATGGCGTAGAGGCCGAGAATGGGCCACTCAAAGACGTAGGCCCAGGAAAGCGTGTTGCCCCCTAGGGCACGGCTCAATTCGATGATAAAAGCTGGAATACAAATCGCCTCAGCGATTACTAGCCCACAATGAATGCGGAACTCGGTCTTCTGCTTCTGATTCACACCCTCAGGCTAAACCCTTGACGTAACAGCGAAAAGGCGTATGGTTACTTCCGTACCGAAGATTTTTCTGTGCGGTGCGAAATTGGGGGAAGTCTGATGACACGAATTAAGGCAGTCGTCCTGTCACTCGCGTCCGTGGCACTTGGTGCAGTCGTGATTGCCGCAGCAGGCATCGCGCTGGCCCACGCCCAGCCAACGCAAGCGCCACTTCATGCAACCGATGTCGGAACCTCGACAATCACCATTGACGGAGCGCCGCGGACTGTGAAGCACGTTGCCCTCACGATTGGTGCCTACCCCGACTCACAATTCGCCACCGTCTTCGGAGAAAACGGTGGCGCACACCCCGACTGGGTTGCGTACTCCAACAACAATCTCGTAGTGCCGAAGAATTCGCTGGTCACCATCACGGTCAATCAGTATGACGGTGGCGAGACATTGAATAACCCCTATTTTGGTCACGTCATCGGCACGATCGACAACGTTGCCTGGGTGAACGGCCAGAAAGTGACGCGCTGGGACCCCGACCACGTTGGCCACACCTTCACGATGCGAGGCATTCCCGGCAGTGGACGAAGCATCTTTGTCTCGGTACCGATCCCACCAAATGATCTAGTAGATGTTTGCGACCCCGCGGAGCCGGATTCATCCATTTGCGCGCCGCAGGGGACTGGCTACTACCCCAAGGATCCAGTCGTGGTGAAGTTCAGCTTCTACGTCGGTAGCAAGGGTGTCTATCAGTGGAACTGCGAGTACCCCTGTGGTGGCACGCGCATCGGTCAGTTTGGTTCAGCCATGTCGACGTACGGCTACATGTCCGGCACGCTGACGGTCAAGTAGGAGTACACGATGACCCCTAACGACAACCACAAGAACAACCTTCGTCAGATTTTCTGGATCTGGCTTGTCATCACCGCCATTGGGGTGGCGGTCGGAATCTACGGCACTCCTTGGCTAATGCCGACGGCCGCCAGCAACACCATGCATCTCAGTATTTTGACGATGGTCGTCTTTACCGTGGCCGCCGCCCCGGTGGCCGCTCTGGTCTACGCCGTTGTGATCGTGGCGCTTACGAAGTGGCGTTACCGAGGTGAGGGCATTCCGCCGGATGGACCACCTATCCGTGGCAATAATCCGGCAACGAGCGTCTGGCTCGTGGTCTCAACGCTGCTCACTGTCTTCCTGCTGGTCTGGGGGCTCGCACTGCTAGCCGTTGATAATGGAGCGGAGTCCAAGTCGGAGATGACTATCGATGTCACCGGTCAGCAGTGGGTCTGGACATTTGGCTACGCCGGGACTCAGGTCCACTCCCACGACCTCTATCTGCCTGTAGATACCGACGTGAAGTTCGAAGTCACCTCGAAGGACGTGGTCCACGGTTTCTGGATTGTACAGATGGGCATCAAGGTGAATGCCAACCCCAGCGCTATCACGACTACGGCAGTCACGCCCAATCGACTCGGAACATTCGATATTCGCTGCACGGAAATTTGCGGCCTCAATCATGCATTCATGGTGACCCGTGTTCACGTTTTGACCAAAAAGAATTTCGAGCACTGGCTGGCCTCGCAGCCAGCAACGAACTAGGAGGCCGAAATGGACTCGACTCTTGAGCAGCACCACAAAGTTGGCGGCGGATTTCTTCGTCGCTTGAACTTCGGCACGGCCGCCGTAAGCGGCTTGGCCTTCGGCTTTGTCGCCTGGGCGCTTAGTCATCACTTCCTTGATGATGCGAGTCAAGGCTTCGCCGACCAGGTAACCGTCCTTACGGGGTGCGGCTGGGTCGTGGGCTTCTTGTTCGGCATCGGTGCCCTCACTGGTCTCGGTAAGTGGTTCACCGGGCGTGACCAAAGCCACGCCGACGAGATGTATCTCGCCGGCAAAGATCTCGGTCGCAAGCGCTACTTTCAGTACACGACGGACCACAAGGTGGTCGGCGTGCAGTACATCATCGCCACCATGGTTCTGCTCGGCGCTGGTGGCATTCTCGCCATGGGCATCCGAACGAACCTCCTCACCCCGGGCAACCACTTCGTAAATCAGCAGGTGTACAACGGCTTTCTCGGCGTGCACGGCATGTTGATGATCTTGGGTCTGATCGTTGCGGTGGCCGGGCCGTGGGCCAACTTCATCTTGCCGATTCAAGTTGGCGCCCGTGACATGGCCTTTCCTCGTCTCAACGCGCTGAGTCTCTGGACGTTGATTGCCGCTATCCCGCTCTTGCTGGGGTCACTGGCGATTGGCGCGATGGACATGGGCTGGGTTACTCAGGGTCCAATCTCCGATCAGGCAGGCATTGGTTTTGACCTCTTTGCGATGTCGATCATTACCTTCACCATCTCGACGACGGTGGCTGGTGTCAACACCATTTGTACCGTTCTGACGATGCGTACCAAGGGTATGACTATGGAGCGCCTGCCAATATTCGCCTGGGCCTCAATCTTTGCGGCCGGTCTTGGCCTCTACGCATTCCCGTTCTTCCTGGTCGTTATGGCTCTGAACTTGGCTGACCGCATGGTCGGCACCAGCTTCTTCGTTGCCTCGGGTGGTGGCACGGGCTGGCTGCAGGAAAATCTCTTCTGGCTCATGGGCCACCCCGAGGTCTACGTAATCTTGCTGCCCGCAGTTGGGGCCATTCTGGAAATTGCCTCGGTCTTCTCACGTAAGCCACTGTTCAGTTACCGCACGGTGATTGGCGGCATGGCCGGACTCTGCGGACTCAGTGCGTTGGTCTGGGCTCACCACATGTTCACCACGGGCTGGGCTCCGACGTTAGGCGGCCCCTTCATGCTGACTACAGAGCTGATCTCAATTCCGACCGGTGTGATATTCCTCGTGCTGCTGGGCACCATTTGGCGCGGAAATATCTGGATGAAGATGCCGATGATTTGGGTCTTTGGATTCATCGTCAACTTCATTGTCGGCGGCATTACTGGTATCTACCTCTCCGACATCCCCGTTGACAACCAGATGCACGGAACCATGTTCGTGGTGGCTCACTTCCACTACGTCTTTGTCGGATCGGTCCTCTTTGGCGCCATCGGAGCTCTTTTCTACTGGTTCCCTAAGGTTTCGGGGCGATTCATCGATGAGACGATGGGTCGAATCTCCTTCTGGTTGGTCTTTATCGGAACTCACGTGACGTTCATTTCAATGTTCGTCTCCGGACTCCGGGGAATGTCACGTCGCTATTCGAGCTACGCCATGATCTTTGAGCACACCAACTTCATCACCACCATTGGCGCGTACTTGATCATGTCCGGCATGCTCGTACTGCTTGGTGCGGTGGTTACCTCCTGGCGTTCGGGCGAGCCGTCGGGGCCTAACCCGTGGGGTGGCAAGTCGCTCGAGTGGATGGTGCCTACGCCGGTGCCGCTGGAAAACTTTGAAGTACTCCCTGTTGTTACCTCTGACCCCTATACCTACGGAGAGGCCAAGTCATGAATGACCTCAAGACTACGTCACACCACGAAGCACCGGAATTAGTTGATCATCGCCAGCGCCTCGGCATTTGGCTATTCATTGCTGGTGATCTGATTACCACCGGCGCGCTGATGTTCACCTATCTCTACTTGCGGGCCGTCAACACGAATGGGAACTGGATGGCGATTACTGGCCTTCCCGCCAACGGACGTTCAGCCGAAGAAGTCCAGGGTGTACTCGACGCTGGTGGCAGCATGCAACACATCATCGAAGCGCCGCTTTCGGCAGGTTTTGCGTGGATTCTTGCTCTCGTTATGGTGGCCAGCGCCGCCGTTTTCTGGTTCGGTGAGTCTCGGTTGCGCGCCGACGAAGCCGGTCGCCAGGCCTTCGTGAAGTTTTCCACCATTGCTGGACTCGCTGTCGTCGCCTTCATCGTCTTGAGCATTGTCCAGCTACGCCAGGTGCCGCAGTACTGGCGAGTTGAGCACGACAGTTCGTTGTGGATCTACACGACGTACGGCTCGTGCATGTTGGCTCTTGGGGTGTCGGCCGTGATTCACGCACTGATTTTGGCCTTCTTGGCATTTGGTTCAGCGACCCGGGCCGCCGTTGGGGTAATCACCCATGACCGCTGGTTCCAAGTTCGTCTGATCCGGTATTTCTGGGTCTGGGTGGCCTTCTCGACAGTGCTTTTCACCTTCGTGGTTACGACGCTCAACGCCAACTAGGCGCTTTGCCCTGCTAAGGTCAACACCTGAAACGTCGTGAAGTGAGTCCTGTGAGGCTCATACGACTGGAGGGATTGTGGCAGAACGAGAGCGTCTCAACACGCGCCAACGTGGAACGGTTTTCGTTCCCAAATCCCAGCTCCTTTCTCCCGAAGAAGTTCAGCGCGCTGTTCGACGCATGGCTCACGAAATCCTTGAGCGCAATGAAGACGTGTCTAATCTCGTCATCATCGGACTACAGACCGGTGGAATCTGCTTCGCCGAGCGTTTGGCCGCCGTGATTCAAGAAGTTTCCGGCGTAGACGTTGAGACGGGAACGCTCGACGTAGCGTTTTACCGAGACGACGTCACCATTCGCCCAGTGCTGGAGTCCGCCGAAACTTCGGTTGACGCCGACTTGGCCGATCGCGTTGTACTGCTCGTTGACGACGTGCTCTACACGGGTCGAACTATTCGTGCCGCTCTCAACGCCCTGGCCGATTGGGGCCGCCCTCAGGCGATTCAGCTGGCCGTGATGATTGATCGAGGCCACCGCGAACTGCCCATACGGGCCGACTATGTCGGTAAGAACCTGCCCACTTCGCAGGAAGAAGCCATTGACGCCACGTTGGACGGCGTCTGGATCGGAACGTTGGTGAAGAAGTGATTGATTCCATCGCGGGCGGCAATCTCGTCTCACTAGCCACTCTCTCGCAACGCGCCATTGTCGAAGTCCTCGACACCGCCGAGTCATTCGTTGAGGTCAATTCACGTGCGGTTAAGAAGGTGCCGGCCCTGAAGGGCAAGGTCATTGCGTCACTCTTCTTTGAGGAGTCGACGCGCACCCGTTTGAGTTTTGAAACTGCCGCTAAGCGACTGAGCGCCGACGTGCTGAGCCTGGCGGTGGCCTCTTCGAGCGTCAAGAAGGGTGAGTCGCTGCGAGACACCATCAATACGATTGACGCTCTCGGTATCGATGCCGTCGTGATGCGCCACAGCAGTTCTGGCGCGCCAGTCCAAGTGTCACGGTACGTTCCACACGTTCGTGTCATCAACGCCGGTGATGGGCAGCATCAGCACCCCACGCAGGGCCTCCTCGACGCCTTTACGGTCCGCCAGGTTCTCGCCGCTCGCGCCGGCACATCCGGTCGGGAGTCGGGTAGCGAACTGTTCGCTGGGCTGAATGTCCTTATCGTCGGTGATGTCCGGCACAGTCGGGTCGCACGCAGCGACATCGAGGTCTACACCCGCCTCGGAGCCCACGTCACCGTGGCGGCCCCTGGGACGCTCCTGCCTCCCGACATCGCGCAGTGGCCGGTCACGGTGGCGACCAACTTCGACGAAGCGCTCGCTACCGCCGATGTTGTAGGCCTCCTACGACTCCAAAAAGAACGAGGCTCTGGCGCGTTCGTGCCGAGCCTCGGCGAGTTCACTTCGACCTTCGGACTCACCTCACGACGGGCCAAGCTGCTTCGTCCCGAAACGATCATCATGCACCCCGGTCCGATGAATCGTGGTGTGGAGATTGACTCCCAAGTGGCCGACTCTTCTGCAGCGGTTATCGAACAGCAGGTGCGCAATGGCGTGCCGGTCCGCATGGCGGTGCTCTATCTCACCACTGCCGGTACGACATTAGAAAGTGGCTCCAATGACTAATCCCACCCTGGTGATCCGCGGCGGTCTCATCGTCGGTCCGCTCGAGTCATTCCTTGGCGACGTGCTGATCGCTGATGGCCGAATTGTTGAAGTTGGTTCGAGCATCACGGCTCCTAGTGGCGCGGTTGAGATCGATGCCGCGGGCTGTTGGGTGGGACCGGGTTTTGTGGACCTTCATACGCACCTTCGCGAGCCCGGTAAGGAATCGGCTGAGACCATTGAGACTGGTGCATTCGCCGCCGCACTCGGTGGTTACAGCGCAGTGGTGGCGATGCCCAATACGGAGCCAGCTCTGGACTCGGTCGCGATGGTTGGTTACGTTCTCGAGCGCGGCAAGTCGGCCGCCGTCGATGTTGCCGTGGCCGGAGCCATCACTATTGGCCGCCAGGGCGAACAGATGGCTCCGATCGCGAAGTTGGCAGCGCTGGGGGTACGTCTCTTTACCGACGACGGCAATGGCGTCCAGGATGCCGGACTCATGCGTCGAGCCTTGACATACGCGCAGCCTTTGGGCGTAACTCTCGCGCAGCACTGCGAGGATGAGTCGCTGGCTCAAGGTGGCAGCATGCACGAAGGCGCTTCTTCATCCAAGTTGGGGCTCACCGGCCGCCCGGCTATCGCCGAGGAACTTATGGTGATGCGCGACATTGAGTTAGTCCGCTTAACCGGCTGCTCAATGCACTTTCTCCACTTGTCGACAGAGCGCTCAATCGCCCTCGTCATCGAGGCCCGCGCTGAAGGTCTGCCCGTTACGTGTGAGGTGGCCCCTCACCACCTCACCTTGAACGAGACGGCCTGCGAGACATTCGATCCTGAGTTCAAGGTTCACCCGCCACTGCGTACGGCAGCCGATGTCGCAGCCCTGCGTGCCGCGCTCCGGGCCGGTGCCATTGATGCCGTAGCTACCGACCATGCGCCCCATACTCCCGAATCCAAAGACATGGCCTTTGATGAGGCACCCCCCGGCATGCTCGGTCTCGAACAGGCGGCGGGATTAACACTCGAGGCTCTAGGTGGCGCTGAGGCCGATCCGCAGGTCTTCTTCAGTGTTCTCTCGCGTGGCCCCGCTCGCGTGGCCCAGATGCGCGAACAGGACGTCCGAGTGGGCCACAGTGCTCACGGGGGAGCGGTCTCGGTCGGCGAAGACGCCAATCTCGTGATTTTCGATCCGAACGCGTCATACGTCGTCGATCGCGACAAGTTGGCTAGTCGCGCTCGCAACACTCCCTATCACGGCCGCACCATTCACGGCCGGGCTCGCGCCACCATCGTGCGCGGTCGTCTCGTTCAGTTGGAAGGAACCCTTCAGTGAAGCGTCAACCCGCAGTTCTCGTACTAAAAGACGGCACCACTTTTGAGGGATATGCCGCTGGGTACCAACCCGAAGGTGGCATATCCACAGGAGAGTTCGTCTTTAATACGGCGCTCTCGGGCTACCAGGAAGTCATCACGGATCCCAGCTACGCCGGTCAGGTGATTGCCTTCACGTATCCCCACATTGGCAACTACGGCGTGAACCCCGAAGATGTTGAATCCCGCCGGGTATTCGCTGCGGGCTTGATCGTCAAAGACCTGGCCCTGCACGCATCCAACTTCCGCCAGACCCAGACCCTGAGCGCCTATTTGCAAGCTGCCGGAACAGTAGCGATCGCCAATATCGATACCCGCCAACTCACCCGCCATCTGCGCACCCATGGTGCCCAGAACGGATGCATTGTGGCGTTGCAAGCCGGGCAATTGGCAGATGCTGCAAGCCGCCAGGCCGCGACGGAAGCGGCCCGCGCTGCACCGTCCATGGCGGGGCTGGATTTGGCCCGCGTGGTCAGCGTGTCCCAGCCCTACCCTTGGAACCAGGCGGAATGGACGCTGGGCGCGGGCTATGGCGAACAGAGTCAGCCGCGTTGGCATGTGGTGGCCTATGACTTCGGCATCAAATC
>Ga0114978_10004976_pt1 | contig 10674 bp, 15 predicted proteins | sample S_140212_EF_Meta_FD_87027 | JGI IMG/M metagenome (GOLD analysis project Ga0114978, IMG submission 87027) | Freshwater microbial communities from Lake Simoncouche, Canada to study carbon cycling - S_140212_EF_MetaG | ecosystem: Environmental > Aquatic > Freshwater > Lake | place: Lake...
AGGTCTTGGAGTGGTTTTGGTGGGCAATATGTAAACATAATGTAATCCTATCATATAATTAATAATTTGGCAATACTAAAATGCAATTGATTTATTAACTAGGATTTACATTCCACAAACTTAAATCTAATTTTTTATCTTGTAATTTTACACTAGCCGTTGGATAAGTTTCACCTATATCTAAATCGAGTGTTATTTTAACTACTCTAGTTGTGCTTGATTCATGTGTGAGATGGTGTGGATATCCACCATTTAATAAAAATGGATGTCCATAAGTTTTACAATCTTCCCATTTTTCGATTAAATCTGTATATAATGTATCATCAGAAGAACCTTCAACCGGATGATGAAAATTTCCACCGATTCGCCAATATTGTACTCCAGTTCCTGATGGATATAACCAACAAATAAAACCAGACCTACAAGCATTGGTAACACCCCAAGTATTTCCGTCCACATAGGCTGTTCCATTTGCTGTATTTGAACCAAACCCTGGTTGTGTTGCATCATATGATATTATGGTGATTGGATTACCATCACGAATTGAAATTCCAGCATCAGTAAAAAATGATAAAACTTCTGGTTTTAATTGTGTTATTGGCAATTTAATTTTTGCAACTTTAATTGCACCAGTAGGATTGATATAATCCGTTGTTGGTTTTATCAAAGGATATTCGTTTATATTTAAAACTGAAAATGCATATTGTTCATAACTCATGTTTTTTTCCTATTAAAAAATGGTTTACAATGTATTTATGTGACTATTTATCTGAGTAAAGGTAAAAATAATCTACAAGGATCAAACTCCCACCATTTACCACTTGTACCAGAACCAAAATCATAATTACCGGGAGCATAGTGGTGATTATTATGCCAGCCTTGTCCCCAAGTTAAAAGCCCCATAATAATGTTATTGTGTGAATTATCATTTGTATCAAAGTTCCTATAACCAATACCAGCTTTAATATGACCAAAAACATTAATCATATTGTCTTGTAATAACCCATAACCTGTAATTAAAAAGAACGATGTAAATGCCAATCTCCAATCAAACAAACACATTAATAATGGTATACCCCACAATACTTTAAGATAGTGTTGGTGAAACCAGACATGGTTTGGTTTTCTGAGTAGGTCTACAGCATACTTAATATTAACAATGACATTGTTCTCTGTAATCTGTTTAAACCAACCTATGTACGCATGGTACAGTCCATATACAACAGGACTGTGTAAGTCTTTAGGCTTATCAGCATGAGGATGGTGGTACCCTCTATGTGTGGCAGCCCAAAATATACTACTACCTTGTCCAGCAAATACAGCAAAGAATAGTATAACATTTTCTTTCCATATAGGCAACTGATGTGTTTTATGACTGAATACTCTATGATATCCACAAGCAATACCTAGGCCACACACCAACACCCACATAATGGCAGAACCAAATAGGTAATATAAGGGAATTACTCCTGTATATAATAGGTATATTGTTAATAGAGCTAGACTAGTCATAGGTAAAAATACCAGATAGTAAGCTTTAGATATATTTTTAAACATTATTTTTCCAAGGCGACCACATACTGGTCAACATTATTCACTATTCTTCTACCAATAGGTTTAAATTTCTTATATATTTCTGGCCAATTGCTGTACAACGCTGGAGATTTATCTTGGCTTGCTCTTTCAAACCAATGATATATTGCTTTGTTATAATCATTACAAGTTATCCAAACATTCTCATACTGTTGTGTTCGTTCAATCATTATTGGTAATACTTTATGTCCAATTATATAGGTTGTCCTATAGGCTGGTGAGACCAACATTCTAGTCAATACTAAAGCTGTATTTCTATTATACTCATACCAACCTGCACTGGCAACATAATTATCATTTTCATCGGTTATAACAAAATATGTTCCATTCTTATATTCCCCACGTTCAAGCCGATAAAATAAATTAGCTGCATTGTGTTTATATTCATATAAGTAATTTTCATGTAACTTAGGGTTACTTAACATTTCAACACTTATACTATATTTTAATATATCAATAACCTTATCATTACTAAGGTCATTTATCTCATAGATGTTCATTATATTTTAATGTATTCAGTTCGAAATAATTTATCCCATAAAGGAAAAAATAAACTAAAGTTTTTCTTAACATTCTTGTGATGTATCAAATGCCAACGGCCGTGTGTTAAAAATGGAATATTAACATTCTTATTATGTTCAAAAGGTTCTTGAAGAAACGCAGCCCACACATAATAAAATATACATAACCACCATTGGCCTGTTATATAACTAAAAATAATGGTTGGAATAACTTCGGTTATCCACAAATCGAGTGTGCTAGTCCATGTATCATTATATAAAAATAGATTACTCCAATGCCATTTGGTTTCATGTGTATTTACAAAGGCATGGTGATCCAAATGTATTTCTCTTATTATTGGTATGTAATGCACCACTCTATGAATCCAATACAAACAAAAAGTCCATATTAAAAAGTATATTATAAACATATTGGTGAGCCATTATCTTTCATCATTTCAAAATAATCTTTAACATAAACCCCATTACAAGTTTTACCAAATTTTTTTAATTCTTCAAATGATTCATGTTTAAATATCTCACTTTTCTCAATAATTTCATAACCAGTATATTTTTGCCTCATAACTAAATTAAAATTACTGTGTCTATTGTATACATAATATTTACTTGATTCAGAACCTAATCTTCCTGGAAATTTATTTCTAGCCAAGTTTTGTATTCTTTCATCAGATAAAAAAGAAATTGTCATTTCAGGAGTCCAACACTCAAAATGTGTTGTACCATAGATTCCTTTTTGTATAAAATAATTTGTAACGGCATAGTCATGTTCAAAGATAGAATAATACCATTTTTCATCTTTTAAGTTTAGTTTAATGTGTGGTTGACCTTCAGCCATTAATACTGTTCCATCCAATAAACCAGCAGCATAAGCTGTGGCAGACCTGTGATATACCTCAGATTTAATATCTTTGGCAATAGATAACATTTGACCAGATTTAACAAAATTATCAAAATCAATATCTATCACAACAGGCTTTAATTTTTTCGATTGGCAATACTGAAAGGCATAATCAATATCATGTTTATTGTAACCGGTATTCAATTGAATAATAACTGGAGTAATATCTAAACCTAAATGTAAAAATACAGCCAACGTATGTTCACTATCAAGTCCTCCACTATACAATATGTGGAACTTCCCTTGTTTATTGGAATATATTTCTTCAGCAGCTTTACAACTTTCAATAAAATGGTTATCAAATTCTGTAGGTAAAGGGTCTATATCAATATTGAATGTATTACCAGTTCCAAATTGTCTAAGGTAATTATTTTTAGTCAGAGTAATCATATAATATATTTTTTCATTCTTTCTTGTAATTGAGTAATTCCCAATCTAACATCACTTTTTGAATCTTTAATATAGGTACTCAAACAATATCTATCGTCATCACCGGCTATTGCATCATGAAACACTCCTACATTTACCAAATAAAAACCTTGTAGTTGTTTACTAAAAACTTCTCTAAGCTGATTGACATCATCTATGCCTCGATATCTCGCCAATTTGTTTTCCATTTTTTTACCTGTGTCTTGACCGACTGGTTCATACCAAACCATCAAACTATCTTTTCCACCAGTAATATAATTAATTTTACCAAAACCAGAATCATACATAACACTATCACAATGTGGTTTATGTTGTTTATTTTTAAGATAAAAAAACTCAACCAACTCAACTTTTAATCCTAATTCAAATAACCAATCATTCATTTCTTTACCTAAAATTTCATTTGGTAATATTTTATGATTTCTGCCCAATTCATTTTTATATAGAGTTAAATCTGCCTCAATTTTAAAATTGACGTTTAATTGATTACAATATTTGTTCATTCTTTTATTCCAACTATTTTTTTGACTGTTTCATAACCATAATTCAAATCAATACTCCAACTCATAATTGTTCTAGGTCCTTTTGGTCCACCAATAACTCCATGAGGCAATAAAGTATTCATTATTACAGGCTTGTCAAGCGTATATCTATAAACTTCAACGGTGTCCGATTCAATAATTTCATATATTCTAGGTACACTATAATTTTTAATCACTTCACCTTTCAATTCATAAAATATGGTATAAGAATCTTCCGTGTATATTACAGGTATATTTAAAGCGCAACCTCGGCCGGGACAAATATGTATTGGAGTAATATAATTGGCTGCGGTTGTATATACATTATACAAATCACTAAAAAAAGGATATTTTTCTTTTAATTCTATGAGATAAGGTTCGTCTTTGACTTTTCTTTGGTGAGTTTTTAAATCTGCATAAAGATTGTGTATATTTCTGACAGTAATCTCTTTCATTTTATTCAAATCGAAGTCTATATTTGGATAAAAAATATATTTTTCATTCATGTTTTTCACCTATTAAATGCCATGGATCTATTTTAAATCTCAAACTAATTGCTTGTCTGAGTTTATTACCAGAATTACTCACACTATGTGGTATATCAGTCCTGAACAAAACTGGCTTAGTTAATTTAAACTCACTAATTTTAATACAACGAGCTTTATCATAAAAATTGTATGGTTGGCCATTGTCTGTATATCTTGTTGGTGGAATATAATCACTTCTCCAAAGCTCTGTTATAGAATCTTCACAATTTATTAATGGTATATTTAATGCTAATGTGTCACCAAAATTCTTATCAAATCGATAATCTGTATGTATACGTCCAATTGCGTGAGGTTCAACTTGTATCAATACTGATTTTTTTATTTCCATACCAATGAATTGAGTAATACCAATATCTAGCTTTTGAAAAAAATGTTTATTATTTGGTATAGCTTTCATGTAATGATATTTTATATCTTCAATCAAAAAATCATCAATATCCAAATATTGCCAAAGAAAATCATCAATCATAAATTTATATAATCACCCAATTTATTATTATCAATCATTGTGTATTCTTTATACTTATTGATACTGCGATATATTAATTCTTTATATTTTTCAACATCTAATTGATATCGGTCAAATATTAATATTATTTTTTTATATCTTGAATCATGAACACTTCCATGTTTAGTTCTTAAATTGTTCCACACAAAAGAATTAGTATCTTCTATTCTAGGTAATAAAAATATGTTATCTTTATTTAAATTTGTATCAGGTAAAGAAGTTACAAGGCCTAGTGTTTGATTTGGATTTTCATCATATAACATCAATCTAAAGCTTTCTGGATTATCTGTGTACTTATAATCGTCTCTATGATAACCAACATCTTTTGTACTTGACCATATTCTTATTCTGTCTAAAGATTTAAATGGAAAATATTCCATTATTTTTTTATATACATCAGGAAACAAATCAACAAAATTTTTCTGTATATTTAAATCCCAAGCTACAGAATCTCTATGTTTTTTTTCAGATTCTCCTGTTGGTAAAACATCAATAGAATCAAAATTTGAAAATCCAATTGATTTTGTGGAAATGTCTGATGTAATTTTGTATATGGGTTTCTTTTTTTCATTAAACCATTCTACCATATTTTGACTTTGAATTTTTGGTATATCTAATGGAATATAACAATATTTTCCCCAAATTTCCAATTGTTTATTATTTGGAAAAAAGGTAAACTGTTGATTTCTTTTATCAGTAAAATAATTTTTCTCAATCATTGATTAAAAGATCCTAAAGAAATTAGATGTAATCTTGGTTGATTTGAACAATTAATGAATGTGTGTGCTTTTGTAGTATTAGCCCAATATAATTTACCGGCTTGCATATGATATACTGGTATTTCTCTGAATACGAAAAAACATTGTGTATTAGTAATTAATGGTATATGTAATCTAGGTTCTCTATCAACGTGAAATGAATAACAACTAAATGGTTTTACCCATATTAACCTAGTCCTTGTCATGTTATACTTAACAATAATTTCTTCAAAAATTGTATCTTTAAAATGAGGATTTATAAAAATATTTTCATACCAACTTTTATTTAAATTTGGATCAAAGTTGTAAGCAGAAGAACCTACAGCATCAGCCCATACATCATTACCAGACCTGTGTTGTAACCCAACTTGTTTAGTCGTGGGATAATCTGTCCATTTAACATTAGATTCCAATTTATGGTATGATTCCAATATTGGATTTATATCAATTTCATCAACAATTTTTATTAATTCAGTCATTTTTTTTAGTAAATATACTTATACCTAATTTGGATTTATAACCTAGACTTCTAAAATCACTAGCGCAATGCAGTCTTACACTATCAAATATTATACATGAACCTGGCTTCCAAGGCAAGCTACATTTAAAACTTAAACCATTCAACCATTTTCTTTTCAAGTGTGTAAAATGTTTTTCATAAGTCTCATCATCAATTATACCTTCTATTATACCATCCACATTGTTGTATTCATATATTGATTTATTATAATATGTGGGTATTTCATCATCACCATTAAAGAATTTACTGGGGCCATGGAAGTAACATTGGTCAAAGAAACATAATTCTGGTAATTTATTGTTTACCAAATCACTATCTAATTTTAATGGTATAGTAATACCTTTATACATTTTATCTGGTAGTTCAAACAAATCATCATTGTGTATAATATGTGGGTAATCTGTCCAGAACCAAAAGCCTGCAGTAATATCGAAATCACCTATTGCCAACTTCAATCTGTTTATGATATTATTGACAATAGGATCATTTAAATAATTGGATATATCCAACGTAACTGGTCCAGTATTTTTGTAAACTTTAGGCTGATTAGGTGTGCTATTATCAAATAAATTAATTAGATATGAAACATCATTTTCAGTTATAAAATTCTCAACTATATAAGGATCAGAAAAGTTTTTTTTAATGTTATCAATTTGTTCTTGTGTGCGCATGCAACTATTTATTATACGGAAAATATGTCAATAACCAATACAATAGTACCACTAGGAATAAGCCAGAGAGCTCCTAAATTTGATGTAACCAAAGTAACACAAGATGATATGGCCAATGAATTGGCTCTATTAACTATTGGTGATTTTGAACCTTTACAATTTAAAATTGACACCAATGCATTTATGAATGAAATATCAAGATTTCATAATGATTGGGTAGATTATTTACCAAGAAAAGAATGGCCTAACAATAGACAAAGCTTAACATTAACTAATCTTCCTGGTAAAAATCACAGAGACAGCCCAAGCCAAGCACAGGCAAGTTATGAAGCTGGCCGATTGGTTGAAGAAACTGAGTTTTGTGTACCAACTGAAGTATACAACCATTGTCCTAGTTTACACGCTCTAATGTATGAATTCTCACCGTTGGGTAGGACATTTTTAATCAAATCAAACATGGGTGGGTTTTTTATGCCGCATAGAGACCATCCAACAATACCAAGAAATTCATTTAGAATTGCTGTGTTCTTAAACAACTGTGCACCATTACAGTATGATTGGATTATTGATACAGATAGAAAACTACAGATTGAAATGGGTAGAGCTTATTATATCAACACAAGAAAAACACATAGAACTATGAGTTGGACTAATGATAGTATTCATTTGATTATGAATATACCATTTACTAATGAGAATGTGGCTAAAGTTTTTGCCAATCTACAACACAGACATTAAATTTGGTTTCCAACCAATCATAATTATTAATTAAGTTTATTTTATCAAAGTCACCATTACATTGTTCCACATATTTTTTGGCATCTAAAGAAGCTCTGTAACCCCATATAGCATTATTTGTACCATCATCTAGTTGATTAAATTGTTGGTATTTTTTAATATTTTGTTCTAATACATTTGGTAAAATAAAAGAATAACATTTTACCATAAGTTTAAAACAATTTTTCCATGTAGAATATGGTGTGGTATTATATCTATGTTCAGATAGTATAGTTTGTGAATTTGATAATTTAGATGTGGCATTTTTACAAAAATCACCTTTACTCATATTATTATTAATTATTTTATTTTTTGTCCAAAGCTTAATTGATCCTAAACCTGAAGGTACTTTATCAATACAATCGACAGCATCAAAAGTAATTAATTCTGTTTCTTCTTCATTAATGTTTAAATCTTTCAATACCCATTGATTAACACCAATATCTACCCAAAATTTATCTGTTGTTATATTTAAATCTCTTAATAACCAATTGTCACCATCAACAGTCCAAAATTTATTGGTTGTAGACATATCATGGCAAATCATGTGTGAAATATCTATACCTTGAATGCCATGTATTCTTTTGGATTTAGGATGAAATGTTAATAGTTGTTGCCAATTTTGTTCACAATTTGGTTCATCATAACTTATAAAAAAAACATCATACATTACATCTTTTCTCCAACTAACATATACCTATAAAATGAATCACTATATTTCATAGTACCACTATATTCTAAATTTAATGGATATTTTTCTGAAAATTCTTCGATTGAATTTACTGTATTAATATGGTCAGGTAAAACCAAATTGGTTGATTGTAAAAACATTTTTGTTTTTGGTGTAGCTTTATCGAACCATTCATTATTTTCTATATGTTCACAACTTGTACAAATTATTACATCATAAAATTGCACCGGCATATCATTAACATCTAACGAATGAACTCTAATTGGAAAATCTCGATTCATCCATTGTGAAAGTTTTTTATGTTTAGGTTCAGCATCAGTTTCATGTATATTTTTAAAGCCCATTTTAAATAAGCAGTAACTTGTAAAGCCTATCCAAGAACCTACAATTAGAATTTTAGATTCTCTGTCTAAATCTTTTAAATGATTGTATAACCAGGATTTACTTTGTAGTTGTTGTATTCTGAAAGCATCTCGTACTTCAGATAACTCATAATCATCAATTACACCATTACAATAAAATGATGTAATCGCCCATGGTATATGTATAGACACTTCATCATAATTAACATCATCACACTCAATCACATTATTCATAGTATATTTTTTTAATTAAACAAATTGTATTGGTTGAGGAGTTGCCATGACATAATCATCACGAAAACCAGACATAACGTCATTACCGGCGCCTGCATATTTAACTTGACCTTTTTTGGTGAGAACATAAAACCCATAAGTAGTACCTTGGCCAACCATTGCAATATCTTCAACATAATCTACAGGTACTCGCATATTACAATCTATATTGGCGCTACCTGTATATTCACTTCGGCCTCCTATACAAACAGCTGGATTAGTTGAAGTAGTCCCATTTCTAATTTGGCCTAGGTTTACCGCCTCTTGAGTAGTATGTCCTAAAGTTCCACAATTTGAATAACCATTATTACCGTGAGCATAAAGAGTACCATCAGTATGTAAAATATAATAAGTAACATAAACTCCAGATCCAGTACCATTAGTAAAAACTTTTTTTACTGCCGTAGTGTTATTAGTTGTAATTTGTACAAAAGTCCCTAGGGGAGCAGGATCAGTAACAGTAGTATAACCATTAACTTGATTGTATTGGTTATATGTGTAACCTGTGTATTGAGCACCAGCTCCATTGCAACCAGAATAATATACAGTATTATCTGTTTTCCAAATAATAATTCGACTAAAATCCCATGAAGCAGCGCTAAGTCCCGCAACAGCCGTTGTTTGCTGTGTCCATGCAGAATTTGATGAATTATTAAAGTTCCCCGCTTTGTGTAATGTGCCGTCTGAACATAAAGCCCAAGTGACCCACTGCGCACCCGTAGATGTTTGAGTAACAGTTTTTCCTGTTAATGATCCTCCGTTAGTATTGACTGGACTGGTTCGTTGAGTTGTCGTTGCGTCTCCAAGAGCACCATGTCCATTATAACCCCACCCATACAAAACACCACCAGCAATAGCATGAACTGTTATGGCACCATCTGAGCCACAGTCCATAAAAGTAACACTAGTTAATGTTCCACATCTTACAAAATTTGATTGATTGGTCGTATTTCCATTACCTAATTGACCATATCCATTGTAACCACAAGCGTGCATAGTACCATCAGAACAAATTACAAATATGGAGTCCTGTGTGACAGCTGGTTGGTTATAAGGTAACATCACTTGTGTTACTGTTTTACCATATATAGAACCAGATGCATTTAAACTGGCATTGTATGGCATTCTTTGTGCTGTTGTGGTACCGGTACCACATTGTCCATAATTATTAAAACCCCATACCCATAATTGGCCGTTTCTATCAATAACTGCAATTGTACGAGAAGCAATCACAAGTTCAGTTGCTCCAGGAAAAGTGTCAGGAAACCCTACATTAACTGGGTATCGCCGTCTTTCACCATCAGGTCCAGTTCCACACAAATAGTCTGGACCTGCATTATAACCCCACATTCTAACACTTCCATCAGACATAATAACACCACAAGTGCGATATCCCCATCCAGTTCTTGTATTTGCTAGTTTAACAGGAAAAGCCATACCGGTATCTTTTACTGAAACATATGTATTTGATGTTTGTGTCATTCCATTGGGAAATGTTACACCAGAAGAATTTAAAGAAATGGCCATTTTTTACCTTATACTTATTTAATTTACAGGAACTTCAGTTGGTGAATGATATGTATTACCGAATGGATTACCATTTG
>Ga0114978_10004977_pt1 | contig 10673 bp, 9 predicted proteins | sample S_140212_EF_Meta_FD_87027 | JGI IMG/M metagenome (GOLD analysis project Ga0114978, IMG submission 87027) | Freshwater microbial communities from Lake Simoncouche, Canada to study carbon cycling - S_140212_EF_MetaG | ecosystem: Environmental > Aquatic > Freshwater > Lake | place: Lake...
AAAGGATAGGTTGCGCTTTGTCGCCAACCAGTTTTTGCAGTGCATCAGCTTTCTGGTAGTTGAGCTGGAATGATTCAGTTCTAACCGGTTCCAAGTCTGCGATTTGGGCTTGAGATTCAAGCGCAAGCTTCTCTTTGGTCGCAAGCTCGTCACGGGGTGCAATCCACACCACGTTGCCGTTTTTGCGCATGTCGAGCCCTTTGGTCTGCAAGATAATGTCCAAGGCTTGATCCCACGGCACATCTTTTAGACGCAGGGTTAGGTTGCCGCCTACGGTGTCGCTGGTAATGAAATTAAAGCCCGTAAAGTCGGCGATGACCTGTAACACCGCACGCACTTCGACATTTTGAAAATTGAGCGATAGCTTCTCGCCCGTATAGCCAACTTTTGATCCCTGTATCAGTTTGGTCGGGTCTTCAACAATCGGTTTGATTTCCACGATAAAGCGGTTGTCGGTTTGATAGGCCGAGTGTTCCCACAACCCTTTAGGTTCTATCGTAATGCGGGAATTGCCCGCCTGTACGAACGCATCGATGGTCTGTACCGGCGTAGCAAAATCCAATACGTCGAGCCTGCGCTCAAGATTTTTCGGCAGAGAAGTATTGGCAAACTCGATGATCAGGTTTTTGCCCTGCTGACGTAAATCTATGCCGACCGCATTATCCGAAAGATCAACAATAATTCGGCCTTCGCCGTTAGGACCGCGGCGAAAACTGATATCCCGTAATGCATGGCGATCGTCATTTGGTTTCGCCTCTGCGAAGTGAGACGTCACGGGCGCCGCAGTATTTGCGGTCGCTCCGGCGGGCCTTGTTCCCTGCAAAGTGATGATCACAGCCTTACCGTCGATACGGGTGTCATAGCCTAGTGGCTTGGTGAGATTCATCACCACGCGAGTGCGATCGCCGGCTTGCACGATGTTCATCAGGCGTAAATCACCCTCACCGACTTCGCGCGTATTTTTGCCAAGCCCATTAGCGGTGCCTGCGAAGTCAAAGGCGATACGTGGTGGATCATTTACGGTAAAACCAACCGGAGGATTGGCGGGTGCGGTTTTGAGCGTTATGCGGACCACAATGTTGCCGCCTTGTTGGCCGGCAACATCGATCGCCTCGATGCTGTTCGGCAATGCTTGCGCCGTGCTTTGGCTCCAAGAGCCTGTGGCTGGCAGGCACATTGCCAGTGCCATTGCGATACGAGCCGAAATGGCTAAAAGTTTGTTACGGATACTCATAGTCTTGCTCCTGTCTTAGCTGCGCGCGCGGCACAAATACACGCCATGCCCAACGGATTTTGTGTCTACTCAACCAGTGTGATAGTACTGATGCGCTCAGTCCAATCGCCGCCGCTATCCTGAACGATTTCCTTAAGTTTTATAGCTGTTTCGCTGATTTCCGTAATTAGGCCGAAGTTTTGCCCCATGTAGTTACCAGATTTCACGCGAAACAAATTGTTATCCGGACTTTTGATCAAGGCAAAATTGGCTTTACCTTGTTGTAAAGCCCCGACCATTCGCAGATTTTCTATCGGGTAAGACTCAAGAGGTTCTTTGCGCCGGTTCAAATCCGGCTGGATTCCGCCTGCGGTCGCTGATTTTTGGGGCTCGATTTTGCGCGGCTTGAACGGGTCGACCAGCTCGTAGGCGTTGTAATTGAATGGTTCGTAAGGTTTGACGTCCGGCAAGGGTGGGATTCGCCCACGTGGCAGCGAATCAGACTCTTTAACAAATTGGCGAAGATCAGAATATTGCTCTCCACTGCATGAAGCTAGCGCAATAAAAGAAACACCGATGAGCGCGGCGCGGAGCATCATTTTTTAGCTCCCTTGCTGTCTTTCGCGGATTTTTTCTGCTTGGCGATTTCATCTTCATCAAGGTATCGATAAGTTTTCGCCACAGCATCCATCGATAACACGCCAGTGAGTGACTGCGTCATGGCAATATCATTAAGCAGGACGATACGCGAAAGTCTGGAAATGTCGCTGGCGAAAGATCCCATGTCGTGGTAATTGCCTGTAACCCTGATGGTAATAGGCAGTTCTGCATAAAACTCTGAAATCGTTTCGTTAGCTGCGGGCCTGAATAATTCAAATTGCAGGCCGCGACCGAGTCCCGCCTGGTTTATGTCGGTTAGCAATGCTTCCATTTCTGATTTACTGGGCAGCTGCTTTAACAGCGTGCCAAAAGATTTTTCGATGTCATCCAGCTGCTTGCGGTAGGCATCGAGGTCTACCGCCTGTTTCTTCTTGTCCAGAAAAGTGTCGCGTAAGGTCAGCTCTTTTTGTTTTGACGCGTCGATGGCATCAACTTGATCCTGCCAGTCGAAAATGTAGCTTGCGGCGAGGCAGCCAATGAAGGCAAGTAAAAGCACCCCCAGCTTGGGCAGCGCTGGCCAATTACCGATGTCTTTCGGGTCGAGGCGTCTTAAATCATCTAGTGTCATCATGATTAATTATCTGAGTTGAACTAAACGATCAGACATCTCGATGTTTGCGGCGACGATGACGGTCGGCGCGGTCGCTGCCGAAAAAGCAGGGCTGCTGGCGGGGGAGAGTTCATGTCGCCTATCCGCCGGTGCAGTCAAAACCATAGTCTGCGCAAGCTCAGCCGTTGATGGCATGACACGTGCTGCGCCTGCGACCGGTTTCGCGGCGGGCTTTTTGCCCGGCGATTGATCTTCCTTGCTGCGAGTGAGCAAGACGCTCAGGCTGAATTCACTAAGCCGCGAATTCTTGTCCGCGAGCGCCTTGATTTCGATTAAAACGGGTTTTTCGAGATAGGGGGATGACTCCAGATTTCGCATGAAGGTAGACACACGGGCATTTGATTGCGCATAGCCGTTTACCGTCACTGTATTAACTTTTTGGCTTACGGATTTGAGATAGACCCCGTCCGGCAGCTGTCGTACCAACTGATCAAGCAGGTATACCGTTTCTGCACGGTTTGCTTGCAGCGATTCGACTATCTTCTTGCGTTGCAAAAGAGCAGAGGTTTGTTCTTTTAATTTTTTAATTTCGTCGATTTGTTTATCGAGTACAGCAATTTCGGATTCCAGATAACTGTTACGACCATCCTGTTCCTCGAGTTGCCCGCCTAAGTAGGAGTGCACCGCAAACCACGCCGCCGCGCCCAGCCCTATAACGGCTCCAAGCAATGCAAAAAACTCTTTTTGTTGCTGTTTCCGCCTAATTTCCCGATGCGGCAGCAGGTTTATGCGGATCATTCGTCGAATCTCCGCATAGCCAAACCGCAAGCGACCATGAGGGAGGGCGCATCGGTTGTCAAATATTTAGGCCGGATTTTTGAAGACAGCGCCATGTTTGCAAAAGGATTCGCAATCAAGGTGCTGACCGAAGCGCGGCGACTTACGACTTCTGCAATACCGGCAATCGCTGCGCAGCCGCCCGCCATCACGATATGATTAACCTGGCTGAATTGAGTTGATGTGAAGAAAAACTGCAGGGCGCGTGCGACTTCAAGTCCAAGGGTGTCAAGGAAAGGCAGAAGCACTTCCGCATCGTAGTTATCCGGGAGTCCGCCGGCGCGTTTGGCCGCCTCTGCTTCTTCCGGCGACATACCGAAAACCCTTTGAATTTCCTGGGTAAGTTGATTGCCACCGAACGGCTGTTCACGCATGTAGATCGATTGGCCGTTGCGTAATACATTCATATTCATAACGGAAGTGCCAATATCGACGATCGCAATATTCAGGTCTTTTCCGTTGTCTGGGAGCTGTCGCGCAATCAGTTCAAAAGCCGTTTGCGTTGCGAACGACTCTACGTCGACTACGATAGGCTTTAGACCGGCGGCTTCCGCGGCTGCGATGCGGTCTTCAATCTTGTCTTTGCGCGATGCCGCAATCAGTATTTCAATGTCCTCAGGGTTATTCGGTGCCGGCCCTATTACCTGAAAATCCAGATTGACCTCGTCGAGAGCAAACGGGATGTACTGATTGGCTTCTGATTCGACTTGTATTTCGAGTTCGCTGTCGCTTTGTCCGGCGGGGACGTTGATTTTTTTTGTGATGACTGCCGCGGTAGGCAGTGCCAGGGCGATATTCTTGACGCTTGTTCCCATGCGTTTCCAGCCGCGTTTCATGCTATCACTGACCGCGTCCAGATTAATGATGTTGCCATCGACCACGGCGTCACGCGGCAGCGGCTCGATCACATAGCGCTCGACCCGGTAGAGGCCCTTGCTGGTCTCTACGATCTCTAACAGTTTGACCGCTGATGTGCTGATGTCGCAGCCAATCAAGGGCGGCGCCTTTGACTTGAAGAGGCGCTCAATAAATTCGAGGTCGAATTTCAATTTTCCCTTAAGCATGGGCAAGTTAGATGCAATTTACATAATTTACATTAAATACTAACAACAAGCATCGGGCAAGTAAAGTTTTTCCCCCCGCCTATTTTTTGCGAGATCCGCTGTCTATAATGCATTGGTTCAATATAGCGTAATCGCCCTGAAACTAGGCTTTAATTTCGCATGTTTTTCTTTAACTTGACCCATTAAGATGTTGTTATTTTACAACAATCTATAAGCTTAACCATATATCCATGTTTTCACGCTGGTGGCTTTTCCCGCTGGGTTTGCTCCTCTCATGCACGGCTGCTGCAGCATTAGTTATTGTTTTTGCAGCAATAATTGTCTCTCCCTCGCTACCGGATCTGAGTGTTCTCACGGACTATCAGCCTAAGGTGCCCCTGCGGATATTCAGTCTGGAAGGACAGCTCATTGGGGAGTTCGGTGAGGAACGCCGTGCGGTGGTCAAGATTGACGCTGTTCCGAAGAGTATGCGCGATGCCATTCTGGCGGCTGAAGACGACCGGTTTTATCAGCATGGAGGCGTTGATTATCTTGGTGTCATGAGGGCTGCGTTTTCCAATTTTGTTTCGGGCGGTGCGCGTCAGGGAGCCAGCACCATCACGATGCAGGTTGCGCGTAACTTTTTTCTCTCAAAAGAAAAAACACTGACACGGAAATTCACCGAGGTTCTGCTGGCGTTCAAAATAGAGCATAGCCTCAGTAAAGACCAGATCCTTGAGCTTTATCTGAATCAAATATATCTTGGTCAACGCGCATACGGTTTTGCCGCGGCGTCGCAAATTTATTTTGGTAAACCGCTAGAACAAATTTCGCTCGCCGAAATGGCCATGCTCGCTGGGTTACCTAAGGCACCGTCGAGTTTTAATCCGGTCGTCAATCCGAAGCGCGCGAAATTGAGGCAGCAATATGTTTTGCGGCGCATGCGCGAACTCAATTTTATTTCCGACGAGCAATGGCAGGCCGCCGACAAGCAGGTGTTAGCCGTCAAGAAACACGTCAATGAATATTCGGTGAAGGCTGATCACTTTTCGGAGATGGTGCGGCAGGTCATGTTTGACCGCTTTAAGGAGGAAGCCTACACCAGCGGGTATAGAGTATTTACTACGCTGTCTGTTGCGCATCAGGATGCAGCCCACGCGGCGGTACGTAAGGGCCTCGTCGACTATGACCGCCGGCGCGGTTATCGCGGGGCGGAAAGCTATGCCGAACTCGGGCCAAGTCCGAATGAGGAAGATTTTGAAGATGCGTTACAGGATGAAAACGAAAGTGACGATATTTACCCTGCTCTGGTGCTTGATGTAAGTCCGCGGGCGGTCAAGGTATATCGCAAGGGTGGTGAGACGTTTGAAATCAGTGGTGACGGGCTTAAGTTCGCACAGAAGATGATAGGCGAAAAAGCGCCAGCTAACCAAAAGCTGCGCCGCGGAGCGCTGATACGGGTGCAAAAAGATGAAAAAGGCCAGTGGCTGATTTCCCAGATGCCCCAGGCAGAGGCGGCTCTTGTTTCAATGGATCCCGCCGATGGTGCCGTGCGCGCCCTTGTGGGGGGGTTCGATTTCAGTCGCAATAAATATAATCATGTTACGCAGGCCATGCGTCAGCCCGGTTCGAGTTTCAAGCCGTTCATTTATTCGGCCGCCTTGGAAAAGGGGTATACCCCCGCGACGATTATCAACGACTCACCGCTGACTTTCGACGCCAGTCAGACCGGTTCAGAGCCGTGGGAGCCGAAGAACTTCGATGGCAAGTTTGAGGGACCTATGCGTCTTCGCACGGCGTTGGTCAAATCCAAAAACCTCGTCTCGGTGCGCATATTGCAGTCGATAACGCCACAATATGCACAGGATTACATCACTCGCTTTGGTTTTGAGGCGAAAAATCATCCGCCTTATCTGACCATGGCGCTGGGTGCCGGTAACGTGACCCCGATGCAAATGGTGGGTGGCTATGCGGTATTTGCAAACGGCGGGTTCCGGGTGACGCCCTATTTCATTTCGCGAATCGAGGATGCCAAAGGAAACGTTGTGGCACAGGCGCGTCCCGACAGGGCGGGCGAAGGGGCAGAGCGCGCAATTGACGGGCGTAACGCTTTTATTATGACCAGCCTCTTGCAGGATGTCGTGCGCAGCGGTACTGCGACACGCGCAATGCAGCTCGGTCGCACCGACCTTGGCGGCAAGACTGGGACGACCAATGAGTTTGTTGACGCATGGTTCTGTGGTTTTGGTACCGGCCTGGTGGCCGTTTCCTGGATTGGTTTCGACAATCCACACACGCTTGGGCATAACGAAACCGGTGGGCAGGCGGCATTGCCGATGTGGATTACATACATGGGGCGTGCCATGAAGGGCGTTGAAGAACTTCCGAAATCGGTGCCAGAGGGTGTGGTGCAGGCGCGCATCAATCCTGAGAGCGGATTGCGCGAGGCCGACGGCCGGGGTATTCCGGAATATTTCTATCAGGAATTTTTACCGCCGGAGCGAGATGGTGAGGGCGCGCCAGCTAATTAATTCCTGCTGGGGCGCGCGTGGAATGCCATGAGCCGCAAAGCGACAAAAAATAATATTCGTGAGCATATTGCCTATCTCGCCGCGCGGATCATGGCGGAGGACGGCCTTGAAGATCATGCGCTGGCTAAACGAAAAGCCGCCAGACAGGTTGGTGCCGTTGATATCAGGCAGTTACCGGATAACGAAGAAATTGATGCCGCGTTGCGCACGTACCGGTTGCTCTACCAGAAACATCATCCTTTACAACTCCGCGAATTACGACTTCTTGCGGTTAAGATCATGGATGAATTTTTGCGCTTTGATCCGCGCCTGACAGGGCCTGTGCTGAACGGTAATGCCAGCCAATTTGCTGACATTGAGTTACTGTTGTTCGCCGAATCATCGAAACAGGTTGAGCTCGATCTGCTCAACGGTAGCCTGCGTTATCAAACTGCCGAGAAATGTTTTTATGCAGGCGAAATGCCCGTAGAAGCGGTCGAGTTTTCCTTCGAACGTGAAGCGGTGACGGTCAGGCTTGCTGTCTTGACGCCGCGCGAACAGCGTACAAGGCTCAAAAAGAGCCCTGGCGGAAAGCCGCTTGACCAAGCCACTCTTGGGGCGGTTGAGCAGCTACTCGCGCAGCAGGAAATCTAGCGCGTTTCGCGCAGCCAGGTTGCCACGGTAATCGAGAAGTAGCTCAGCACGCCGTTTGCGCCCGCGCGTTTGAACGACATCAGTGTTTCCATGATGCTTTTTTGCTCGTCAAGCCAGCCGTTTTTGATCGCCGCCATCAACATCGCGTATTCGCCGCTGACCTGATACGCATAGGTGGGCACCTTGAATTCATCCTTGATGCGTCTGATGATATCGAGGTAAGGCATGCCGGGCTTGACCATTACCATGTCGGCACCCTCAGCCAGATCAAGGCCGACTTCCCATAGTGCTTCATCGCTATTGGCCGGATCCATCTGGTAATCGTACTTGTTGCCACGACCGAGTTGCGAAGAAGAGCCCACGGCATCGCGAAACGGGCCGTAGAAGCAGGAGGCAAATTTCGCCGCATAGGCTAGGATCCGTGTATTGACGAAACCTTTTTCGTCGAGAGCATCACGGATGCCGGCAACCCGTCCGTCCATCATGTCGGACGGCGCAACTATATCCACCCCTGCGGCTGCGTTGACTACTGCCTGACGGCGCAGGATTGCGATGGTTTTATCGTTCAATACATAGCCGGATTTATCGATTACCCCGTCGTGACCGTGGGTCGTATAAGGGTCCAGTGCCACGTCGGTGATGATGCCGAGCTCAGGGAAGCGTTTTTTCAAGGCGATCACGGTACGCGGCACCAAGCCTTTCGGGTTGACCGCCTCGCGGCCATCGGCTGTTTTGATACTGTGTTCGATAGCGGGGAATATCGCGATGGCGGGAATTCCGAGCGTGAGGCATTGTTCTGCCACCGGCATTAGCTTGTCGACGGTATAACGCGATACGCCGGGTAATGAGTCGATGCTTTCCGTACGCGCTTTGCCTTCCATGACAAACACGGGCAGGATCAGGTCATCTGCGCTTAGACGGTTTTCACGGGTCATACGCCGCGAGAAGTCATCGTGGCGGTTGCGCCGCATACGGCGTTGAGGGTAATTACCAAGGATTTTCATGGTTTTATCGGGCTATCAAGGTGAAAATCTATTTTATCGCTTGCACACGGAACTTTAGAAATTTTCGTTGGTCAGAGATACTGGACGGTTATTAACCGTCCCCCGCTTCTCCTCCCTGAGCGGGTGCCTTGATACCCTTATTAAGGCTTTGCCCCCGGTTTTACTCCCCTTAAACCGGGGGCTTTTTATTTCTGTTGCGCGGGTCAAGCCAGCTGCCGATTAATTTATTCGCCTCTTGAACTCCTATTCTGCGCGGACTCGAAAAGAGCTGGGCGCTGTAGTTATCGCCCAATTCTTTCAATCCGGCATGTACAAATTTCAGTGTTGTGACCGATTCCTGGTGTCCCAGTTTGTCTGCCTTGCTCAGCAGCACATGAACTGGAACTCCGGTGGGCTTTAACCAGTCAAGCAACTGGTAGTCGAGAACGCTAAGAGGATGACGTGCGTCCATGATCAGCACGACGCCGCGCAGCGAGGTTCGCGCCTGCAGGTAGCCGCCGATGAGATCATTCCAGCGGTCACGTTCCGCCGCAGGCACCGCCGCATAGCCGTATCCGGGCAGATCGACCAGATACTGGTCCGGCCCGACACTGAAAAAATTAATGTGTTGGGTACGCCCCGGCGTTTTGCTGACAAAAGCCATGCGTTTGCGTTGTGCCAAGGCATTGATGGCGCTTGATTTGCCGGCGTTAGAACGGCCGACAAACGCGACTTCGGCGCCACGCGCGGGAGGCAGCGTTTTTATATCCGCCACCGTGGTTAAAAATTCGATATTTCGAAACAGGGACATCGGGTGCCGCCTAGCCGGAGAAAGGGGATTTCGATAGAATATGGCGATTTCATCACCCCGCAATCGCGGCGTGACAAGAACGCTAGGAGAAAGCATGCGATTCATAACCCTGCTGCTGGTTGCTGCAACCGTCGGCTGTTTTGTCACAGCCCGTGCAGCGGAGACCACTGCCAAGACCGATACTGCCGAGCAAATTGTGACCAAAGTCTGCTCAGCCTGCCACGCCGCCGATGGCAACAGCGCAGCGCCCGCGAATCCGGTGCTGGCAGGGCAACACGCTGAGTATACAGCCAAGCAGCTGGCGAACTTCAAGTCTGGCGAACGCAAGAACCCGGTGATGTTGGGCATGGCATCGACGCTGTCACCTGAGGATATGAAAAAGCTGGGCGAGTATTTCCAGCAACAAAAAACCAAACCGCGTTCAGCCAAAGATCCGGCTCTGGTTCAGATCGGGCAACAAATCTACCGCGGCGGTATCATGGCCAAAGGCGTGGCAGCCTGCACTTCCTGCCACGGGCCCAACGGTGCGGGAATACCGGCCCAGTATCCGCGTGTTGCCGGGCAGCATGCTGATTACCTCAGTAGCCAGCTGATGGCTTTCCGTAGTGGCGAGCGGGCCAATGATCCGAACAAAATGATGCGGACGCTGGCGGCAAAATTATCCGACACGGAAATTAAGGCCGTCTCTGAATACATTGCCGGTTTACGCTGAAAATACGGAAACTGGTTAACGGGCGGCCCCTCGGCTGCCCTTTTTTTTGGACGGCTAGGCCGGCTTGCTGGATGTTTTTTCGAAGTATCCACGTGCTGCCGCGACAGTGGCATCGATTTCCGCCTCGCCGTGGGCAGCTGATACAAATCCGGCTTCAAATGCCGAGGGCGCAAAATAAATGCCATCGTCCAGCATGGCATGGAAAAACTGGTTAAATGCGGCGACATCGCATTGCATGACTTCTGCATAGGATTGCGGCGGGTGCTCGCGGAAATACAAACCGAACATGCCGCCGATCGATTGTGCGGAAAAAACCACGCCGTTATCTTTCGCGGCGGCGCACAGGCCGGAGACCAGGCGGCTGGTACGAGCCGATAGTTGTTCAAAAAATCCCGGTGCGGCAATACGCTGCAGTGTTACCAGTCCGGCGGCAACCGCTACGGGGTTCCCTGACAGTGTGCCGGCTTGATACACCGGGCCGAGTGGCGCGATGGATTGCATGATGTCGCGTCGTCCGCCAAAAGCACCCAGCGGCATGCCGCCGCCGATGACCTTGCCGAGCGTGACCAGATCGGCGGTGATGCCGAACAGCCCCTGGGCACCGGCCGGGCCGACGCGGAAGCCGGTCATCACCTCGTCAAATATGAGCACGCTGCCATGGCGCGTACACAAGTTGCGGCAGGCGTCGAGAAATTCGCGT
>Ga0114978_10004978_pt1 | contig 10673 bp, 12 predicted proteins | sample S_140212_EF_Meta_FD_87027 | JGI IMG/M metagenome (GOLD analysis project Ga0114978, IMG submission 87027) | Freshwater microbial communities from Lake Simoncouche, Canada to study carbon cycling - S_140212_EF_MetaG | ecosystem: Environmental > Aquatic > Freshwater > Lake | place: Lake...
ATCAAAGTATGCACCTAAGTGCATCAGTTGATTAGTTCCAGATGCATCATGCCAGTATTCGCGGTCTGGACTTGCATCACTACGATCGATGTCGGGACTAAAGTAAATGTTTTTTGCTACACTGGACCACTTGGATCCAGGAGCACCTGCCATAAAAATATATTTCATTTGGGCTCTGATAGGTCAACTTTATCTGCTAATGGAAGCCAGGTATCACGAAGTTGTTTAGCATGTTTGTTAAATCCCTCAGGAGTCATTTCCCCAACGGCAGGAACAATCAAGTTATCTTCGTAGTATTTTTTAACTACAGGAGTATCGAGTGCGGCTGTAAATGCCTTGCGATACCATTCAACAATCTCTGCAGGTGTGTTTGGCGGTAGTGCTAAAGTCCATGCTGCATAGATATCAATATAACTACCACTAACTTTAATTAGTTCTGCTGTTGGCAGCCCGGCAAGTTTCTTGTCACCTGTTATGCCTATTACTTTAACTTTACCGGCTTGTACTAGAGGCAAAGCAATACTAATTGGCATAATACCAAATTCGATTCCAGCATCAGTGGCTGTTGCTGTGACTGTTTGTAATGGTCCTGCAAACTGAACAAACTTAACTAGTTCCTTATTGCCATTGGCTTTCCACATGAAATATTCAAATGTCAGACGATGTGCACCAGACCCCACTGCAAAGTTAACTGGCTTTTTTGTATTCTTTACATATTCTTCAAGTTCTGTAGGTGTATTAATTTTGCTCGACGGATGTGCCACAATGGTCAGAGGACTCTTGCCCATGCCCATTACTGTAATAAAGCTATCCCATTTAAACTTCATCAGATCCTTTTGCCAAATGTCGTTGGTGATATAGGTGCCCATGTAGCTGGGTACACTAATAGTATAACCGTCGGGCTTTGCTTCTTGAAGATAATTAGTTGCTATCACGCTATCTGCACCGGGTTTAAGTTCTATAACAAAATTGGCTGTTGGGTTAGCCTTTGTAACTTCAGCTGCAAGTACGCGAAACCCCACTTCGTTCCCGGACCCAGGCTTGAATCCAATTACCACACTGATTGGTTTAGTTGGTTCCCATGCAGTAGCTATAACCGGGACTGTTGCAGTTACGGCCAGCAGCAGGGCAGAGATAATACGTTTCATTTTTGTTCCTTGTGAAAATATAATGATATATAGTTGATATAAACAAAGACGACAAAATTTTTGCATCTTTGTACATTTATTTACCTTTTTAGAGAAAAAACTAATGAATAGTAAAATTTTAAAGTGCATTGAAGAAAATTTGCAAGAAACCTTCAATATTGACAAATACGAGTATGTTAAGCACACAATCAAAACTGATTGCAAATTGGATGACTTACCATGGACTCCTGCTCGTAAGAAAAAGTTTATTCAAAAACTTGAATCCGTATTTGGCGTAGCTGTTGAGCTGGAAGGTACAATTGGCGAGCTAGTAGAACGCACTGATGTACGCTACTTAAACTGGTTCTTTGGAGAAGTATGGAAGCCACGCACTGAGCAGTATCAGTGGACTGGATATCGCATCGCAGAAGAAATTTGCCGTGCTAATCCAAAGCGTGTACTGGATGTAGGTTGTGGGTATAATCCGTTTAAAGGGCGTATCCCAAATCTAGTGGGTATTGATCCGTACAATAACTGTGCAGACTTTCAGGTAGACATCATGGACTATCGAGTAGAGCCGGAGTCGCACGATCATATTATTGCCCTGGGATCTATTAACTTTAATAGTCGTGCGGATATCGAAGAAAGATTTAGTGCTACGGTTAATTTGCTGGCACCTGGCGGTCGGCTATGGATGCGTGTCAACCCAGGACATGTTCATAAAAATGGACCATGGGTTGAAATTTTCCCATGGTCCTTTGAAATTGCTTACGAATTTGCTAAACAGTTTAATCTAACACTTGAAACACTAAAACAGGATCAAGATAGATTATTCTTCCTATTCACTAAGCCTTAACCTGTAATAATTTGTTTCTTGGCTGGCACATCGATGCCGGTTGTTGCTTTAATGTAAGAGACTTTGACATCTTCTCTAGTTGGAGCAACCATAGAAATTGCCGATGCATACAGGATTACATCTTTGTCCATCTCAGCAGTAAACATACTAGGGATCAACATTGGTGAGCCGCCGCCTGGACTGGGCCCGATGCTGACTGGATGTTTAACAACCAACATACCGTCAGAGACTTTCATAATTTTTGCCACAACTTCTTCGCCAGAAGTAAGTTTAATTGTACTAATTTCGCCTTCGTTCATTATTATCCTTTAAGTTGGGTCCAAAATTCTTCCGGTTTAGCAGCTAGACCCTGATAGCCACCTTGAATAAGTGTTGTACCATTAAAAATCTGTGGTACGCTACGCAGGCCTTGCTCGACCAAGTAGTCACGAGCTTCTGTACGAACTGCCACATTGACTGTAGTGTATTCAATACCTCGACTTTCTAGTAGTGCTTTTGCCATATCGCAATATGGACAGTCGTCCTTTGTATAAACTATTAGTTTCATATTTTCCTTATAGTGATGGTAATTGATCGTAGTCAAGATCATCTGACATGACCCCAATTACATAATTTGTTGATTCTGTTTCTTGCAATGCTGACTGCTTCTTACTGATATCTGTATGCTTGTTGAACCAAGGAATGGGTGTTGAACGAGGTGCTGTGCCTTGATACTTGATACCAATTTGCTTGAGTGCATCCACAGCAGTATAGTCTACAAAGTCCATCAGGATGTTGGCATTGAGTCCAATCACAGGACCTTTCTTAAACAAGTATACAGCCCACTCTTTTTCTTCGCGGATAACATCTCGGTAGATCTCATACACTTCTGCTTCACATTCTGTTTTAATTTGTGCAAAGCGCGAATCTTCCTTGACCACTTGATTGATTAAAAAAGCAGTCCACCCTTTATGTAACAATTCGTCTTGTAGGATCAGGCTGATAATATTACCGTTGCCAATGAAGATACGGTTTTCAACCATTGCCAGACTTGTGGCAAAACTGACCATAAAGCGAAATGCTTCCAGGGCATAGCTGGCATGTAGAGCTAACCAAATTGCCTTGATGTGCTCATCTTGCATGACATTGTCGGGGTTGAGTTCTTTGCGGCAGTTTAATCTGTGTAAGTAGTCATAGTACTTGCCTACACTTGAAGCCATGCCTACAATTTCTTCAGTATCGTGGATTGTGTTGAAAACATCTTTGGGTACATTGTAGATGTTGCGGATGATGTGACTGTAGCTGCGACTATGAATATTTGTTTCAAAGAAGCTCCAGTTATACATTAAGGCTTCAAGTTCAGGCAAGCTGACACAAGGTGTAAACACCTGTGCAGGACCGCGTCCTTGTAAACTGTCTAAGGCTGTTTGACGCAGCAAATTACTGGTAAAGATATGCTTTACAGCATCACTTGCATCTTTAAAATCGCTGGCATCTTTGGTAAGACTGATCTCTTCAGGTACCCAAAAGAAACCACGGGCGGTAGTTTCGAAGTTGGCAATCTTATTGTACTTGACTTCCTCAAAGCGTTGGATAGTGACAGGACCTGCAGGATCTAGAAACATCTTACGATTCAAGTAATCTGTTTTTGTTTTTAAATTATATTGTGCATCTGACATTATTTTCCTTTACGTATTGATATTGTGTTTTGAATGATCTAGATAAGCAAATTGATCGTTGATTGGAAACCATGGTGATTGAAAATTGGGATGTTTGTAGTCTACCGTTAGAACACAATCTTTTTTTGTTAGAATGTTTTTTACATTTTGAAACATGCCATACTGAATAGCATAGGACAAATCGCACCATCCAATTGCTCTGGTTTTTAAACAATGATCCCATGCATAACCCATAATAATAATATTTTCTATAGCAGGATTTATATAATTGCAGTAGTAGGCCAATTGCAAAGTATTGGCGATCATCAGTTGCGTCTGGTCTGGTCTGATTGCCATATCTCGTATTATAGGGCTAGTGTGTGGTCTTGCTGGATTATATTCTAAAAAATTAAAGTGTCGCCAATCTTCTCGCATAAAATCCCACTTGGTAGTCTGATTAAACAAATAATCAGACTGGCTCCACCAAGGTTCCTCGATCGTTACATCATATCTATATCCATCGTAAGAAACTGCACTAATAGTCTGAATATAAGGATTAGAATAGCAAAACTCTACAACATTATGCCAGGTCTTATCAGTAGTATTGCTGGTCGGTGTTGGCCAACAATCAATAAGCAACACTAACGAGGGTCGAGTTAAAAGATCAAAGTTCATATTTGGTTGATGTATCAGAGTTTACATGCCTCACAGCTTTCCTCGTCATCAAAATCAATTTGTTCAAGTGGCGTATCTGGGGGTATTTCTGCTGCCATTTTGCTACCTTGTTTATCAATTAGTGAGTAATACATTGTCTTCAACCCCCATAAATGTGCTTGCATTAAATTCTTGGCAATTAGCGTAGTTGGTACTTTACGATTTGGAAAATGCTTTGGCGAATAGAATGTATTAGTACTTATACTTTGATCCACATACGCTGCAAGCACAGCCGCAGTCTTCAAGTATCCTACACAGTCAGTTTGTTCCCACATTAGCTGATATCGGTTCTTGAGCTTTTGATATTCTGGAACAACCTGTACAAGAGATCCTGCCTTGCTTTCTTTAACAGTAATCAAGCTCATAGGAAATTCGATACCATTAGTGCTGTTGATAACAACTGAGCTGGACTCTACAGGAGCAATTGCCATCACAGTGGCATTGCGTACACCAGATACGATCATGCGTTCACGCAATGGTTCCCAAGGAAGTTCTGCTGTAAAGTCTGTAAGTTCGTTAACACCAGCAGCCCGTAATTCCCATGGAAACTTACCTTGTCCATAACGGGTTCGGTCACTGCCCAGGCACTTACCGCGTTCTTCTGCAAGCTCTACACTGGCTTCTGTTAGATAAAATGCTTGATGTTCTGCCCAAGATTTCACTTCTGCCAAAGCATCTGTTTCACCATACTTGAGACTACGCTTGGCATGCCAATAAGCCAAGTTTGTAATGCCAATGCCAAGTGGACGGATTTCATCATTGCTTAGTTTACTTTGGATGCTCAAGAAGTCTTGATAGTCCAGGATATTGTTTAGACTACGATGCAAGATGCGACAAGCACGGCGCATGTCTTCTGGGTTACGGAATGCACCCCAGTTGATGGAACCCAATGTACACAAGGCAATGCGACCTTTATCGTCGTCTAAGCGTTGGAATGGTACAGTAGGCAATAAAATTTCACAGCAGAGATTGCTTTGGTAGATTGTATGATACTCAGGATCAAATGGCCCTTGGTTCATGACATTGTCAATAAACACAAGATAGATACGGCCTGTATCAGTACGCTCTTTAAGTATGCCGCCTTTGAATACTTCTTCAGCTGACATTGTTTTCTTGCGTAGATCCTTGCGCTTTTCGTATTTGACATATAGTTCTTCGAATCGAGCTGTATCACTATAAAATGCTTGATGTAAATCGGGTACTTCGTTGGGATCAAAGAATGTAATATTCTCTTTGTTCTTGAAGCGTCTCCAGAACAATGCAGAAAGTACAACACCGTAATCCATAAAGCGTACACGAGTTTCTTCTGTGCCTTGGTTGTTTTTGAGTACAATCAAGTCGTCAAACTGATAGTGCCATATGGGATAGAATACTGTGGCACTTGCGTTTCTAATACCGCCTTGACTGCAACTACGCAAGTCGCCAAACCACTTTTTCAAGAATGGGATCATGCCAGTGTGCTGAATCTCACCACCACGGATGGGTGCACCAAGTGGGCGTAAGCGGCCAATCTCAAGACCTATGCCGGCTCGTTTGGCCGCATACTTGGCCATCATCTCCCCAGACGCAAAAATGCTGTCGAGGTTATCATCGCTACGGATAAGAACGCAACTTGAGAATTGTTTTGTAGGAGTGCCCAGACCAGCGAGCACAGGAGTAGCAAGAGTAAAGAGACCGTCTGATGCAGCATTGTAATATTCCTTAATGTACTTCATACGAGCCGAGTTGGGTTCTTCTTTATGAAACACAGTAGCCGCAGCTACCATATAACGAACTTGAGGCGTTTCGTATGTTTCTCGAGTTGTACGATTACGCACTAGATACTTTTCAATCAGCTGTTCGATTGCAGCATAGCCGTATTGTTCATCTTTAGAATGATCCAGAATGTCGTCCATTCGGTTCCAGTCGTCTTCTGTATACCAAGTCAGCAGTTCGCTTGTGTATACGCCTGCTGCTACATTCTTACATACGATTTCGTACAGGCGAGGAGGCTCATAAGATCCATATACATCCTTTCGCAGCATCGATAAACGCTGTTTGCCTGCCACATACTGGTAGTTAACATTACCGATGTCTGGGTTTGATTCTACATCAATTAAATCAACAATAGCCCGTAAAGTGATACCGTCAATTTCTTTTGTAGTAATTCCGTCGTAAAAATGGGGTTGGCTTTTGATTTCTATCATCGATTGGCTTACATCTGCAATGCCGGTGCAGACTTTGGTAATTTGCGCTTGCCATTTATCGATGTTCAATGGTTCCCGATTACCTTTTCTTTTTTGTACTTGAATTGTCATTTGTCGCTTATGTTAGGAAACTAGTTAATGCTGTGCTGTGTATACTGTTAATAACAGTGAGTGAAGCTGAGTGAGTATTTACTATCTCGCCGGGTGCCCAATTCAATGTATATTTTCCTTGGTCAACAAGGACTAAATTGTCTTCACCATTGTTAGTTATCTCTAAATTTGTACTGGTGTCTTGATTTATTAACATTAAAGTATACACTATACCCAACGCTCTTGCAAGAGAACAATAGCCAGAATTAATTAAAAGTTGCCACGGAGTTGGCCAGTTACTAGGATCATCCCATGTTATTGTACGATTAACAATAGGTGCTTGTTGCCACCAATCATTAACCAACATAAGTTGATCGTATTCAAATAACAGTTGAGCCTGTTGCCTAAGTCGATTCCAATCTAATAATCGAGCTTCATAGGTGGGTTGCCACATTTAAGCCAGGTATGATAGAGAGTAAGTTAATATACCTGTGAGACCAGAATCGGTTGTGGTGTATTTTACTGATACTTCGGAACTAGACTGAGTAACTGTAAGAGTTACCCCAGTACTGTAGTTTTCTGTATAGTCGTCGTTGTACGACAGAGTTAGACTACTATCATCAGAATTTTGTGCTGTAACAATAAGGGTACCAGTTCGAATTGCAGTATCTCTAACTATAGTATACACCATTTGATATGCTTTAACTGTATCAGTACTAGTGGTGAATATAAGTTCGTCGGATTGATCATTAGCTAATTCTTGCGTCCGACCTGTTTCTCTAGTGTATCGGCCGAGCTGAATTAGACTTCCAGTTGATGATGAAGATCCTGCAACAAAAACTCTGGCTACAGTATTTGCGTCGGTAAGACTACGCTCAAACATATCCGAAACGGATACATTATTATCATTGCCAAATAGAACAACTGGAACAACTGGATTGCCACTGTAAGAATTACCTACATCATAAAAAACATTATAAGCTGATATGTTCAGATTAACATCGTCGTATACGATCCCGGATGCATACACATCATTAAACAAGTTTTGTACTGCACGGAATCCTGTTGCTCCACCATTAATTGGCGCTCCAGTACCTAAGGTAATACCTTGATATAATATTCCAAATGCACTATTGCTAACTGTAATGCCGGCAATTTGTTCATCAGTATTGATACCATAACTTAATCCTGCAAATCGACATTTATCAAATGTAATCTGACTACAAATCAGAGTTGTTGTGCTTGCAAATCTAACACCTGCAATATCGTCCCCTGCAGGATTGGCAATAATATCTGATTTGCTCAACGGACCAATGAAATTAACACTATCAAAATAGCATTGCATAGCATCTTCTACTAAAAATACATCAGTAATTTCTACTGTTTCGAATGTCATTGAACTGATTTCAATATTTCTAGGTGCTACTGCACCATTACTTCCAATATTAACTCCAGTCTGTTGTTTACTATCGCCATATCTAGCTACATAAGAATTTAAACTTGATATATCGCTGCTAGTATCTAATAATATTGTAGTACAATCAGCACCTTCGCCTACTAACTTAGCATAGGTAGGTATAACAAGAGACTCAGTTATTCTATAAGTTCCTGCTGGAAAATATAAACTACGACGAATTTGTGTATTAGCTTCTACGCAATATAATTGATACAGTGCTCGATTTAATGCGGCTGTGTCGTCGGCAGATCCGTCACCGACTGCACCAAAATCTCTAACATTTGCAAAGTCATCAAGTTTAGCTTGTACTGTACGAACTATTGGATCGCTGGCAGTAGGACCAGTTTGGGCAGCATACCCCACTGCTATATCTGTATAGGTATAGTTACTGAGTACAGTAATGTCGCTGAATTCTGTTAGAATCTCAGTATTCCCTATTACAGGAGCACCTTCTTCTAAAGTACCATTGCCTATAAACAATCTACGACTGTCAATTGCCCAGCCTAATTCAGCACCGGCCAATTGCGGTAAATTTTCAGTCAACCCTTTACGGTTGGTGATTTGACTAATCTGTAGTATTGCCATTTGTGTATACCTAGTTGATCAAGTATTTATACAGTTAGGTAATACAGCTCTACTCGTTTAATCCACTCGTTTTTCCAGTGGGCAAACTCTTCCCCTGCAACTACAAATTCCAAATATTCAGGTGTTGTATAGGTTTGATCTTCTAATAATTTAGGCTGCACAGCCATTAAAATAACGCCTTGGTCTATGTCGGTACCATGCATTTCATCATGCGCTAAAGCGTAAGCTGCCAGCTGTAGGAAGTAGTCTTCTATATACTCACGCTTTTTAACCTTGTTGCTTTGCTTAAAGTCAATAATAGCAGGCTTACCGTTCCATAATCCCAAACAGTCTGTTGTGCCTGCATACAACCCGCTGTAATAAACAGGAACTTCCACACCCCAGAATTCATCTACTTGACCAAGTCCTTTAAGGATAATTTCCGCAGCCATAAACCAACTTGGATGTGCAAATGGGTTACTGGGCAAGGGTTTTAAGTCATCCATCATCACGTATGTTTCTAAGTAGCTGTGCATGCGTGTTCCGCGATTGGCAGCTTCTGTAGTAATTTGCTGTGCTTGCTGTTCGCCAACACGCTTCTTCCAGTTAGCTAAAGCTTCGCGACTTTCCGGGCTTTTGGTTTTGTCTAGGATTGTTGTGACACTGGGAACTTTCTTACCGTTGGGCAAACAGTAGTGTCTTTTGCCGTCGACGGTTTCCCGACTAAGCGGGGCATAATTATATCGTTGTGTTATCATCAGATTGTAAAGCTCTCACCGCAACCACATCGAGCTTTTTCCCGTTCATTAATAAAATCAAAACCTTCGTTTAGACCTCGGCGGACCCAATCCATTTTCATTCCAGATAGATAGGGCATGTCTTTGGGGTTGACCCAAATGCTGACTCCATGACAGTTGTAGTTGTCATAGTCTTGTACTGTATGCAGCTGATCAACATATTCTAACTTGTATGCTAGTCCGCTGCATCCAGTTGTTCGAACTCCAATCAATAGACCAAGCCCGGTAGGGCGTTGAGCCAGGTTGAATTTAACTTTTGCTGCTGCTGCTTCAGTTAGTGTTATCATGTCGGCTTCTATAGTCTGCTATTGCGGCTTTGATAGCATCTTCTGCAAGGATGCTGCAATGTATTTTAACCGGCGGGAGGGCGAGTTCTTGAGCAATTTGAGTATTTCTAATTGTCGCTGCTTCGTCAAGCGTTTTCCCTTTGACCCACTCAGTAACCAATGAGCTACTGGCAATCGCACTTCCGCATCCGTATGTTTTGAATTTTGCATCTGTGATAATACCATCAATAACTTTGATTTGTAACTTCATTACGTCACCGCAAGCCGGTGCTCCCACCATGCCAGTTGCTACATCTGGGTCGCCTTTGTCAAATGATCCTACATTTCGTGGATTTTCGTAATGATCTAGTACTTTATCGCTGTATGCCATTTTATGCTCCTAATGCCTGTTTAATTATGTCTGCGTGATCAAATGCTAATTTTAGTTTGTTGAGTTGTTTGATAGGAATCCATTCTGCTTGACTTGCATCATCGCCTGCTTTGACAGACTCTTTTGCGGCAACATGTAAACTGAAAGCATAACTCCAAACATGCTCCATGCGCGGATCACGACCGGGTGTTTTATACTCGCCTACAAAATCGAGTGCAGAAACTTCAAGTCCTGTTTCTTCAATCAGTTCTCGCATTGCTGCTTGCTTGGGTGTTTCGCCCGGGTCAATAAATCCACCGGGCAATGCCCAATGTCCAGCAAACGGAGGGTTCTTGCGTTTAATCATCAGTACTTCTGTGTCGGTGTAGATAACTGTATCTACTACCATTAAGATTACTCTGATTGCCTTTCCGTTTGCAATTTCAAATGCATAGTTGTATCCTGGCTTGATATGATCTTCGCAGGTATCAGCAAGTTTAATATCATCGTGCCCTTCTAATTTTGCAATTCGTGTTGCAGGATCATATGAAATTAATTTGTAGGATCCAATGATCGCAGGAGCACTGGCTTCAAAAATTAAATCTACATA
>Ga0114978_10004980_pt1 | contig 10670 bp, 6 predicted proteins | sample S_140212_EF_Meta_FD_87027 | JGI IMG/M metagenome (GOLD analysis project Ga0114978, IMG submission 87027) | Freshwater microbial communities from Lake Simoncouche, Canada to study carbon cycling - S_140212_EF_MetaG | ecosystem: Environmental > Aquatic > Freshwater > Lake | place: Lake...
CGCCCACCACCCGGATACCGAGGCGCTTGGCTTCCTTGAGCATCCGCTCGCGGCGCGTCTCGTCGGCGGGCCGCCAGCCGGCCGGCTTCTCCCCAGCCACGATCCGCGGCGGGCCGGCATCGACCAGGAGCGTCGTCGACGGGGTCACCGAGGGCTCGACGCGACCACCACTCCGCTCCACAAGCCGGGCGAGATCGTCGCTGTCTTGCCCGCTGTCCCGGTCAACCTGCACGTAGCCGATAAAGACTGCCTCGAAGCCCTGACCGGGGCTCCACAGGCTTGTCGACACGCCGTCGCCGGCGAGGATCGGATCGCGCGTCGACTGGTGGCGGACGCGGGCCCGGGCAACGTTCGGCCCCTCGATCGCCTGGATCTCGACGACCGCCTTCTTAGCGCCGATCTGGGGGCGCGGATCTTTCGGATCGTAGACGTTGAAGACCGTCCCGGTGCGCAGCCCCTGCGTCGATGTGACGTCGAGGACGATCGTTCCCTCGACCTCGTTGACGGAGACGACCTGCCCGTCGAAGCCGTCGATCCGGTCGTCCTTCGGGGTCGCAGCGAGGACCATGTCCTGGAGGCCCTTGTCGGCGACGCGGAGGTCGGCCAGGATCTCGTTTTGACGGGCGATCATCGTCTCCCGCCGCCGCAGCTCGTCGTACAGCTGCGTCACCTGCCCCTCGGCCTTGGCGGCCTTATATTTCGCCTGCTGGTCAACGGCGACCAGCGGCTCCCCCTTGCCGATCTCTTCGACGAGGAGCTTGATCCGGTCGGAAGCCTCGTTGGCTTTCTTGAGATCGGTCTGGAGCCTTGCGGTCAGCTCCTCAAACTGCTCGCGCCCCTTATTGAACTCGGTGCGTTCGGCTTCGGCGTCGGACTCCTGCTTCTTGAGCAGCTGCTCGAGCTCGTTTTGCCGGTTGCGGGAATCGGCGAGGGCCTGATCCTTGCCCGTCTCCATCGCCAGCTTCTCTGCCTGGAGTGTCTTGAGGGCCTCGTCCTTGCTCTTGACGGCGCCGAGCAGCCAGTCGGAGAGCTTGAGATAAGCCTTCTGGTCGTCGCGGAAGTCGCCGTACTTCTTCTCGAAGGCCTCGTTCGTCTCCGTCTCGACCTCCTGGACCGGCTTTTCCTCGGGGAAGCCGAGGATCCCGAGGAGCTTGGCCCGATCGCCGGCCGCCTTTTGCATATCCTGCTTCGATTTGGCGGAATCGGCATTGGCCACCGCCATCGCCGCGTCGGCGTCCGCCGCCTTTTTGAAGAACAGGTACGTCGTCACCGCGAGGATGAACGTGAGCATCACGAACACGATCAGCGCGATCGTCAGGCCCTGTTGGGCACTGGCGCGGTTGGCGGCCATCTCTTGCTTCCCCGGGGGCTCGGCTGGCCCTCTTGGCCGGCCGATGGACACGACATTGGAGGCTCATCGACACCGCACCAGAGCGGTGTCCAGCATCCCACCGATTGTACGGGTCGCACCGGCCGCGGGGTCTGTCAGGCCGTTGCGGTGGGGGAAACCAGCCCCTTCCAGGCGATCGGCCGGCCTGCTGCCGCCATCTGCCCCATCACGGCCAGCCCCGTAGCCCGCAGCAGCCGCCGCCCCCCGAGCGTCGACCCAGGGCCCGTTTCGCCCCGGCCGGCCCACCCCGAACGGATCATTCCCAGGAGGGCATCCATGGCTGACTGGTACATCCCACCCGCCTCCCCTGGCCGGCAACCGGCGGCCCGCCACGGGGCTTGTCCGGCTTCCTCGACCGTTCCATCGACGAGGTCGGCCCGCCCGCGGCTGCCGACAAGGCTTTCGGAAGTGCCCGTGCCAGGCTTCGCCGAGCGCCGGCAGGAGGCATCGAGGATCACCCCGGAGGCAAACCGGTACCGGACCCGGACGGCGGCCGGCAGATCGCCACCGTGCCCCGCCGCCGGAGCCTCGGGCGCCCCGACGCGCTCGACCGCCACCGGGTCGTCGTCGCCGAGGAGCCACAGCGCCCGGTCGAGGGCATGGATGTGGTGCTCGATGAAGTGCCCGCCGGAACGGCAGGCGTGGGAGATCCAATTGCGCTCGAGCTGTTCCTCGGCGGACACCATCGCCGCAACGGGCTTCCACCAGGGGAGACCGCCGTCGTGATGGAGGGCGATCGAGCGGATCGATCCCACCGCCCCGGCGCGAATCCGCTCGATCGTGCTCACGGTCGGAGGGAAAAAACGGCTGCATAGTCCGGAGGCGACGACGAGCCCCTTCGCCTCCGCCAGCTCCAAGCCCGCGGCAAACCGGGAGAGCCCGACAGGATCGATGGCCGCAGGCGTCTCACACCACACATGGAGGCCGGCGGCGACCGCGGCTTCGAGATGGGCCGGACGGGTCGAGGGAGGGGCGGCGAGGATCACCAGATCGACCCCCGCGCCGACAAGGACGCGGGCGGCCTCGGGCCCGACAAACCTCCCGTCAGGGGTCGCCGCGAAGCGATCGCCGAGGGCGTTCTCGAGCACCGCCGCGCTCGAGGCCACCTGATCGTCGTAGAGATCGGCAAGGGCAACGACGCGGACGGCGGGATCGGCGAGCGCCGCCTGGATCGCGGCCCCGGTACCGCGCCCACCGCAACCGATGACACCGACTCGCAGCGTTCTTCCGCCGGCGCCGTCAGCCGCCAGGCTGAGCTGTGACGGCCATCCCGCCGCGATCCACGCGGCCGGAAGCGTCGACGCCCCGGCGAGAAGGGAACGACGAGACAACGCAGACTCGCTTCGGGGAGTGGGCATGCGGTGGGCTCCGGGGGTGGGGGAGGTATCGACGGGCTGCCGGCGACCACTGTAGCAGTCGGCAGAGGGACTGATCCACGACCTTTTCCCGCCGGTGGCTACTCCTTCCAGCGGGCGAGAAACTTCATCAGCGGCTGCTCGAGCTGGTGCGGCTCGACGCCGAACGCTGCGACGAAATCCCGCAGGCGCTCCTCCGGGCCGTCGGGGGAGAGGGGGGGCTTGGCCCCGATTGCGTTGATGTACTCGACGAGCGCCCCCTTGCGAGTCTGGGCGAGGAACGCCGTCAGGGCCCAGGCCCGGGCGTAGGCGTCGATCGCTCCCTCCGACGCCCGAAACGGCTCATCGCCACGGACGATCTCGTCGAGGACTCCCGCTCGATAGCCGGCGAGGAAGGTGTCGAGACGGGGGCGGTTAACCCCGCCGATCCGCTTCCAGCCCCGCCCCCCCGGATCGGGCGTCTCGAAGAAGGTGGCCACCCCCTCGCTGATCCACACCGGCACCGGCGCCAGCCGCCGGTGCATCTGGCAGTTGAAGGCCATCTGGTGGCTCGCCTCGTGGACGAGCGTCGAGACAAGCCCGGCCGCCTCAGGGCTGGCGAGGATCTCGAGCCCGGCGCGGGCCGCCGACGTCGCGGGGCGGCGGGCGAGTTGGTCGCTGCCGGTGAGATCGAAAGTCGTTACCCGGTTCGACATCAAGTTGTAGTAGCCCACCACCCGGTCGGCGGCCGCACCGAGATCGCGGGCCGCGTGCGCCTCGTAGCGCTCGCGGTCGGAGAAGATCACGACGACCAGCGGCCGGCGCGGTGCCTCCACCTCGACCCCCGCCTTGCGCCAGTAATTCAGGAACGCATCGTGGAGCTTCTCGAACAGGGCCCCGGACCACTGGGCATAGGCGCGCGACGTGTCGAAACAGATGACGTAGTGGCGCGTGACGAGGAGATCGAAGCCGGCGGGAAGCTCCGCGAGGATCCGATGTCCCTCGTCGCGCGGCGTCGAAGCGGTGGAGGGCGCGTCGACGGTGCGCCGCGAGTGGACTTCGTTTCCCTGGAGGAGCTCCAGGCGCTGGTCATCGAGCTCCAGGAGCATCGCGCCGTCGGCCGCCTCGATGATGACCGTCCCCTCGAGCGCCCTCTCCCCCCCGTCGGCGCGGACGACCACCGCCACCCGCTCGGCCACGGCGGCGTCCTCCCCGGCCACCGGGGGCGCCGCGGCCACTCGGGCGAAGGCCCCCCCCGCCGCAGCCACAAGGCCGCAGCAAACGAACCGCAGGCTGACGGGGGCGATCCGGGGCATGGCGATTTCCGATCGTGGCGAGAGGGGAATCCCCCATTTCCTCCATGCGACCAGTTCGCGGGCCGGCGGGGAAGGCCAACCGGACTTCCCTCCCTGCCGCGGCCGTGAGCCCCCCGCCCGGAGCGAAGTGGCCTTGGCGGCGCCCCCGTCGGGCGGCTACCGTCCCGCCCCGATCGCCGACCCTGCCGTTCCCAGGCCCGGCCCTTCCACCCCACTCCGAGTCCCATGGCCGCGACCATCCCCCGTCTGCCATCCGCCCCGCGGCACCGGGCTTCGACCGGGGCCACGGCGTTGCTTGCCTGGCTCCTTGTGGCCCTGCTCGCCGCGCCGGGCTGCGCCGGCTGGCGCCCGTGGCGCAACCGCGAGAAGGAAGCTCGCCTAGCAGAGAAGTACGGCCCGACGGCGAAGCAGCGGATCGAGTCGCTCCAAGAGCAGGCCAAGAAGGCGAAGGGGGGAAATGGTGGGGATCAGGTGACCTTCACCCGCGAGCTCATGCGAGAACTGCTCGAGGAACACGACCCCCGCGTCCGCTGCGAGATCCTCCAGACGGCGGCCGATTTCGACACCCCGGCAGCGGTGGCGATCTGCAAAGGTGCCCTCCAAGACCCCGACGAGCGCGTGCGGACGGCCGCCTGCGAGGTGTGGGGGGAACGGGGCGGCGCCGAGGCCGTCCAACTCCTCTCGCAACGATTCCAGACCGACGCGGAGCTCGACGTCCGCCTCCGCGCCGTGCGGATGCTCGGCAAGCTCGAGGACAAGGAGGCGATTCCGGTCCTCGCCAGGGCGCTGGAGGATCCCGATCCGGCGGTCCAGTACCGGGCCGTGGCGGCCCTCAAGCAGGTCAGCGGCCGCGATCTCGGGAACGACGTCAACGCCTGGCGGGCCTGGGCCGCCGACCCGGCCGCCAACCGCAACGACTGGTCGATCGCCGAACAGTTCCGCAAGCTGTTCTGATCGGGGACCCGGCGGGAGCTCCGTCGACCTTGCGGGCGGTCCGTCGCCCTCGTGCCGCGCGGCCTCCCGGCCCGGCCACCCCTCTTCGCTGACCGGCACGCTCGCCGGTCCCTTTCCCCGCCGCCCCGATCGGCTGCGCCGATCGCTCCTCGCGTGCCGGACAGTCAAACCGTGCGTTTGATTCCTGGGGGGCAAGCTGCCCGAACCCTCCCGCTGCGGAAGACGGGGTCAACGATCGCGCCATCGATCCGGCCGATAGCTCATGGCGATCGCTTGAAACTTCCCCAACCGTCTTGTGCCCCCTCCCCACATGACCGCGCGTCACCCCGCATCAGTCGAGCCAGCCGCCCGCCGCCCATCCTCGTGGGCCGACCGGCGGCTCCGTCTGCCCGCGATCCTCGCCGGGTGCTGCGCGGCGATCGTGGCCGGCGGCATCATCCTGCCGGCGTACGACTCGGCAACGGTTGCCGCGCCGACCGGCAAAGCCTCCTTGATGCGGAAGCGGATCCTCGATGCCTTTGGCGGCAAGCCGAAGCCGACCGAGCCGCAGGAGCTCATCGCGGCGCCGACGCCGCCGCACCCGGACGAGATCGAGCGGCTGGAGAAGTCTTCCCGCAAGCTCTCGGTGCCGCCGGCCACGCAGCGTCTGGCGATGGCCCCCTCCAGCCTCCCCTCCTGGAATGACGTCAAGCACCTCGCCCAGAATGCAACCAGGAAGATCGTCTCCGGTCGCGACGAGGCGAATCTGGATAACACGCCGATCGCCGAGCCGGCCCCCGCCGCCGGCGAAGCGCAGGGGAGGACCGGCGTCGCCGAGGGGAATGCCCCGCGCCCCCCGGCCAGCCAGCGATTCAACCGCCTCAAGAGCCGGGTCGCGCAGACGCTCGCCGCCTACCAGCGACGTCCCCTCAACACCGCCCAGCACACCCCCTGGGAGGTGATGCATGGCTTCATCGCCTTCGGCATCCCGTCGAAGGTCCGCGTTGGCGGCCCGTCTGGCGACGCGATCAACTCGATCGGCTGGATGAACTCCGGAGGGCGCTGTAAGGGCCAGGTGATGCTCGCCACCGAGGACGAGCGACTCGTGGCGATGCGCGGCGTCGGCGTCCAGGGTCACCAGGCTCAGTACCTCGCAATCCTCGCCCAGTGCCGCGTGGCACTGAACTCACCCATTCAGGTCGAAGGGACGGGATTCACTGTCGCCGAGCTCGTCGAGGAGGAGAAGCTCGCCTGCCTCTCCGGCACGGAACTGACCTTCGCGCTTATCGGTCTGGCCCACTACCTCCCCACCGACGCCGAATGGACGGCCCGCGACGGCCAGATCTGGACCCTCGAGCGAATCGTTTCGGAGGAGATCGAGCAGCCGATCCGCGGCGCTCCGTGCGGCGGCACCCATCGGCTCTTCGGGCTCTCCTATGCCTGCCAGCGGCGGCTCCGGGCCACCGGCACGCTCGACGGCCACTACGCTCGGGCGGACCACTTTGTCCGCGACTACCAGCGCTTCACCCTCACGAAGCTCCAGAACGCCGACGGCAGCTTCAGCACGGAGTGGTTTAAGTACCCGGCCGACCGCGAAGACGACGTCGACCGCAAGGTGCAGACCACCGGCCACATCCTCGAGTGGCTCCTCGGGTCGCTCGAACAGGACCAGCTCTACCAGTCGCGGGTCGTGTCGGCGGTCGAGTTCCTCTCGGCGGCGCTCCTCCGCGAGCCCTCGCGGGAATGGAAGCTCGGCCCCCTCGGCCACGCCCTCCATGCCCTGACCATCTACCAGGAACGGGTCTGGGGCAAAGTGCTTCCCGGCGGCATCGCCGCCTACAACGGCCCGATGAAGGCGGCCCCAGACGTGACGCGGACGGCTCTGCGGGGCGATGCCGACCGCTCCGAGGTGCCCGATACCCTCCTCCGCTGACCCCCCTCTGTCGACGGATTTCTTGAACCCTTCCCGTCCGCTCCGTAGGCTCTCCTGCAGGCCCCGATGATTTCAAGCGGGGCCGCCCCGCCCCTGATCGGTGACTTTTGAGCCCTCCTAGGGCCGGGCACCCCGATCGGTCCGGCGACGAGGAACGGCCCGTTGAGCCCGGCTGATTTCCCACCGCAGCTCGAAAATCTCCTCGAGGCGGCGGTGCGCCTGTTCGGTTCGTCGACGGCCGACGCGATGCTCCTGCTGGTCGACCAGCGGCTCGACTGGGACCACGTCCGCTCGCTCGTCGGTTCCGGCCATCCGCTCCTGGTCGCCGCCGACGAGAAGAACCACCTTGCCGGCTGCGAAGACTGGGGGCTGCGGCGCGTGCTTCTCGACGTCGCCGGGCTGCCGGTCCACGAACGGCTCGCCCAGGCGCTCCTCGAATGCGTCGCGGCAGAACTGATCGCCCCGGAGGCGCAGGTCGTGGCGATCTACTCCGGCTTCGAGGCGGGGACGATCGACTCGGTGAGCGTTCTGCGGCTGGAAGAGCATCTCGGCCAACTCACCAGCCGCGACCTGCGAAACCTTGAGACGAAGGTGCCCCTAGAGACGCTCAAGCAGGTGGTCGATCTCGCCGTCGAGATCGGCCGCGAGGGGCGCGAGGGGAAACCGGTGGGGACGCTGTTCGTCGTCGGCGACACGCGCAAGGTGATGACGTCGAGCCACGCCACCGGCTTCGATCCGGTCCGCGGCTACTCCCGCGCCGAGCGCAAGCTCTCCGACCCGCGCGTCCGCGAGGGGCTCAAGGAGATCGCGCAACTCGACGGAGCCTTCGTCGTCGGCCCCGACGGCACCGTCGAGGCTGCGGCCCGCTACATCGACGCCTCCGCCGAGAACGTCTCCGTCGCCAAGGGGCTCGGTGCCCGCCACTGGGCCGCCGCTGCGATCACGCGCCGGACGCGGAGCGTCGCCATCGCCGTCAGCGAGACCAACGGCACCGTCCGTCTCTTCCAAAACGGCGAGGTCGTGCTGCGGATCGAGCCCTTCCGCCGCGCGATGAAGTGGAAGGATTTTGAATACGAGCCGCCGTCGGGCGACTGACCCCGGTTTCGTCGACGCATCCTCGCCTCCGGGCCGATGCCCGTCCCCGCGGCCTGCGGGGTAGACTGCCCCCCTCCGTGGCGCCCGCCGGATTCCCCGCACGTCCGCCACTTCATGCCACCATCTTGCTCGGGGGGACTCATGTCGAACGGCCGTCTGCTCGGTCTGGTGTGGAGCTCGCTTGTCGGCGCAATGGTGTTCGGATCGCCCACCGTCGCGGACGAACTGAGGATTCTCGCCCCCCGGTCCCACGAAGTGATCCAGCGGGTCGGCTTTCAGCCCGGTCAGGCGCCCGGGGGGAGCTTCGCCCCGGGGCAGGCCGACGTGGCGATCGAAGTGGACGTCCCGGTGCCGATCGACCGCGCCACGGCGGTGGCGAGGGTCGTGCCAATCGAGGGCCCCCCGGCCGTCGCGGAACCGGTGTGGACGCGCGTCGATCTTGTCCCCGGGGCGAAGGCGGGCCTCCACGTCGGCAGGCTCCTCGTGCCGGCCCGCGGGTGGTTCCGTCTCGAAGTCAGGATCGTTCGGGCCGACGGGTCAGCGCCGCTGACGGCGAGCGTCGAGCCGGTCGGCGTCGGCGAGGTGTTTTTGATTGCTGGGCAGTCGTATGCCACGAACACCAATGACGAGAAGCTCACCGTGGCCGATCCGCGACAGCGGGTGGTGGCCCTCGACTGGGCGACCGGCGCGTGGCGCGTGGCGAACGATCCGCAGCCGGCCCCCGACGGGAGCGACGGTGGCTCGATCTGGCCGGCGGTGGGGGATGAGCTCGCCGAGCGGCTCGGCGTGCCGATCGGGTTTGCCAATGTCGCCTGGGGGGGCACGTCGTCGGCCCAATGGCAGCCGGGGACGGAGCTCCACGAGCGCCTCGTCGCCACCGGAAAAAGCCTGGGGCGGTTCCGCGCCGTCCTCTGGCAGCAGGGGGAGTCGGATGTCATCAATCACACCTCCACCGACGACTACGTCGCGGCGCTGGAGAGGATCCGCGCGGGGGCGGTGCGGGCCTGGGGGTTTGAGCCCGCCTGGCTGTGTGCCAAGTCGACCCACCATCCGACGGTCTACAACGACCCGGAAGGGGAGGGGAGGATCAGGGGAGCGGTTGACCGCCTCGTGGCGATGCCCGGGTTCGGCGTCGGCCCCGATACCGACGCCCTCCAGGGGGATTCCCGTGGCGACGTGAACTCGCGCCGGCATTTTTCCGCCATCGGCCAGCGCCGCGCGGCAGCCCTCTGGGCGGGTGTCCTCTTCGATCGACTTGCCACGATTCCCAAAGGAGTCGAGGCGGCGTCGTTTCTCCTCGCCGATCTCCATCTCCTCGAGCCCGCCTGGAAGAGCGACACCGTCTGGCGGGAGAGCAGCGTCCTCCGGGCGGCGAGTGTCACCGAGCCGGCCCGCGCCCGCCTCGCCTTCCCGGCCGAGTCGATCCTCGCGGTGACAACAGCCGACGGGGCGCGATCAGTCGAGGCTGGCTCGGCCTGGCAGCACGCGGCGGGGAGCCGAGAGATCGTCTTTCCGTTGCCGACGCCGGTGCCGCCGATTCTCGATGGCGACCGCTACCTCCCCGAGAACGCGGCACACGCCTACCGGCACCGCGTCGGTAACCCACAAGAATGGCTCCTTTACCGCCCCGGCCGCTGGTTCCACGACCGCGACGTCGAAATCACCTACCGTCGCACCCGCGGGGCGGCCGACGCTCCGACGATCGAGGTGGTCCATGGCAGCCTGCCGAAGACCCGGGCCCGGCTCGGGGCAGGGGAGCCGGTGCGGATCGGCGTCAGTGGCGACAGCATCTCCACCGGGCTCGACGCGTCAGAGACGACGGGCACGCCCCCCTTCCAGCCGGGTTGGGCGGAGCTTGTCGTGGCGCAGCTGCGCGTGAGCACGAAAAGCACCGTGACGCATGTCAACCGGGCGGTGGCGGGCTGGAGCGTGGCCAATGGTGTGGTCGATCTCGATCTGCTCCTGGAGTCGCAGCCAGACCTCGTCCTCGTGGCCTACGGCATGAACGACGTCGGCCGCCGTGATCCGGCCTGGTTTCGCGACCAGACGGCGAGCCTTGTGGCCCGCGTCCAGGAAAAACGTCCCGACGCCGAGATCATCCTCGTGGCGACGATGCTCGGCAACGACCAGTGGATCCACACGCCGCGTGAGATGTTCAACCGCTACCGCGACGAGCTGAAAACGCTCGTCAGCCCGGGGGTGGCGCTGGTCGACATGACGGCGGTGTGGGAGGAGCAGCTGCGATCCAAGGAGATGTTTGATCTGACCGGCAACGGACTGAATCACCCCAACGACTTCGGCCACAGGCTCTATGCCCAGGGGGTACTCGCGATGCTGTTGGGGGAAAAGCTGCCGTGACTTCGCAACACAGGACCCGGCGGAAAAAACGCGATCTCCACTTCCTCGATTCCGAGGGGCGCGTGGCCTGCAATCCCCGCGATCGCGAGGCGGCACACCGGGCCGAGGTGGAAGGTATCGCCACCGAGACAAGGTCGGCCGTCACCTGCAAGAAGTGTCTGGACGCGATGCGGAGCACCGAGCCGATCGAATGACGTTCCCGTGATCTCCGGGGGCAGGGCGAATTGATACGATCAGGCCGCGTGGAGGACGAGCTCCGTTTCCCCCGGTTCGCGGCCCATCCTTTGAAATCAACCTGCGGAGACGTTCCG
>Ga0114978_10004981_pt1 | contig 10670 bp, 9 predicted proteins | sample S_140212_EF_Meta_FD_87027 | JGI IMG/M metagenome (GOLD analysis project Ga0114978, IMG submission 87027) | Freshwater microbial communities from Lake Simoncouche, Canada to study carbon cycling - S_140212_EF_MetaG | ecosystem: Environmental > Aquatic > Freshwater > Lake | place: Lake...
ATATTCTCCAAGCTGAACACTGAGTGTGCGAGCAATAAAATCAGCACCCCCGCCAGCGGTAGCAGGAACCATAATTTTGATTGGCTTGTTTGGATAATTTTGAGCCACTGCTGATAAATTCACGCCGATAGCGCCACCAATCATGATGATGGAAGTAGTAAGGAGTGATATCAATTTTTGAATATGATTATTCGTCTTCATCTAATTAGACCTCTTCGTTGATTCTAGATTCTGTGTAATAGCGCCAACAGCATTAAAAAGCGATTTAATGAGTTCAGCTTCTATATTTTTAGTAATAAAAACCATTCGCGTGTCATGATCATCGGTAGGCCAAGCATCTAGAGTGACCGGAGGGTGAAAAATATGTTGTACCCCCTGTATCACTACTGGCTTGCCATCAATATTCATAATACCTTTGACGCGTAACATATCAGGGCCACGCAAATTGGTTAACAATTCTAGAGCTGCTGAGGCAGCTTCCCAGGTAAATGGACTCTGAAAACGTAATGAGACCGTCTTAATACCCTGATGATGACGTTTAGCAAAGTCCCCTAAATAGCTTTCACTTGCAGCCTCTTTACTCTCGAGCAAAGAACCTAAAAAGCCTATGGTTTTTGCTGCTGACTTAGAAGACGCTAGGCCTAAATTGATCAAACGTTTAGGCTCAATTTCACCATTGACCACAAAAAGCATTGGTGCTTGAGGATTCAGTCCCCGTACAGCAAGCTCTAAGGCCTCCTTGCTAGCGCTATCTAAAAGATCACTTTTAGTAATGAGAATAAGATCGGCAACGGCAATTTGTTTACAGGTTTCCATCTGCTGCTCAATCTGTAGTAGCCCGTTATAGCCATCAACCAAAGTAACCAGCCCATCTAAGCGAAATTGCGCCTCAAACAAAGCATCACTTAATAGTGTCTGCAAGATTGGCGCAGGATCTGCCAGACCAGTAGTCTCAATAATAATTCGATCAAACTCCGGAATTTCACCAACCATTCGCTTAGCAAATAAGTCGCGCATCGTTTCTTGCATATCGGTACGGACGGAACAGCAGATACAACCGTTAGATAACAAGGAAATATTTTCGGAAGACATGGTCACCAAATCATTATCGATGCCAATCTCGCCCAACTCATTGATGACCACTGCAACCCGATTCATATCGGGATGCTTGATTAATTTAGAGACTAAAGTGGTTTTACCTGCACCCAAAAAACCAGTAATGATTGTTACCGGGATTTTTGAGGCAAGTACATCTCTTTGAAAAGTCACTGGCGCAGCTTAAATATTCATTTCTAGAATGTATAAGCCGCCGCCAAAGCGGTCTGTGGTGTAAACCAAATTACGATCGTCTACAAACACTTCGTTGAGTTGAATGGCGCCAGAGGGGCAGAGTCTTGGTGCACCAGGAACGTAATAAGCAATCTCTTCTACCCGGTATGGATTGCTGGTATCAAAGACCCGGACACCGCCGTTAAAGAAGGTACCAATAATAATCGTATCCGATTGGAAAGACAGTGGGCTCGGATAGTTTTCGTGCAAGTTATGTGCTCCAAAACGTCCGCCTCGCTTACCAAATGCTTCAATTGAAGGCATTGGGAAAGTGCCAATAGGAATTGGATTGCTTTCGTCACGAGCATCAATCATCCAAATCAGTTTAGGCCAATCGGCGCCATCATCTTTCACACACTCATCACTTACAACCCAGAGTCCACGATCAAATAATGGCAACACAGTATGTATAAAGCCATTTAATGGTGGCGAGTGATTCCATTTAGAAACTACTTTGATGTTGCTCTTATCGGAGATATCCAATACAAACGCGCCACCATCAATATACCCAACGTAAGCTCGATCAGGATTACTCGGGAACACGTTCGTGTTGTGAGCTCTAAAGCCGGTATCAAAAATTCCAGGTAAACGCTTTGGCTCAGGCTCTGCGTCTCCAACACGAGTACCTGGGTACCACCATCTTCCTGCTTCGACAGGCTTGGTGGGATCTGAAACGTCGATGATGCGATAACACTGATCATCTTTTGGATTCTTAGGCTGGAAATCGCCAGCACCAGAAGCCATATGAACATATTTACCATCTACAAACCACACCGCATGTACCCCACGCGAGTAAGGGCCAGAGCAATCAAAGTGAGACAGCAGCTTTGGCTGCTCAGGAACGGTGATATCAAAGATATCAAAACCAACATCCTTGTCACCCAATACCTTACTCTGATAAGCAACTACCATCAGATTGCCACAGACATCGAGGGAGTTTGAGCGCAACTGTGTACTTTGCAAATCAGTTTGCAAAATCATTTGAGGATTTTTAGGATCCGTTACATCTACTACAGTAAAGTTTTTAGGTCCTGACTCATGCGCAAGCCATAGAATGCGCCGTCCATCAGCTGTTTTTTGCATGCCAATGCCCTCACCCATACCTCCAAAACCGCCAAGCTCATGATGAGCTAAGAGAGTCATATTGCGAGATAGAGTTTGGTCGGGACGTGAATTTTGGGTTGGGGTGTTCAGCATATCAATAACCTATTAAAGAATAAAGTGAAAGGGTTGGTGGATTTAAAAACGATTATTCGCTTTTGATTTTTGCATCACGAATTAATTTTGAATAGCGTGCATTCTCGCTAACTAAAAATGCTTTGAATTCTTCAGGTGAAGTATTTTGCGCGTCGAATCCCAAATCTGCAAAACGCTTAATTAAATCGGGATTGCTGAGGGCCTTGCGAATATCCGCCTGCAACTGCGTAACCAAAGCAGGTGATGCACCTGCTGGCATATAGGTACCCCAAGAGTTCACGGCAATGAACATGGGTAAACCACTTTCGACAAATGTCGGCACATCCGGCATGGAGCCAAAGCGCTTGGGAGTCGTAACCGCTAAAGGACGAAGCTTGCCAGATTTAATAAACGGAATCACTGGAGCGGCATCGGTAAATTGAAATTGAATTTGATCTGCAACCAAATCATTGATGGCTAATATTCCGCCTTTATAAGGTACGTGCACTGTTTTAATATTCGCATAGCTATTAAACATTTCGGCACCAAGATGAGCCGCAGTACCGATCCCGCCACTTCCATAATTAATGCTATTAGGTCTAGCCTTAGCGGCATTAATTAAGTCTTGTACTGTTTTATAGGGAGAATTAGCGTTAACCATCAAAATACTTGGGCCAGTAGCAACCAAGGAGAGTGGTGTGAAGTCCTTCTCCATGTCGTAGGGAACTTTAGAGAGTAATGGAGTAACAATCGTCGATCCTTGAGCACCAAATAGCAGAGTGTAGCCATCTGGGGCTTGACTAGCTGCATAAGTCATACCAATCAAACCTGCAGCGCCAGCACGATTTTCAATGACCACACTTTGCTTCCAGATATCGCCGAGTTTTTGACCTAGGATTCTAGCCATCAAATCAGAGCTGCCGCCCGGAGGGTTGGTCACTACAATTTTTACTGGCTTACTTGGGAAGCTATCCGCCAAGATTGGGCCCGAAAGCCACAGACAAAACAACAGCATTACCGTGCGGATTGAACGATTCAAATGACTATCTCCATGATTGATTTTTTCCGCTAATGCGGTCTTTTGAAAACAATAGTTTAAGACTGACTTTAGGTCAAGACCCTATCCGCTATGTTGTGAATTAAGCGCTTGATTTATATGGGATTAATTGATTTAGAAAAATGAGTGGAGTGACCATTTCTGACCTATCCGAGAACTAGTAAATCAGTGAACTTATGCGAATAAGAAAGAATTCTGATGATGCATTGAACTAGATCTCTATGCATCATTTGGATTAAGCACTAATATTGAAATCCATGCGAAGTAACTGAGCGAAGACAAGTAGCAACATCACAAGAAATAAGAGGCGTCATGAGAATTTTGATCTACGGTTCTGGAGCTATTGGTAGCAATCTAGGCGGCTTACTCACCCAGTCGGGCGAAGATGTCACCTTACTTGCTCGCGGCGCCCAATTAGAAGCATTACGCAAGAATGGATTGATCATTGAGTTGGCTGGACAGCCCTCTCAAACCATCCCAGTCAATGCACTGCCTGCCAATGAAATCAAAGGTCAATTTGACATCATTTTCATTACCTTGAAATCTATGCAAATTGAAGCTGCTGCCGAAGACATCATGGCACGACTTACCCCTGATGGCGCATTAGTCATGGTGCAAAATGGTTTGCCTTGGTGGTACTTTGATGGCGTCCCATCAAAGCATATAGGTCAGACCCTCTCCTGCCTCGATCGCTCTGGAAAACTGAAGAAGCTAATTCCACTGGAGCGTATTGTCGGTGCGGTGATCTATAAGCCAGTCATCCAGGTGGCGCCAGGTCGAATTTTAATCAGCGATGTCATTGCACCAAAACTCATCATTGGTGAAGTCAATAATGTGGTGACACCACGGATTGAAAAAATTGTAGCTATGGTAGATAAGGCCGGTCTACCTACATCAGCATCTGCCGATATTCGCCTTGATAAATGGCGCAAGCTGATGATTAACCTGATCTGGAATCCGCTTTGTGCCATCACCCAATCAGCTCCTGGATATATTGTGACCAGCCCCTTTGCGGTCGAGATGGTACGCAACTTGATTGGCGAAGGTAATGCAGTATTGGCTAGTCTTGGAGTAGATGTCAAAGTCGATCCCGATAAAGAGTTGGAACGTGTGAAAACGAACTTGACCCAGCAGCCATCGATGCTTCAGGATGTCCGCGCTGGTCGCTCCATTGAATGCGATGCGATTGTGAACTCGGTCATTGAGATCGCTGAAATTACAGGCGTTCAGGTACCGACCTTAAGGGTGGTAGCAGGCATCTTAGAGGCGATTAATCAAACGCTAGTACGAGAGCAAAAAGCGATTGGCCCAATTGATAAACAGTAGGAGAAAACATATGTATCAGCTACGCCAGCTTTTGGTATTTGTAGCCGCCTTTACGGCAATCCAGACTCATGTTGTGGCACAAGGGGCTAATAACTACCCCTCAAGACCGATTACAGTGATTGTGCCAATGTCTCCTGGCGGGACTGCAGATTTACTGGCGCGCAACTTGGCGCCACTGCTCACAGAAAAGCTGGGGCAAAGTGTGGTGATTGATAATCGGGTTGGTGCCAATGGAGCCATTGGGGAAGAAATCTTTTCAAGGGCCAAGCCTGATGGCTACACCTTGATGCTGGAGTCAACTTCAATTGCCACCAATCCTTGGATGAGCACTTTGAGTTATGACCCCAGAAAAGCATTTACTCCCTCGATCCTGATTGCAGCAGTTCCATTGGTATTAGTCGTCAATAACAATGTGAATGCTCAGAGTGCAAAAGAATTTATCGCCTTGGCTAAAGCAAGTCCAGGCCAACTGAATTACGCTTCCTGGGGAAATGGCAGTATTGGTCAATTTGCTGGGGAAATTTTTAAGAGCTCCACCAAAACAAACATTACGCATGTGCCTTATAAATCCACAGCCCAGGCTTTAAGCGATACGCTTGCAGGCCAGGTTGATGCCATGTTTCCGACCCTCCCTTTGGTGTTACAGCAATTGGGTGCTGGGAAAATTCGTGCCTTAGCTCTGGCCTCCTCCGTGAGATCACCGCTCGCACCGGAGATTCCAACCATGGCAGAAGTTGGTGTACCCGGTGTTGAAGTAGAAACTTGGTTTGGAATTTTTCTACCCGCTGGTACACCAGATAATATTGTCGACAAGATTAATCAGACAACACAAAGTATTCTCAATACACCAAGCGTCAGAGCTCAACTTGAAAAACAAGGTTTTCGAATTATTGGTGGAAGCCGAGCAGATTTCAATAAATACTATCTCTCTGAAATTAATCGATATGGCCGTATTGTTAAAGAAGCCAACCTTAAAGCTAGCGACTAAATGAATCCACTACAAATCAGTGCCAACGACTCCGTTGAAGATGTCATCTCCAAGACGAGCTCCGCCAGAGCTTGGTTAGATACCGAAGGAGAAGATGTTAGCCTTAAACCCAATGCGATCATTCTCAGGATGAGCGCGCATATTCCTGGTGACTCACCTGCAGTCAAAGACGTCTTCGAACCGGCCTTCAAACGCTTAGCTGTCATGACCAAAGGAGCTATTGGGGTTGAAGGTTTTTGGGGCGGTAGTCTTCATAAAGAACGGGATGGCATTGATGCCTTAGTCAATAACCTCACAGATATGTGCCCGGTCTATTCCGCATGGGATGCTACGGCTTTTCCAGCAGCGCAAAGTCTGAGTCTTCCCTTTATTTTTCCCAGTGCGGAAGTAGCGACAGCAGTTTCCGAAGCGCTCTATCACGACTATTTCAAAAAAGATTTCGAAGCTAATCAAATTTTGATGGGTCGACTAGTAGCTACTAGCGAATACAACCTCTTTAGTCGCGAACCCATCACCTGCCTAGATGATTTATTGGGTAAGAAGATTGCATGCAGTGATGGCATGGAATTGGACATCTACCAAGCATTAGGTGCCATACCCGTTGGTTGCAGCACCCCCGAGGCAAAGAAACGCTTTACAAATCATGAAGTAGCTGCAGTGTCTATCTCAGATAGTGCTGCGCATACAGCTGGCATTTATCGGGATGCGCTTTACCGTACTTCAGCAAACTTAGTCCGAGTCAATCTCGAGTATGGCCTTTCGCATCACTTTTGGAACAAGCTGACTCCCGAGCTCAAACTCATCTTTAACCAATGGCTCAGAGCCTTAGCGCAAGCTGGTGCGCAGTTGTTTTATGGGCTGGCAGGCGCGCGAGCGCGTGTCGCATTTCAGGATGCAGGCATTCAGTTTATTGATATTTCTGAGACTGAAATCAAGCAATGGCAAGCAAAATTGGCTGGGGTTGAAACCCAGTTTTCTCAAAAAATTGAGGCTTTAGGCTACCCAGCAAAAGCGATGGTTGCAGCAATTCATGCTTCTACTCAACACTATGGTGGTTACTCAGCCAATCAACTCTTTGATGATGCACTTCATCATCCATTTACCAATATCACCCCTTTAAATGAGTCATTAGATGGATAAGAAAGCAATTGGCATTATTGGCCTTGGATTAATGGGTCAGGCATTTGGGAAAAGCTTTGATTCAAATGGCTTTTCGACGCTCGGCTTTGACATTAATCCAGAGCGTTGTGCGGAGTTTGGTATAGAGAAAACCACTGCCTCGGCTATTGAGTTATCTCAGCAATGTCAAACGCTGGTTTTATGCTTATTTGATAGTCATCAGATTCGGGATGTATTGCATGGTCCACAGGGCCTTCTGACACTAAAGGATGAGAAACCACTTAACATCATCTGCACTAGCACTTGCGAACCAGATGAGCTTGCACAAATTGCCATGCAATCTAATCGCCGCCCCATGCGATTTTTAGAGCTGCCTATTTCAGGAACCAGCAAACAAGTGGCGGATGGAGATGGATTGGGCTTGATGGGTGGAGACCAACATCTCATGGAAGAGTTGGCTCCTATCTTAGATGCCATGTGCAAAAAGAGAATGTATGTCGGCGACATTGGCAGTGCTAGTAAGGCGAAATTAGCGATTAATTTGGTGCTTGGATTGCATCGAGCTGCTTTAGCAGAAGGTTTAGTCTTTGGTAGTCGTATTGGTCTGGACCCCAATATTTTGCTCAATCTTCTGCAAAACTCTGCGGCAGCCTCAAGTGTCATGAAGGTCAAGGGTCCGATGATGGTCAAACGAGAATTTGATCAGCCGCAAAGTAGAGTAGACCAAAGTTTGAAAGATTTTGGGCTGATAAAAAAATTGGCGGATGGGAAAAATCAGCCCTTGCCATTAACAACGCAATACATCGAATTACTGCAATCCTGTCTTGACCAAGGTGAAGGTAAGCAAGATAACGCAATCATTCTGGAAGCGATCAGACGCCGTGGAGAATCATCATGAATCCAAGTGATATCCGATATGCAAACGCATTCGCCTTAAAGATCCCTTTGATCAAGCCGATGCTAATGGCTGGTACTCATATCACTCACGCAGAAACATTAATAGTTAGACTTGAAACCCAGCGAGGGACTGTCGGCTGGGGCGAAAATACCGCTGCGCCCAGTCATGGCGGGCAAACCTTAGAGGCTATGGTTGAGGCATTTCATCATGGCATTAAAGATAGCCTGGTTGGCAATGACTCACAAAATTTATCAGCGCTCAACGCACGGCTTACACAACAATTTCCACAAGGAAGTGGTGCCATTGCTGCGATCGATATGGCGCTCTATGACCTAGTGGGAAAAGAGCTAGGTATTCCTGCATATAGCCTTATGGGTGGAAAAAGACGAGATTCTGTGCCGCCCCTCTGGCTGATCGGGACAAAGTCAGTGGAAACAGATATTACAGAGGCACAAAAATGTCAGGCGCTCGGGTATCAATTTTTCAAACTGAAACTAGGCGTGAAGTCAGTCCAAGAGGATATCCAATCGGCTTTAGGAATCCGCAAGGCATTAGGAACAGATATTCAAATTTGTGCTGACGCCAATACGGGTTATTCAACTGAAGATGCCGTTGCATTTTTAGAGGGAACGCGAGACGCTAAGATTGCGTTTCTAGAGCAACCTTTAGCCAAAGACAATATCACCGGCTTAAAGCATATCTGTGGACTTCATATTGCCCCAATTGGACTAGATGAATCTATTACTAGCATTACAGACATCATGAAATCAAAACAATATGGGGTTTCTGGGGTTTCACTAAAAACCTTGAAGTTAGGCGGCATTTCAGGCGTCCTGCGTAGCGCTACAGTATGTGATGCCTTAGGGCTGGAAATGAATTTGGCCGGGAAAATAGCCGAGACCTCGGTAGCTTCAGCAGCGGTACTGCAATTAAGCGCTGCCCTTTCTGAAGTTAATTGGGGTATTAGTCCTAGCCACCTCTATTTAGCAGAAGATATTGTTGATCACCCTATTGAGCCACAGCAGGGTCTTTATTCCATACCCAATCAAGCTGGGCTTGGGGTTGATGTAAATGAATCAACACTAAAACGCTTTCAAGCGTAAATATTTCAAGGAATAAGTCATGGTTAAGGCAGCATTAATTGGATTTGGTTGGTGGGGTAAAAATTTAGCTAAAGCGATTGAGGGTGACAACTCCCTGATACGCTTTACAAGAATAGTGACAAAAGATCTTGCTGATGCTGCGGATTATTGCAAATCAAAACAGATCCAATTGGGCGATGAATTTCAAGACGTACTTGCTGACCCAGAGATTGCTGCAGTGGTCTTAGCAACACCCCATTCAATGCATGCTGAACAAATTATTGCTGCTGCTAAAGCCGGCAAACATGTGTTTTGTGAAAAACCTTTAGCCCTCAAATACCAAGATGCAGTCGCTGCGATCTGCGCGTGCGAAAAAAACAAAGTTATTTTGGCAGTTGGTCAAAATAAACGGTTTTGGCCATCGATGGCGAAACTTCGGGAGGTAGTGGCCACTGGTGCCCTGGGAACCCTCATGCATATCGAAGGTCACTATAGTAATGAGCACTCGACAAAATTTTTCTCGGATTGGCGTGAAAAACCGACAGAATCACCTGCTGGAGGATTAACCGGTACGGGTATCCACATCATCGATGCCATAGTCAATTTAGCAGGCAGAGCAGAGCAAGTTTCCGCAAACGTTGCTAGCTTTAGGGCTGGTAAAGACCCTCGTGATGCCACCTCAGTCAATGTGCAATTTGAGAATGGTGTTAGCGCCTACTTTGCCATGATCAGAGCAACCCCGATCTTTTTTCGTGTCCATGCCTTTGGCGATCAAGGATCAGTTGAAGCCATTGGTGAAACCGAATGTATTGTGAGAAAAAATGGTGGCTTAGTAGAACGCTTTACCCTAGAACCGATTGATTCGGTAAAAGCAGAATTAGAAGCTTTTGCTACTGCAATCGCTTCGCAAGGCCAGGTACCTTACCCAATTAGCACTAATGAAATGAGTCAAACGATTGGCTTATTTGAGGCGATTGTGAAATCGGTTAACGAGCAATCAACTGTCAAAGTGTTGATGTAAAGCTGTGTGACTGCTCGTTTTACCCTTAGCCGAGAAAGTAGCAATACTTAGTCTGGAGATGCTCCAGAATCTTTGACCACTACAGCCCATTTTTTAAGTTCGCTTGCCACAAACACTTTGGCATCGGCAGGCGATTTGCTAGTAGTGATATTCGCCCCTCCGTTGACTACTCGCTCAACCACATCCGGCATTACCAGAACCTTAGTGATGGCAGCAAAGAGCTTATTGGTGATTTCTGGGGGTGTGCCAATCGGCACCATAATCATTTGCCAGGAGCCCGTTTTAAACTCTGGATAACCCAGCTCAATTAAAGTGGGTACATTTGGTAAACCAGGCTGTCTAGTCAAGCCAGTAACGGCATAACTTTTCATTTTGTTAGCAATCATGAACTGTTTGACTGAAGGCAGTGTGTTGAACATAACCTGAGTTTCACCACCAACTAAACCCACTGCAGCAGGTCCACCGCCACCCTTATAAGGGACATGCGTCATTTTGGTCCCAGTCAATTTCATGAGTACCTCCATCTCGAGGCGATTAGCACTGCCGCCTCCAGGGGTTGCGAAATTAAACTTATCAGGATTAGCCCGTAAATACACGATCAGCTGAGAAACATTATTGGGCGGGAAATCATTATTACCAACCAAAGCACTAGGAACATCGGCAACCTGTGTGAC
>Ga0114978_10004983_pt1 | contig 10666 bp, 11 predicted proteins | sample S_140212_EF_Meta_FD_87027 | JGI IMG/M metagenome (GOLD analysis project Ga0114978, IMG submission 87027) | Freshwater microbial communities from Lake Simoncouche, Canada to study carbon cycling - S_140212_EF_MetaG | ecosystem: Environmental > Aquatic > Freshwater > Lake | place: Lake...
ATGGACCATCGAAAGTTCCGTTGTGGTGTAGTCGAAACAAATCTCTTCGCCTACCGCAATGTCGCGGCGCGCTTGTAACACTCGTCCCACGAAACGCGCATTCGGGTCGCACGCGTGGTTCAGCGCGCGAAAGCGATACGAGGTGAATGGAGTTTCATGCGCAAGTTCATGGGCAAATTCATGGGCAAGTTCATGCGCAACTTCACGCGCTGGTGCGTCGATGTAAAGGCCTTCGCCGATTTGCACAGAATGGCGCGTGCGTGTCGCGCTTACATCGCCCTCGAGTTGGAGGATGTTGGCGCCAGCGGGAATCGCCGCCAGTGCGTGGAGGCTCGAACTGTCCCTCGAGTGGCGCACTTCGATTGAGTCCGCCAGAAGCAACTCGGGGTCGGAAGGTTGAGCGTCGTGCGGATGGTGTTTCATGGCAAATGCGCCGCGTAAACGACGACACGGCTTCATGCATTGCAGCCGTGAAGATCCATTCACGAGAATTTGCGGCGTTCGATCGTTGTTGGCGGTTACCCGCAACGCGGAGTGGTTTTGCCTATGAAACGCGGCTCATGATTCGGCTCATGATTCGGCTCATGATTCGGCTCATGATTCGGCTCATGATTCGGCTCATGATGCAGCTACTGCAGCGGCTTGAGGAGCGGCTTCAGATGCGGCGCCAGTCGCGATGCGCGCGCGCTCTGTTCTTCGGGCGACAGATGCGCGAATCCGCGAACCTCACCCACGCAGCGATCCGACGCGCATCGGCAGCGGAATGGCTCGGCCATGTGGGCCTCGGTCGTGGTGTAGTCGAAGCGAATCTGCTCACCGGCAGCGATCGCGCGACGGGCCAGCAGCGATCGACCCTGAATGCGCGCATTGGGATCGCACGAGTGGTTCAGGAAGCGCCACGGATGTCGGCGGCGCATCTCTTCGTCAGGCAGCGCACCATCGGCCTCGATGTGCACGGATTCATCGAGCTGGATGGAGTAGCGCGTCGGGCTCGACTGCAATCTTCCCGAGATGGTGAAGATGCGCGATCCGCGCGTAATATCGCGGGTTGCGAAGAGACCCACGCCGTATTCGAGGTCGCGGACAATGAACGAATCGCCGTTGGAACTCGGCGAGTTCGCTGTCGAATTCGAGTTCGATGCGGGTGCGGACGGGGAAGTTGCGGAAGAGAGAGATGCTGTGACTGGCACGGGTCGGGGTCCGTGAAGGGTGCGAGCCTGCAGAGTATGCGAAGTTATCTCTGAATTGGAAGTGTCGATCGCTTGATCGCGATGATCTCAAGCACCGTCGGGGTGATGAAGATCGACGCGGGATCGCGCTCCGCTTCGTCGAGGGCGCCGAGGACCGAGCGACCCCAGGCCTCGCTGCGGACGCCGAGTTCCACCATGCGCGGCACATTGATGCGCATGAAACCGGCCGGCCAGTTCCACAGCGGGTCGGTGGTGCGGGCGGCGCGCGCGATCGGCCGCAATGATTTCAGCTCAAATCCTGCATCTACGAGCATTTTCGGCAGGAGGCGGGCGATGTTGGGCTCGCCACCCTCGGCCCGCCAACTCTCAGAGACCGCCTCGATGAATTCCTTGGCCTCGTGGCGGGGCGGAAGCAGTTGATACGAGCCGTACTCGACATATTCATGGAAGATCGCCGCGCCACCAGGTCGCAGGGCGGCCGAGATCCGCTTGACCAGCAGGCCGGGGTCGCTCACGAAGCACGCGACCCAGCGGCACCAGGCGGCGTCGAATCCCGTTGAACCACGGCGAGCGCCATCGATGGGGCTTCCATAGACGCCTTGCAGCGGAATCGCGTCGTGCATCAGGTCGATTTCACAAGTTTCGATCGTTGGCAATCCGCGCCGCCGCGCCTCGGCGGTCAGGAGCTTCAGGAATCGGCCGCTCCGTTCGGTCGCAAGCACGCTCCCCGTCGGTCCGACCAGTTCGGCGAGGTCGAGCGAGGCGAAGCCAGGGCCCGCCCCGATGTCGACCACGCGGGATCCCAGTCCGATTCCCGCCTCCATCCATGCGCGGAGCACCTCTTCACGCCAAATCGAGTGCTGAAAGCCGAGCCGCTCAACCTCGGCGTCGTGGGTTCCGAGCACATAGTCTCGGTCGTTGCGGGGGTCGGGGGTGGACATTCGGGACTTGTACCAGTCCTTCCTGTCAATCGGCATGGACGAGTGTCGGGGAATTGTCAAAGCGCCTGTCCTTCGCCGATGTCTCGGTCAAGAATGGACATACTTCGGACGATCTTCCTTCGGATCGAACCATGGCATGATCGTCGACCGCGCTCACTCATTCATCCTGCAGGCTCGACTGGCGATTTCGCTGGCGTGGGTGGCTGGGTATGTGAATGTGGTGGCGCTGCTGACCTGCGGGTTTGTGGTCAGCCACATCACCGGCAATGCGACCACCCTCGGCAGCGATCTCGCTCAGGCGCAGTGGAGCGCGGCGCTGTTGATGGCGGTGCTGCTGCTGGCCTTCTTTGTGGGCGCGTTTATCTCGGGCTTCGCCATTGAATTCGCGCGTCAGCGCAACTGGGCTTCCATTTATGTGATGCCTGCCGCGTTGGAACTTGCTCTCCTGAGCGCGTTCGCCATCGGTGTGCGTTTGCATGACCCGAGTTCGCCTGAGCACGGCACCACCCTCTGGTGGATGACGATCGTGGCGACCCTTTCCATGGGTGTGCAGAACGCGACGATCACGCGCATCTCTAGCGGCGTCGTTCGCACCACTCATCTCACCGGAATCGTGACCGATCTCGGACATGAGTCAGCGCAGCTTGCGATCGTGCGCTGGATATTCGGACGCGGCGTGGGTCAAGTGACGACCGACTCACATGGTCCGAGCTTTCAACGGTTGTTTCTGCTCGCATCGATCCTGGGCTCGTTCATCTTCGGCAGTGCTTGCGGCGCGTTCATCTATCTTGAGTTTCCGCACTGGAGCATGGTTGCTCCGATCGCTCTGCTCGGCGTGGTGATGTTGCAGGACATCCGCACTCCGATCTGTGAGATCGAGGAGGCGTTGCTCGCCGAGATGGCGGGACACCTTGCTTACCGCACTGATATTGCTGTGTTTAAGGCGATTCCGCGCGGCGGCGACGCGCGCGAGGCGCATCTGCCTGACCTAGCTGCCTGGGTCGATCGATTGCCCAAGGCCAAGCGAATCATCGTGCTCGATCTCTCGCGCACGCAGGCGTTCGGTCCGCTCGCGGCCAGCGCGCTGCATTCGATGTTTCTTGCCGCGGCACGCACCGATCATCGAGTGATCGTGGCCGGCCTCGACAGCGGTGAGGTCGCAACGATCAACGCGCTTTCGCGCAGCGATCTGCTGCATTCGAACAACAGCGCGCCCGACATGTCCACCGCGTTGCGCATTGCTAGCGAACCGGCTCGGCATCCTTGGCAGGAGACCGAGCCGGTGATTTCGCGGGTTTAAACAGTGCTATCCGCAAAAAACGGTTCGCAAGAATCAGTTCCTTCGCACGCGCAGCCAAGGTATCGCTCGGGAAATCAACGCGGCGATCATGAGGGCGACTCCTCCAGCGAGGAACGCGCCGATGCTCGGCCGACCCAACGCTGCGCCCTCGAGATAAACCCCGTAGAACACGAATCCGAGACCGACCGCCCCGATGGCGGTGGCCAACACGATCCATGCGATGCCGCGTGCGGTGGCGATCACGCTCGCGCGTAACAACCGCCCCTCGGCCTCCCACAATTCGAGAAACGAGATCATGATCGTCGCGAGCATCTGCATGGTTTAGTTCCTCCGGGTTACGCGGAATCCAATGAACATACCGAGCGCGAATGCGGCGGCAACGGCGATGAACGGATGCGTGGAGATCTGTTTTTCCGCGGTTTCCGCTGCGGCTTTGCTCTGCGCACTGGCAACCTTGAGCGTCTCGTTGAAACCCGCGCGCGCGGTGCGCAGCGCATCTCCGCCGATGCTGGCGAAATCTGACCGAACCTGGCGCAGGTCGGCCTTCAGCTTGTCGATCTCCCGATAGAGCTCGGTCGTTTCGTCGTTGAGTGTGGCGCTGTTTCGGTCCATGGCGTTGCTCCTAGTGTCGAGTTCTTCGCGCTATCGCCTTGGCCTTTCCTCGGCGATGCGCGGTTCAGGATGCATCTTTGCGGCATCGCACGCCAAAGCGACCCGAATCCTTCCCGCATCTGCTGTCGTGCGAAATCAAGGGCGATTCCCTGATGGCGTCGGCAATCGACACGCACACACTTTCATCGCAAGCGGACGGCGCGTCCGCGCCACCAAAATCGTTTCGAGCCGAATCGAGGCAACATGCAATTCAAACAAACTAGTACCCCGCGCGCCATCAAGATCATGGTGCCGATCGATTACTCGCATGCTTCGCTGCGTGCGCTGCAGTGGGCAGAGTCGATTGCGAATGGCCGATCTGCGACGGTCACGGTTGTGCACGCGTTGGATCCATCGCCGCTCACGCAGCTTTCTGATGCGGCGGATGTGTTGTTTGTCCGCGCCGATGAACGCATGGAAGCGGCTTGTGCGGGGCTCATTGAAAAGGGAATCACCGTTGTCTTTCGCAACAGAGTGGGGCGCCCGAGTGAGGTGGTGCGCGCAATGATCGATCAGGAAGGCGCTGATTTGATCATCGTTGGAAACAGCGGACTTTCATCGGTAAAGCGGGCACTTCTTGGCTCGAACGCCGACCGAATTCTGCGCGCGGTCGCCACGCCGGCGCTGGTGGTTCATACCGTCGATGTTCCGCGTGAGCGTATGCGCGTACTCATCGCGACCGACTTCTCCCCTGATGCCAACGAGGCGATCGCGGAGTTTCGTCACATCTTCCTGCGTTCAAGCATCCGCCTCGAAGTGCGGGTCATGCACGCAACTGTTCCGCCCGACCTTCTCGAAGGTGACGCGCTCTTGTCGATCGAGCGCATCGACTGGCCGCAATTCGAAGCGGAGGCCGGTGAGGCGGCCATGCGGGTGGCAAGCGAGTTTCGCGCCGATGGCGTGGAGACGACGGTCATGATCGTGCGCGGAGGAGCCGCTCGCGCAATTTTGGCAGAGGCGCGGGCTTGGCGCGCGGACATGATCGTGATTGGTCGCCGCGGACTTTCAGGATTCGAGCGCATGATTGTCGGGAGCTCGGCGGAGCGCGTCTTGCACGGTGCGGACTGCGCCGTATTTTCGGCGCAATTGGCAAGAGTGCCAGAACCCGCCGAGTTGCAGGCGCGCGCAGCGTTCATTGCTTGACAAGCATGAATCCCCGTGGATTCGGAGCGGTTCGTTGCAATCCTTATCACTGCAGCCTGGACCTGTCGGTTCATGAGGCTGGAAGCACGCAAACATTTCTGGAGAACACAATGACGACGACGACGATGATCAAGAGCGACTCGCAAATCAAGGCCGATGTCACCAACGAACTCAAATGGGACTCTCGTGTCGACGAAACCGATGTCGGCATCCAGGTGCGTGACGGCATCGTGACCCTCGTGGGCACGGTGAATGTTTACGCGAAGAAGATCGCCGCCCGCGAGGCAGCGCATCGGGTGCATGGCGTTCTCGATGTCGTCGATGAACTTCAGGTTAAGGTTCCCGGCATCGGTGCGCGCACCGACACTGAGCTCGCCCGCGCGGTGCGTGACGCGCTCGAGTGGGACGCTTTCGTTCCTGATGAGAAGATCACATCGACGGTTTCGCTGGGAATCGTCACGCTCGAGGGCCTGGTGCAAACCTGGGCCCAACGCGCGGACGCCGATCGCGTTATTCGTGGATTGATGGGTGTTCGCGGCGTGATCAATCAGATCTCCGTCTCAGCGAAGCCCATCGATCAGATGCGCATGAAGAACGATATCGAAGAGGCCCTCGAGCGTCAGGCCGAGCGCGAGGCTCGTCGTATCAGCATTTCCGTCAAGGATGGCGTGGTCACGCTTTCCGGCCGCATCCGTTCTTGGGCGGAGAAGAATGCGATTGACCGCGTGGTTGGTTTCGCGCCTGGCGTGCGTCGGGTCAACGACCAGTTGGTCGTGGATCCGTATGCGTGAGTGAATGGGAATTCATGGCCGCGGCGGATGTTCCGCCGCGGCCTTCACCGGCAACGCAACACTCATTGAACGAAAGCAGGAACACATGAGTCTGAGACTATTCAACAGGAATCCGCTGCTCGACGAGGTCACCCGTTCGCGCAGTGAAATGGACCGAATCATCGGCGGCTTTCTTGGCGCGAGCATGATGCCGGGCATGACGCCGACCGAGTCCGCATTCACCCGCGTCGAAGGCTGGCTTCCGCCAGTCGATGTGAGTGAAAGCGAAGACGGCGTCATGATTCGTGCCGAGGTTCCGGGCGTTCTCGCCCGCGACATCGAGATCACGGTGACGGGCACGACCCTCAACATCTCGGGCAAGAAGGAGGACAAGGAGGAAATCGAGGAAACCGATTTCTACCGTTGTGAGCGCCGCTTCGGTGCTTTCCGTCGCGTGATCGAACTGCCCGAGTCGATCGATCCTGATCGAGTGACCGCAGAGTCGGAGAACGGCGTCATTCTCATTCGCATTGCCAAGAAGCCGGGACTGAAGTCCAGGCGCGTCGAAATCAAGCCAACCAGCCGGCGAATTCCCGTTCCGGGCTAACCACGAAAGGAGGCATTTCATGCCGCCAGTTTCAACGACAGGATCGATGAAGTCCCTGAAGGACCTTCTCATCGAGCAAATCAATGAGTTGTACGCCGCAGAGACACAGTCCGAGACTGTGCTCGCCAAGCTTGCTGCGGCAGCTGCTTCGCCGAAGCTCGCCGATGCGATTCGCACGCATATCGACGAGAGCAAGTTGCATCTTTCCCGACTCGATCGCGTGTTCGGCGAGCTCGGTGTGAAGCCGCGGCGCATCGATTCGCATGGATCGAAAGGTCTGATGGAGGATTGCATTGCGGTGGCTGGTCGCACCAAGATCGATCCACATGTGCGCGACGCCGCCATCATTGCGGCGCTGCAAAGGCTCGAGCACGATGAGATCGCCGGCTATGGCTGCACGAAGACCTGGGCGTCGCTGCTTGGATTTCCAACGGCAGCGACTGAGCTTCTCAAGACGCTCACCGAGGAGCGGCGTTTCGACGAGGGTCTCACCCGCGTCGCCGAAACGCTCAATCGAACCGCGGTGGAGCCGATGGCAATGGCTCGATGACGGTTCGTCGTCGTGCAGTTCGGATCGCGTATGCATCGCTGTCGAACTGAATCTGGTGAGCAAATCAATTCCACCTCGAGCAGCGGAGTCCTTCGACTCCGCTGTCTTTTTTGATCCAACAGCTTCGTATCGGCTCGATCCTGATCGAGCGCAAGGCATGACCCGCGACTGTTGCGTTCGAAGTCAGCGCCGTCGCCAAACGAAAACCCCCTCGATGGCGCATGATCAGAGCATGATCAGAGCATGATCGGTGCGCGCCATCGAGGGGGTGAGTTGAAGGATGTGCGCTGCTCTGCTGTTCTTTCAAAGCTCAGCGTTTGTCCGGGTCGGCGTTGATCGCCGCCACTGGAGGAAGCGCGGCATGCGATTCAAGCGCGCCGACCGCATGGGTCTTGTCGATCCAGATCCACTCGTCAAACTGCAGCGGGAGGGTCGCCTGGAAGTAGTGGCTGATGAACTCGGTGTCGGGGCGATAGATGACGCCGATTGCGCGCTCCAACCTCGGCTCCAGCAACGCCACTCGCATCCCGAGCGAGTGCGGCCGCCGCAGAGGCAGGTAAAACGCGGTCTTTCCTGTCTCATGGCAGAGATGTTCGTAGCTGTCGGGATGTGCAGGACGCACTTCCTTGATCTCCATCGCGCCGTCCCAGTCGGAGGCGGCCGCCACGGTGCCGTGGTCGGTGCCAAAGCCGATCGAATACGCCCGGTCTCCGAACTTCTCGCGTGCGAGCTGTCCGAGATTAAACTCGCCGTGCAGCGCCATCTCCGTTGCCGCCGCATTGCCGACATGTGAATTGTGCGCCCAAATGATGGCGCGAGAATCGGGACCGCGGTGCTCGAGCACCGCCAGCAGGGTCTCAAACATGTGGCGATCGCGCAGGTTCCACGACTCTCGCGAGCCGCGGTACATGGCGCGGTAGTATTTTTCCGCCTCGATCACGACGGAGGCGTTGCGTGCCGCGTCGAAGAAATTGTCGCCATCGGACTTGCAATAGCGCAGTCGCTCGTCGAGCAAGCCCCGCAGCGCGGAGACGGCCTCGCGCTCGCATCCCGCGAGGGCGCCAGCGACGACCGCTCGTCCGTAGGTGTTCGGATCACGCTCCCAAGGCGTGAAGCAGCTGTAGAGCTCGCGGGCGCGTGTTGCAGCCGTTGGATCGATGCGATCGAGGTAGTCGAGTACCGCGCCGATCGAGTTGTTCAGGCTGTAGATGTCGAGCCCGTAGATTCCCGTGCGGTCGGATTCATTCTTCAGGCAGCGATTTCGCCTTTCGAGCCATTCGACGAAAGCCTGCATCTCGGTGTTCTGCCACATCCAGTTGGGAAACCGCGAGAACATCGGCTCGCGCAGGTGCGATGCGGGCCGGGCGCGCACCCGTTGGTCGATCGCGGTGGTGTCGGGCCAGTCCGCCTCGATGGCGACGATGTTGAATCCCTTTCGGGCGATGAGCGCTTCGCTGATGCGGGCGCGCAGGCGATAGAACTCGCTGGTGCCGTGCGTGCTCTCGCCGATCAGTACGATTCGTGCGTCGCCGATGCGATCGAGCACCGCGTTAAGTGGCGCCGACTCGACCGATTCGAACGGCTCGCACCCGTCTTGGATCAGGTGTTCGATCCGCTTGCCCTCGCGCGCGCCCACACGAAGCGGGGGCTGCGCGCGGCGTGGCGCGACCTTGCCGCCCTGCATCGACCATCCCTCGCTTCCAACAAGCGGGACGAATTGCACGGCGCCGAGGGACGAACGCTCGTAAGCATGTTCGCTGGTGCGCACCACAAGAAGCAGTTCCTGCGACCGCGGATCGCTGCCGACTGGAATGACCAACCTGCCGCCGATTGCAAGTTGCGCAAGCAGCGGCTGCGGGACGGCAGGACCGCCGGCAGACACGATGATCGCGTCGAACGGCGCACGATCAGGCCAACCGAGCGTTCCGTCGCCATGCATGATGTGCGCGTTCTCGCAACCGAGCGCCTCCACGCGCGCCGCCGCGAGGCTTGCGAGCGCCTGATGCCATTCGATCGCGTAGACGGTCTTGGCGATGTGCGAGATGACCGCGGTCGCATATCCCGAGCCCGCGCCGACCTCGAGAACGCGGTCGCCAGGCTTGATGCGCCCGGCCTCGAGCATGAGCGCAACGATGTAGGGCTGCGAGATCGTCTGCCCTTCCTCGATCGGCAACGGCGCGTCCTCGTAGGAAAGATCGTGGTGGCGCGTCGGTACGAACCGCTCACGAGGAACCGATCCCATCGATTCGAGCACCGCCGCATCGCGAATTCCGCGCGCGCGCAACTGCTGCTCGACCATCATTTCCCGCTGCTGTTTGAAACTCGTCATGTGATTCTCCAGCCAGTTGCGATTGATGGCGGTGGATGATGCTTGCGGTCTATGGATTTTCCGGAGCGCGTTGTGCGGAGCGTGATGGGACGAGCACAGCTCGCGGCTTCAGCGCGTCGCGCACAAGCGTTTGCACCGAGGGATGCGCAGCGATTTCGCCAGCGCGCAGGCCGCAAAGTTCGCCGCGGATCAGTTCGATCGAGGGTGATCCTCGCCCGAGTTCGTCGCGCAGACATCCAAGAAATCGCGGTGCTGCGAACGCACAAAGATGAGACCCCGGATTTTCCGCCGCCGCTTGATCAAGCCAAGTGGCAACCTCGCGTGCGAAGCGGCGCATCAATTCCTCTGGCTCACGATGCTCGTCTGGGCTGCGAGGCATGGAGCCGGAAGGCGAACCCATGCCGAGTTTTGTTGGACGACCGTGCTCATGGAAGTCGCGCCAACGGCTCTTGAGCGTCGAGGTTTCGACGAGGTGAACCCAGCCGGCCGGCGCAATTGTTCCGATAAACATAGTCGCACTGCGTGCATCGCAAACCGCGATTCGAACCGTGCTCGATGGGAGGGTCTTCAGAATCGTCAAGGCATATCTCCTTCAACTCGGAGTTAAATTTGGAATGAACAAACACCAACGCTTGGCGGGCAACCGCCAATCAGCGGCGCTCATATTTATTGAAGTCTCTATCAGGATCCCGTGACTCGCCAAGAAGCGAATCAAGCTGGACTTCTGCCTCGAGCTGATTCAAAATCCTGTTTCCACCGCAGTGGCGCGCGAGCTCAAGGGCTATGGTCTCGACAAGAAGCGCTCGAATATCAATGCAAATTTGAGGGTTTCGAAGTGGGCGAACGATGCAGCTCATTGAAAGTCTCCTGATGTTCTGCTGATTGTGGCTGTACTGCTTCCGCGTGTACAGGAGGATCAATCCGCTACTGCGCACATCGATGCATTCGTGAAATCAGGATGTTTCCCTTAGTTGTAAACGATCGAATTGCGAAGGTCCGTTGTACGGTAGATGCAGTTCAAGTCCCGCAAATCGGGTGACCGACTGAAGAACGGTTTCGACTTATGAAACGCACCGATGGAGACACTCTGATTTCGGATTGCCGCGGGCATGTTCCTGCTCCGCTTGTCTTCAGGCGGGAGGAATCCCTTGCAACTTCGACCTCTTCGTTCGACGCGATTTCTGA
>Ga0114978_10004984_pt1 | contig 10665 bp, 10 predicted proteins | sample S_140212_EF_Meta_FD_87027 | JGI IMG/M metagenome (GOLD analysis project Ga0114978, IMG submission 87027) | Freshwater microbial communities from Lake Simoncouche, Canada to study carbon cycling - S_140212_EF_MetaG | ecosystem: Environmental > Aquatic > Freshwater > Lake | place: Lake...
GATAATAAATCAGTTCCGGATTGTCTATTTACTGTGGGGAACAGTGGGCTTAATATCCGTACATTGAAGACTTTCCCTGGTGATACGAATAGTAAAGACAAGAAAGTCGCCAATGCCATCTTTGGTAAGGGTCCTAAAGACCCATTGGTGATTGGTAAAGCCGTAGTGGCTCAATATGGTGTCGGTGAAGCCGGATTCCAGATTAGTTCGTGTCAATTCGCTCTTCATTATTTCTTCGAGAATAAGATAGTTTTCCATGGATTTTTGAGAAACTTGGCGGAATGCACGAGAGACCAGGGGTATTTCGTGGGGACGTGTTATGACGGCAAGACGATTTTCAAGATGCTTCAGAAAAAGAAGGACGGTGAATCAGCGGTCTTTTCGACGACGGATAGAGATGGGAATAAATCGAAGATTTGCGAGATTGTCAAGAAGTATAATGATAGTGGTTTACCTGATGATGATACATCTTTAGGATATAGAATCGATGTCTATCAAGAGAGTATTAACCAGTTTGCGACGGAATATTTGGTGAATTTTGCGTTCTTCATCGAGATGATGGATAACTATGGATTTAAACTGGTTTCGAAAGATGAGGCACAACAGATGGGATTGCCGAATTCGACTGGACTATTTAGCGAATTATATGATTCGATGAAGAATGAGATTAGGCGGAGACCCCAAGTAGAGGTGGATTATAAAGATGCACCCTACATGACAGGTGCCGAGCAGTCCGTTTCGTTTTTGAATCGCTATTTCGTTTTTCGGAAGGTTATGTCAGTGGACGCGGCAAAGAAAGAGAAGTTGTTCTTACAGGGCGTCGAAGGAGTCGAAGAGGGTGGATTGTCTACTGAAGAATTGGAGGCGGAAGTCGATAAGGTCTTGAAGAAACGTCCTGCTCTTAGAGGGGAGGTCAAGAAGACGAAGATTCGCGTTAAATTACAGAAACCGGCAACGGAGTTGTTTTCATTGTCGTCAGCGGAGGCGTCAGCAGAGGCGTCAGCGAAGTTTTCATCAACGGAGCCCGAATTTGGCGGGGCTGAAGAAGGGTCTTTTAGTGGAGGAACTGTACAAGAAACTGAAAATACCAAATTCAATGAGAATTAATTATATATATATTATATAATCTGAATGACGACATATTATAGAACATATAATGATATAAATGGGTCATCAATCAAGTTATTTAATAAAACGAATAATGGTAGTGAAATTGCTTTAAAGAAATACCGAGAATTAAAAAATTATAATACTTTTAGATTATTGGTTGATAAACCTTTAAAAATAATTGTTAAAAAGAAAGGTTCTGACGAAAAAGGTCCCGTAGATCGTCTCGTAGATGGTAATATATTTGACTTAGCTTATGCGGGAGAAAAAACTGAATTTAATAAATATAAAGTCCCTACATATAGTGTTAAAAAAATTGGATTATGGGATAGCGTTGGACATATTGATGGCCCAATGACACTTGGTGGATTAAAAGATAATTATGATATTTATGTTGATATTTCTTCAGGAGGAAAAACCAGAAGACGCCGTCGTGTCAATAAGGCATCCCGAAAATCCCGTCGTAATCGCAAGCGTTAATACCAATCGTAAAACATATAGGAAAAGATATAAACAAAAAATGTCATATACATTAGTTATATGACATTTTTTATGTTACCAAGGTCTTATTTACATTTATATAAGCAAATAGAATACAGTGAAGAAAATGATAATAAAAAAGTAAAAGAAGACATCGATGAATCCGGTATTTCATATTCACCTTCTTTATCGAACTATTTATACAACATCAAAGAAAAAATAACGGCCATCGAAAAACAGTGGGATACTTTCAAAAAATACACGAATCCATATGAATATATTCATACGGTCGTTCCATTAAAAAAGAAATCGGTATCGAAATACAAACCTATTTCCAGGTCGTATTTTAAAATGATCGAAATTATTCATACATTCCGTCTTTTTTTTAGAGAACCTATCAGGACTTTTCATTTGGCAGAGGGACCCGGAGGTTTTATTGAAGCCATGGTCTATATGCGAAGGTGTCTTGAAGATAAATATGTCGGTATGACTCTTCTTGACGAAAAGAAAAATGACCCCAATATTCCAGGTTGGAAGAAATCGGAGAACTTTATGAAATTGAATCCCAATATTTTCCTAGAAAATGGAGCAGATGGAACTGGAAATATTCTTTCTTTCGAGAACTTCGAGTATGTTGTTTCGAAATATGGTAAAATGGATATTGTGACTGCCGACGGGGGATTCGATTTCTCCCTCGATTTCAACCAACAAGAAAAGATGATTGGGAAACTTCTATTTGCGCAGATGGCGTTCGCCCTTTGTCTCAATAAATACAGAGGGCATTTTATCCTGAAAATATTCGATTGTTTCATGGCACATACAGTAGATATCCTCTATATACTCTCGTCTTTTTATGAAAAAGTCTATATTATGAAACCCCATACGAGTCGCTACGCGAATTCCGAACGATATGTTGTATGCGTAGGATTTCTTCATGACAATATAACCGGATTTTATCCGTATTTATCGGCGGCATTTAAATCTATGATGGAGAACCCCGATGGGTTTCCTGGGAGGTTCATAAATAGGGATGCAGGAATCAATCAGTATTTTATCAAAAAAATAGAAGAGTATAATGCTATCTTTGGTCAAAAACAGATTCAAAATATTACATATACATTATCTCTTATAGATAGTAAAACAAAAATGGATAAAATAGAAACTCTTTTACAGACCAATATCCAGAAATCGATGGATTGGTGTAGTAGGTTTCAAGTTCCCTATTATTCTTTGAATACACCTACGAATATTTTTTTGGGAGGGACTGATGAATAGGATTCAAGGGGTTTCCATGAAATTATTGAATAAAGTTTTAGGTTTGACGTTTATAATCCAATCTAGAGGGATTGAATAACGCGCTTTACTGCGTTCTCTATTAGGTTCTTCATAATAATCCGTGACTATCAATGTTTGGTTTATGATTTCTACGAATTTTGCTTCGAATATGCGTGATTCATTGTTAACCGATTTTGTAAATATGTAGTATTTATTTTGCTCCATTTTATATGATGTATATGATATCATATTTAATTCAATCAATTTTATATACTATTAACTCCGTCATTCGGTGGTATAACTTGGGTAAATTGTGTGAATGGCTCCTTCTTTTTTCCATCATATCTAACAGCATATCCATTGTCTAATAACCATTGGTTCACGTGTATTTTTTGTTTATTAACTGAAATCACATATACATTTGCAAGAATGCGTCCGTATTTTTCTGTTGATATGTCTTCCAAATATACTTTTTTATTTATAATAAGGGATTCTAATGCTTGTTGAGATAATTTGGCCGCGGATTTTTCTTCTTCAGTTTTTCCCTTCATTTCTGGGGAATCAATTCCAGCAAGCCGAATATGAAATCGATATAATGGAGAACCTGAGTATGGTAATCGAGCGGCTATTGTTATAGTATCCCCATCATATACCTTTATGACAATCCCTTCACTAATTGGCGGAATAAACGGAATAGTATCTTTATATGTAATAACACGATTTGGCGCGTATTGGTCGGAAAAACAACAGAATAACGATTTCATTATGCAGGATATAAATTGATTAAAATAAACATATTTGAATCGATTTTGTATCTACATCCTAAAAATATATTGTTTCTTACATATTTGACCGGTTCTAGGATTAATTACAGGAGTATATGTGTATTTATCACCAGCAATCGTTTTAGCAGTGTATGCCTGTTCGCTGACACCATATGCCAAAGCATTAGCAGCCGCATTTCCATAAGCAGAACGTATTCCATTTGCTCCTGTAGTAATAGTATTGTATTTGAGTCTATGAATACGTGTGCTTGCGTCAACCGCACCTTGAACACCATATTCCGGATTATTCGGTTTGTAATAGAGAGTAACATAATTTGGCTGTATAAGACCAGTAAATGTCGTCTCACCGATTCCGCTATAATAGGTTCCTGTAGCAAAGCCGATTAAATTCGAAAATAATGTATTTGGGACGATAAAATATGTTGCGCCAAGAGTATATCCAGAAATAACTGGATTAGGTATAGGATTAGGAACTGAACTATAGTTTCCGCTCGTCCAAGTAGTTGCCCAAACTTTTGCCGCAATATAATCCGACCTATATATGATTGTTCCTGTATAAAGAACAGTTGCATTATTTCGAGTATCGTAACTGATATTCAACAGCGTAATTTTATTGTTATTTGAATCGATAAAATAGGTTTTATTTTGTATTTGTGCCGTCTGGAATACTTGGTTCAAACCCGCGATATCATACACACCGTCAGGAATAGTAACTGTGTTTGTAGTTCCGTCAATCCAAACATATTGGAATGTGTTATTATTATTTCCTGCAGAAATATATGGCTGAGAACAATGACTTAATCCAGCAGGAGAATATACATTAGAAGCCGCTAATCCAGGTCCAGGAATAATTCCAGATGTTCCTTTGCGAATATAATTAAATTCATTCTGTTTGATGGTGCGATTTCTACTTGTCAAATACTGCTGGGTGCTTGAAGCGTAGACCCCATTATTTCTTCTTGCGTCGAATTTACGAGGAATCATCCCCGCACTACGGCAGCGCTTTCTTGCGTTATTTTGCGGGGATAATCCACAGGTTGCCGCAATATTATTACATTTTCCATTTTCAGCTGATAGTGTTGTTGGATTTATATCCAAAGTAGCGACTAAACCATTTGAATAATACGACTGTTGGTTCTCAGAAACAATATTGTTTCCGGGTCTATCAAAATCCGCGATTTTCATCGATACACGAGTACTACAGTTTTTAGCATAATCTTGTCCCGCAATATTGTGGATTTCCTTTCTATAAAGATTAAGAGGTAATGCTTTTCTTAATCGTTGAGGAGTAAGCTTAGGTGCGTTTTTTTTATTATACTGAATAGTTGCTATCACTTGAGAAAATGAGCTTCCTTTCCATCCAAATTCTTTTTGAGGAAATCCCATAGGATATGTTGAACCCATTTTTATATAGTAGTAATATATATTCCTTTATGAAAATTACACTAAAAGTCGGTGTTTTGGCAGTTTTGATTTTATTCTTTCTTGCTTTTATTATCAATGGGTTTACTGAAGGGTTTGATATGGACCCAATGTCATATAGTTCTTCGTCGCCAATGGGAGTTTCCCCTCCGTCATGCGCAGGAATTACACCTTCATGGCCATTAAATAGTCTTGGAACAGTTACTACTATAAATCCTCCTTCAGCCACTTCTCCTACGAGTTCTCCTACTCCTACAAAATCTGCTGCTCCTACAACTGCTAGCACAACTATGAGTCCTAGTCCTACAAGTTCTCCTTCCCCATCATAATAGAAATGATATAGAAGAATAAATGGAATCAACTTAATGCTTATTTTACTTCAACCAACCGATTTTTTTGTTAAAAATATTTATTTTCTAGAAAAAAAAATCAATATGATTATGGACGGGTATTTCACAAAAATCGTATTCACTAATTCCTTCATGACAATGAACGGGCTTTTTTTTCAGTTACCTATTAAAAAATTAAATTATTCGAAATCGCCATATTTTCTACAATTCGACACAGTTTGTCATAAAGATTTAATTACTCAAATGAGTATTATCGAAAAACAGCTAATTCAATATTATATGTCATTTTATAAACTCCAAAAAACTCCCGTTTATACTTTAAAAAACCAATTACAAAATGGCTCTATTAAGTATTATAAAAATTCTGTAGGAGGACCATTATATATCAAAATTTCCGGTATATGGGAGAACCCTTCTGAACTAGGTATAACATTCAAGATAATCGAATAAATTTATTCAAGAATTCATTATCTACGAATAAATATAAAAATATAGTTTTTATATTTATTACAATGATTCCTAAAATCCTTCATCAAATCTGGATAGGTCCCAAACCGGCTCCTTCGAATCTAATGAGAACCTGGCAAGAAAAGCATCCTGATTTCGAATATATTCTTTGGAATGAATCAGAGATTCAACGTCGCGGATTATCTTTTACTTGTCAAAAACAGATTAATGATATTGCTGAAATCAATGGAAAAGCCGATATTATCCGCTGGGAAATTCTCTATCAAATGGGAGGGTATTTCGTGGATGCCGATTCTATTTGTATCGAACCTTTTGATGAATTATTCGAGGGAAAATCGGCCTTTGCTACATTTGAAAATGAGAACATGCGACAGGGTCTTGTAGCAACAGGGACAATGGGATTTATGCCGAAGCATCCGATTTGTTTAGATATAATTAAATGGATTTCTACTTCAGATGAAGCGGCAAAGTTGATAAAAGAAACTAGAGCATGGTATAGTGTAGGACCGGCTTTATTAACCAATATGCTTAATACTGGAAAATATACGGATTTTGCTGTATTCCCAAGCCATCTTTTCTTGCCAATTCATTTTACGGGAGATGAATATTTAGGTCATAAAAAAGTATATGGATATCAAGAATGGGGAACAGCAAAACAGAGTTATGATACTATGAATTCTGTCGTTTTGCCCGATAGAGTAAAATCACCGCCCCTTTCAGAATGGTATTCAGTAATTATTTCGAGTTATAATACGGATGTACGTTATGTTCGCGAATGTCTCGAATCTATTCGCGCTCAAAATGGTTATTTTGGGATAGAAGTTATATGGGTTGATGATGGTTCCACTCCCGAAAATTCGTCCGGTCTTATTAAGGAACTGGCAAGATTCCAAAAAACATCGAGATTCACTAAATTTGTCTATTTAAAAAATGATGTGAATATGGGACCTCCTGTTTCGCTTAATAGAGCATTAAAGGCATGTTCTTACGATATTGTTTTCAAGATGGATTCTGATGACTTAATGATGCCGGATAGAATGACGAAACAAATTTCCTTTATGAAAACTAATCCTGAAGCTGTTTTATGCGGTGCTAATATTCGCCTTTTTTATGTAGATAATAATGGTCAAAAACAAGTTTCCAATGAAACTTCTCATCCACCGGTTATGACATGGACTGAGTTTTATAAAAATAGACCAGATTGGTTTATTAATCATCCTACATTTTGTTTTAGAAAACAAGCAATATTATCAGTTGGCGCATATAATGAAACCGATGATAGAATAAAAACCATTCATGAAGATTTTGATATTATGTCGCGGGTATTAAAACGGTATGGTAAAACTTATAGTTTACCAGATATATTATTATTATATAGGCTTCATCCTAATCAATTGACTTTTAAACTAGATTCACAAACACCCGAGTATATTGCTTTGCGAAATGAGATAGTTGAAAGAACATCAAAAACATATTAAAAACTTGGTTGATTATATATTATAATATGTCATCTACACCAACATTCGAAGAAGATGTCCACGTAGCGTTCAAGTCAATTTTACATTTATCGGCGAATTATCGTGCTTTACAAGAACGTTGCGATAGGCAAGAACAAACCATTCGCGAATTAACCGAACAACTTAAATCGGCAGAAATTACTCGGGCTAGTGTCACGAAATTAAATATCCCTACTACCAGCGATATTTCAAATAATAAAGTCGGTCCTGAAAAGTCGGTTATAGAACCACTCGAATGTAAAGCCGTGAAACCACCGGTGATTGATTCTTCAAATAATAAAGTCGGGCTTGAAAAGTTTGTTGTAAATGGACCACTCGAATGTAAAGCCGTGAACCCACCGGTGATTGATTCTTCAAATAATAAAGTCGGGCTTGAAAAGTTTGTTGTAAATGGACCACTCGAATGTAAACCCGTGAACCCACTGGTGACTGATCCTTCAAATATCCTACAGGACAAACCACATAAATCATATTCTGGAACAAAAGTGGGAGAACCTGGCCAAACTATGAGTAGGAATATTTTTCGAGATAGGGCTTAATAATCATGATAAATTCGTTTTTATCAATCTAATACATTCGGGTTTTTCATTTGTATTACATATTTCTTGAAGTTCGGCAGGTGTAATGTTCTCCCGGCATCCATTTAATTCCTCCAAAGGTATATCACATTTATATCGGTGGTCCAGCATTTGTTTAATTGTCGGTGGTGTCATGTAGGTCATATGTATAATCTTATCCACACGACCAGGTCGTGTTAATGCCGGGTCAATTGCGTCTAATACATTCGTAGTAAATATAATAACAGCATCATTCATCTCTCTTATTCCATCTAGTGTATTTAACACGCATTCTAATGTTAAATCGTCGTCGGGTTTATTTATAACTGTTGCGTGTAAAATGTTCTCAATAGTAGATTTTATATTTTCTTTATCGGGTTCAGATTTTTTTTCTGGCTCTTTGAACCTCGTTTTTACAGCATTCGACCTATTTGCGTCGAAATCTTCGAAAACCAAAATAACGTCTCTTTGCGGGAGTTTTTTATATTGAATTTTAATATCCGCGCATAAATTCGAAAAATCCGCCGATGTTTTTATTTTTGACCATTCCGCCAAAATAAAATGCCGACCCGTTTCATTTGCCATTGCTTTAATCAACGAGGATTTTCCACATCCAGGTGGGCCATATAATAAATAAGTACGTTTATAAGGAATTCCCAAGTATTTATATTTGGCTTCTATTTGTTCTTTTTCTTCTAATGCCAAATGTTTCGAAAATTCGCGAATATCACGGAGAACTTCGTCTTTTTTTTCGAAAAAAATGTTATCAAATGTCTTATTTGATTTGAACGGAGATTCTTTGAAAATCAGCGTTATTTTTTCGTCTTCGTCTTTTTTCGTTCGTTCGAATTCATACATCATTTGTTCTTTTTGACCATTTATTTCCGAAAGATAATCAGTAATACATTTTTCTAGAAATGTATTGAGAACATCCAGACTATTTTTGTCTTTTTTGAATAATTTGTAGGTGTATTTTTTCATCGGCGGATTTTTATCATTATCGTCATTTGTATTATTTTCTATTATCATTTTGATATATATTTCATTTTTTTTACATATCATTAGTTCTTGACCTTGTAATGGAAGTAAAACAAAATCCGACGCCATATCAGTGGAATATTGGGTGTTCTCAAAATTCAATAATTCCATTAATGAGTTAATCTCTTTTACATTGTTTTTTATATAATGATTGACTGCTAGAAATCGTTCGCTGTATATAGTTTTCATTTGTTTATTCGTGGTTGAATAACTATATGTTTTTATATGATATGGAATAATAATCGAACATTGTTCGTGGATGTCATAAAGATATGATAACCATTTATCCATTAATTTATCCGTGAATTGTTCAATGTGAATATATTTACAAATACAATAAATACCCGCGCAAGTTATTAATAAATGTATTGGTAATTTTTCAGGCTGGATTTCTTGTAATAATTTGGAATAAATTGTATACTGTATTATATGTGTTGGGTCCATTATAGTATATAAAATAAATGTTTTATATAGTATTTTACTATCTTAATACCATCTGCATTGTAGCACCGCGTCTGCCTCTTGGGTTGGGTTTAAACGGAACCGAACCTTCTCGCATATCATGGACTTTATTTAATTGGGGGTTTTCGACGATTGGTGTTTGGAAATTTGTTATATGTAAGAAATTCGTTGTTTTATCAAACGAATAGGATACATTATAAATTGTTCTGAATCCATCGAGATTTTTATTGTATAGGACTTCATCTGAATAACGGTCGAACTCTCCTCTATTAACCACTCTTATAATACCGTCTTTTAATTGAAGAATATTTTGGTCCAAAATAGGATAAAATTGGCTACGGTCAATATTCAATCTTGCGGTTTTTACGCGAAGTTGAAAAGCATTATCTTCGTATCCCCATGCCCAATAATTAGGAAATCCATTGGTTCTCTCGAAATCGCCTCCTTTAATGGACACTATTCCGCCGAGTGTGAATGTATAACCATAAAAATGTTTTACATTTCCTGGCGTAGTCTCGTAGTTGATTAAATCTTTTGTATAGGGCATTGTATCTACGTCGTTGAATACAAATGTTATATTTTGATAATCATTTGGGTATATCGATTTAGCATATAAAAATCCTAGATTTTTCATAGCCCCACGATTGAATGTTCTCTGGTCGTTCTGATGAGAATAAATGAATAAATATTCTCCTTTTTTATAATCTTCGAGAACCTTTCTCATTTGGAAGTCGAAGAATCTTTGTTGTTGGTCTCTGTCGCGATAAGGAATGATAAAAATCAGTTTTGGGATTATGTCAAAATCATCTATAATTTCCACAGGGTCTTCAATAGGAACCTCTACGGGTACAGTAGGTATTATATCTTCTTGACTCTCCACAGGGAACTCCACTTGGACCTCCACAGGGACCTCCACAGGGGCTTCTATAGGGACCTCCACCGGGACTTCTATAGGGACCTCATCGGGGACCTCCTCTTGTAAAGTAGGTATTATATCTTCTTGACTCTCCACAGGAACCTCTACAGGGACCTCCACAGGAACCTCATCTTGTACAGTAGGTATTATATCTTCTTGACACTCCACAGGGACCTCCACAGGGACCTCCACAGGGACCTCCACAGGAACCTCCACAGGAACCTCCACAGAAACCTCCATAGGAACCTCCACAGGAACCTCCACAGGAACCTCCACAGGAACCTCCAC
>Ga0114978_10004985_pt1 | contig 10665 bp, 10 predicted proteins | sample S_140212_EF_Meta_FD_87027 | JGI IMG/M metagenome (GOLD analysis project Ga0114978, IMG submission 87027) | Freshwater microbial communities from Lake Simoncouche, Canada to study carbon cycling - S_140212_EF_MetaG | ecosystem: Environmental > Aquatic > Freshwater > Lake | place: Lake...
CATGCTTGAAGGCAGAACTAAGGAAGCACGTGAGTGGCGTGAACAGGTAGATCCGTGGTGGGCAGAACGCTTAGACATGCCTACATTAACTCCTAGATGGATTCTACAATACTGGGGCACAGAAGTTTGCCGGAAAGCATTTCACGATGACATCTGGATTGCCAGTCTAGAAAACAAACTCCGTCTAAGCAAAGACGATGTGGTAATTAGTGATTGCCGATTTCCAAACGAAATTGCCAGTATTCGCAATGCTGGCGGCAAGATTATTTGGGTGCAGCGTGGTAACTTACCCGATTGGTACCAAATAGCCCTTGATGCAAATGCAGGTCATAATTATGCAGTTCAGGCCTTAAAAATGCAGAAAATTCACGCCTCAGAAACTGCTTGGGTAGGCACTGACTTTGATGCTATTCTGGATAATAATCATACCATTGATAATTTATACAGACAGGCTGCTCTAATAATCAGCGATGAGATCACCTTGACGCCACGTGATTCCCTCTTTGCCTAAGACAGCAGCGCAGTTCAAACACACGGTTTTGAGATTAGCAGGTCTACAGTTATTAAGATTTTCATCTATGTGGAACACACGAAATACCTCAGCGTGTTGAGATCGATACCCGCATTTTTCACACACGGGTTTAGGCTTATATCCTGCTCGTTGCCAACGAGGTACGTGAGCTCCTGCACCGTGTGCTAAACAGATTTCACACAGTGTTCTATAGTAGACACGAGTGTCTTTATGGTAATTAATGGCTCGGGGCCGCTGTGCGCAGGCCTTACAGAGTGGTCGCATTTGATATTTACCTTTTATACCCCTTTTGTTATGTGCCTAACTCGCTGTTTTTGGAACAGTATGCTAAATATTATGAGCAACTATTACCAGGAGAATAGGCGATATGGCACTAACATCACCAGGCGTACAAGTTACGGTAATCGACGAGAGTTTTTATACACCAGCAGAACCTGGTACCGTTCCTCTTATCGTTGTAGCTTCCGGCCAAGACAAAACCAATGGAGCTGGTACAAGCACAGCTTCGGCAACAACCAAAGCTAATGCTGGCAAAGCATTTAAAATTACCAGTCAACGAGATCTTGTAGATCTATTTGGTATACCGTTCTTTGAGCAGACAGCGAGTTCAACTCCTATCCATGGCTCGGAACGCAACGAATATGGACTTCTAGCAGCATACAGTCTGCTAGGAGTTAGTAATGCTGCATTTATTGTTCGTGCTGATGTGAATCTAGACGAACTTGCAGCAGAAGTTGATGCCCCGGGAGCGAATCCTTTAAACGGCAAATGGTGGATGGATACACAGGCTACAACCTGGGGTATCCAAGAATGGAACGGTCAAGCAGCTTCAGTGGCAGGTGGACAAAAATTCACTAACAAACTACCTATTATATTAACAGATGCAGACAGTCCGGCTAAAGTTACAAATAATGCTCCTAAAACATCAGTAGGACAAATTGGTGATTATGCAGTAGTGTTTGAAACCGTAGGCGCCTCTACATACACACACGCCAACGATCTAGCAAGAATCTACTACAAGTCACCAGGCAATGGCGGCATTGCAGGCGGCGCAACTGCTGTTGCTGCAGGAGCGTGGGTGCTGGTTGGATCACCAGCATGGAAAGCCAGTTGGCCTGTGGTTTCTGAAATAGTATCAGCTGTAACCGGAACACTGTTCATTAACAATGTTCAACTAGGTGCAGCATTTGTTGCCGCTTCAGCCAGTGCAATCGCTACACGTATTCAACAAACCGCAATTGAGGGAATCACAGCACAGGCAATAGATGGTAGACTATACATTTATTCAAACGGATATACATCTGATACCCAAGACAGTACACTGGGTCAAGGTAACATAACCCTAACCGATGGTACCGGAGCATGGGCTACCAGTACTGCATCGATTGTAGGCACATATCTTGCACCTAAACTACAACAGTCTCAGCATACTTCAGTACCCGCATACAAGAGTTCAGAAAATGCAGGCACTGTAAATGGAGCAGCAACTGGCAGTGTGTGGATTAAGACCACTGAACCCAATGCAGGAGCTCGTTGGAGAACCAAGCGTTGGAGTTCAGCTACTGAATCCTGGGTAGCCGCAGAAGCTCCTATATATGCATCTACCAATGCAGCACTGTTTAACTTGGATCGCAGCGGTGGCGGCGCAGGTATTTCAACAGATGCATTATTTGTACAAAGTAATGCACAAGAAAACAGCGGATTCGATTCCGACCCTGAAACTGTAGAGTTTCGTATGTGGTACAGACATCTTGCAGCCGGTCAAAGCACCAGTATCACATCTAATATAATTAAGAGTGGTACACTTACCGGAGCAAAAACATTTACACTGTCAGAATCGCTGGTTGGTACACTGGCACTAGACACTGCTAAACCGTTGTCATTTACCGCAGTTGGTACCGCAGCTGATGCCGACACAATCGCTGCTGCTATTAACGCAGCTGGATTTACAAATATTGCGGCTTCAGTAATAACAATAAGCAGTACAGCTCCTACTTCTGCTAGACTAGTGATCACACACACCAAAGGCGGTGATTTTAGACTAACAGACGGTACCGGTACTCCATTGAACACTCTGTTCACAGTCTATAATCTCAGCACAAGACAAGGCACAGAAAATTTATATAATCTTTCATTAGGCAGCGGCGCAACAGGGGCAGCAGACCTTGCCACAGGCGCTGCACAGGATTATTTGGTATCGGGTTGGAAACCTCTAGCTGCTCAAGATCCAAGATTTGCAGCCGGACCAGATGCACCGCTTAATGAACCAGCAGATCAACAGTTGTGGTATAATCCCAACTTTGCTGATGTGGATATCATGGTTCACAACGGTAACACCTTTGTAGGTTACAGGCATTCTTCAGCACCGTTTTATGAAGTTGCAACGGCTACACTGAGAACAGGATATCTACCAATTGTAGCTGCCAGCAATCCGTATATTGCCAACATTACAGTGACTGGCGATCTATGGATCAGCACAGCTGACCTAGACAACTATCCAACAATTTACAGATACAACAGCAACCTCACAGACATAGGTGATGCTACACTGCGTTGGGAATTAGTGGACAAGACCGATCAAACCACAGAAGAAGGTGTGTTGTTTGCAGATGCTCGTTGGAATACCACAGGCACAGGTACAGCACAATCTACTCTTGAGGATCTCATTACCAACAACTTCTTAGATCCAGATGCACCCGATCCAGCATTGTATCCTAAAGGTATGTTGCTGTGGAATCTAAGACGCAGTGGTGGAAATGTCAAACAGTATCAAAATAATTACATAGACACTGCCAGCAACAACCCAAGAACCAGTGCAGGTACACTAGCAGGTTCAGCCTTCGTTAGTGGGTCTGGAGTGAGTATGTCCGGCTACTATCCAGATCGTTGGGTCACAGCTTCCGGCAACAATGAAGACGGTTCAGGCAGTTTTGGTCGCAAGGCACAACGCAAAGTGGTCACACAGGCTCTGAAGTCAGTGATTGACACCAGCCAAGAGATCCGCGATGAAGAACGTAGAAACTTCAACATCATAGCCTGCCCTGGATATCCAGAAGCAATGAGCAATTTGGTTAATCTTAACATTGACCGAGGCATTACTGCATTTGTCGTAGGTGACACACCATTGAGACTGCCTGCAGATGCTACTTCACTGACCAACTGGGGAACTAATGCAGAATTAGTCACAGACAACGGCGATGACGGTATTGTGACCTATGATGAATATTTGGCCACATACTATCCAAATGGATTTACCACGGATCTAAGTGGAGCTAACGCAGTGGTTCCAGCAAGTCATATGATGCTGAAGACTATTGCACTCAGCGACAATGTCAGCTTCCCATGGTTTGCACCAGCAGGTACACGACGCGGCGGTATTACTAATGCCACAGCAGTGGGTTACATTGATGCAGCTACAGGTGAATTCCAAACAGTGGCACTGAACGAAGGACAGCGTGATACACTGTATGATCTCAAAGTTAACCCGATTCCATTCTTCAATGGCGTGGGACTAGTAGCATACGGCCAAAAGACTCGTGCAAGAAATGCATCAGCATTAGATCGTATCAACGTAGCACGTTTGGTGGTATATCTACGCAGCCAGTTGAACAAGTTGGCTCGTCCATATTTGTTTGAACCCAACGATAAGATTACCAGAGACGAAATCAAACAGGCCGTAGAAAGTTTATTACTAGAATTGGTAGGATTGAGAGCACTCTACGACTTCGCAGTTGTGTGTGATGAAAGCAATAATACTCCAGCTCGTATCGATCGCAATGAATTGTATGTTGACATTGCCATTGAGCCAGTGAAAGCCATTGAGTTCATCTATATTCCATTGCGTATCAAGAACACAGGAGAAATTTAAAAATGGCAATTACATCGCTTAACAATATTGGTATTCCAACTACCAACGCAGCAGGCAGCACTCAGGTGCTGTTAATGCCAAAACTAAAATATCGTTTTAGAGTTACACTGTTGGGATTTGGAGTTGCCGCAGCCACTGAACTTACCAAGCAGGTACAGGATGTTACTAGACCTAAGGTGTCATTCGAAGAAATGACACTGGATGTTTATAACTCCAAGGTAAAATTGGCAGGCAAACATTCGTTAGAACCAGTGACCCTAACACTGCGTGATGATGCCAGTGGTCAAGTACAGAAATTAGTCGGACAACAGATCCAGAAACAGTATGACTTCATGGAACAGGCGTCTGCACGTTCAGGTATTGACTACAAATTTACCATGCGTATTGAAGTGCTCGATGGTGGTAATGGTGCGTTGGTACCAAACACACTAGAGACATTTGAACTCTACGGTTGCTTTGTTCAAAACGCAGATTACGGTGATGCCAACTACTCAACCAATGAGCATATGACTGTGGCCCTATCTATTGTCTATGATAACTTGGCACAGTTTGCAGCTGGTGCAGCATCCGTAAGCCCAATTGGTGGAATTGGCGCAGCAGTAGGCAGAACTATTGGTGCAGCTACTACAGGTGCTTCTACAGCACAGGGTTAATAATATCCTCATCCAAAGCCCGACTAATAATCGGGCTTTTTTTGTGGCATAAATATTTGTATGGCAAATAAATTCACAAGATATCTATCAGATTTTGGTTCCGGATTGATCGAAGGGTTAACTAAACCCAAAGGTCAAATGGCGGACTATCGTCACGCTACTAGATTATTTGTAGACAATGGCCTGCGACTATCTCCTAAGACTAAATTTTTGTTTTATGTGAGATTTGAGTTCGACAACACTGTTAGAGGCATGAGTCAGTTCACTGCCAAACATCAAAACGAAGCAGGTCTATTGGTAAAATCTGTGGACCTACCAAAATTTAATTTTGATTCTGTGATAAAGAATCAATACAATCGGAAAAAAATCCTATACAAGCAGATCAATTATGATCCTGTAAACATCACTATGCATGACGACAGCAATGCAGTGATCAATGCCATGTGGGCTCTGTATTATGGATATTACATAGCAGACAGACATTTACCCGATGCTGCATATGGTGCCACACATCTAAGAGCAACCAGCACTCCTCAGGATAATTTTAACTACGGCATGGACAACAAGATATCTCCTCCTTTTTTCAAGTCAGTGACTATCTATACCATGAGCCGACGAAGATTTGTAGGATACACCCTAGTCAATCCCAGGATCAAATCATGGAATCACGGTGATATGAATTATTCTGCATCTGAATTTAATGAAAGTTCTATGACGTTAGAATACGAAGCGGTAAAATACACCACAGGTAATGTATCAGTAGGAACTCCTAAAGGGTTCGCAACTCTGCACTACGATACTGTGCCAAGTCCACTGAGTGTGGCAGGAGGTGGCGTTGCAACACTCACAGGAGAAGGTGGTGTATTAGATGGTCTACAACAGATATTCGGTGAAGTGGGCTCAGGAGCCGCCTTCAATACACCAGGCGGATTTCTAGGCACCGTGGCCAAGACCATTAACACCTATAAAAACTTTCAAGGGCTGTCAGCAGATCAATTAGCCAGTGAGGCTATTAACATTCTCAGTAATCCCGCAAACATCACAGCAGCAGCCAGTTCAGTATCGGGATTAGTAGGGGCAAGGTTTCCAAAAAATGCCGGCACTGAAACTACAACCACAGCCACTGAGAAAAGATTAACTTCACCGTTGAGAGGCGTATAACATGGCCAGTAATTTACCAAGTAGTATTATAGAAGACAGCGCCGCAGGCACTAAATTGTATTTTGAACGATACGGCGAAACAGCCTTGGAATTTGGTGCCAACGATGTCACCGCCGCAGTGGGTTTTTTCCGTAAAGCAGGCTTTGATATCGATGCTGCTAATACTTCTGCGATGATACTATTGAGACAGGCCAAGATTGACGGCACACCAATTGGTCAAATATTAGGCGTTTTTAAAGATTATTCGTCAATACAACTTAATCAAATAGTGGCAGAAATACTTAATAATAATCGTGTGCCAACTTCGCTGTTGGGATTTAGAACACAAGATGTCAAACCGAATCAACTTAGAAACATAGCTGCATAATGCCTAAATTCGCACAGGGTCGATTTGAAATGAAAAACCCCAGCAAGTATGTGGGTAAAAAAACTCCGTTGTCTCGCAGCTCATGGGAATTTGTGTTCATGCGTATGCTAGACGAACATCCAGGAGTAGAAAATTGGGCCAGCGAAAGCATACAAATACCTTATCGTGATCCGCTTACTGGCAAGTACACTATATACGTACCGGATTTTTTTATCGTATACAAAGACAAAATTGGCAAAAAACATGCAGAAGTAGTAGAAGTCAAACCACAGAGTCAAACTCTACGAGAATCAGTGGGCAAAAGCAGATACAATCAAGAACAGTATATTAAAAATATGGCCAAATGGGAAGCTGCCACTGCTTGGTGCAAGCAGCAGGGTATTAGATTTCGTGTGGTAAATGAAGGCGATATTTTCCACCAAGGTGCTAAACGGAAATAAGTAATGTATGACCAAAAAATTAGAAGACCTGTTTGATCTAGAATCTCAACCCGAGCCAGCCCCACAGCCAATTCCTGTTCACGAAGAAATCACCAGTCTTGACGATCAATATCAAGCAGTGCAAAAGATAGTACAGACACTGCCACAGATACAAGAACTGGATAATCTCGACGAACAAGAATTAGATAATCTTGCTAAAAAATCAGAGAAAGCCTACGACGAACTTATGGATTTAGGAATGAATGTAGAAGTGAGATATTCAGGTAGGATATTTGAAGTAGCTAGTTCAATGATGGGCAACGCTATCACTGCTAAAAGTAATAAGATAGAAAAGAAACTCAAGGCAGTGGATTTACAGTTGAAAAAACTGAAAATAGACAACGATGCAGGTGTTGATTCTAACAATGTCATAAACGGGCAGGGCTATGTGATTACAGATCGCAATGAGCTGCTGAAAAAATTAAGCGGAAAAGCATAAATACTCATATGAAAACTTTTAAAGAATATCTCGTCGAAAACAAAAAAATCTACAGCTTCAAGATCAAAGTTGCGGGCGATGTTCCTGAAAAATTCCAAGAAGCATTAAAATCGCGCTTGGATAGCTGCAAGGTGATGACCTTTGAAAAGATCATGACCACTCCTATACAGAAACTGCCACTGGATTTTCCAGGCAAAGAGAATATGCAGGTTACTGTGTTTGAGGTAGTTTGCGAATATCCTACAACACCTCCTGAAATTGCCACACATGTTAAAGCCATGGGCATAGACGAAGACTGTTTCCGTGTGCGGAACAGTAGTGAACCTACAGAAGCAGATCAAGTGTTGTTGGACAATGAACCCTCAGGTGAAGCCATGTTGGACGAACAGGACATGGAAAAAGGCACAGGAAAAATCAAACACAAAGACTATTTCGGTGATGATTTCAACAAGGGGTTTCTAAAAGATTTAAGCAAGACAGCCAAACAGAGAACCAAAGATGGGTTTGCTGCTGAATATAAAATGCCCAAGCAAAAAACAGACAAAGTTGGTGCTAAAAGCGCCTTAGGGAGTTAATAAATGAATTTCAATGAATTAATGCAGAAAATGAGAGAGCTGGATCAGCCAGTTATACAGGCCGAGACGTGTGGGGACTCAATGCCTCCTATGTCACCAATGTCTAGCCCTATGAGTTCAAAGCCAGATACTCCCCCGCCTAGTCTCAGCATCAATCTGAATGCTCAAGGTATGGACAACATCGAAAGTATCATGAAGCTAATGACCAAAGTCAATCCAGACATGATTAATCAACCACCGAGCATGCCTATGAGCTTGCCTATTAGCATTTCTAAACCATCGTCCATGAGTATGGGGCCGTTAGGGAATCTGGATTCTGGACCTTTGAAGATGCTGCCAGATCTAGACGCAGACAACGACGATATGCCAGGCGGAGAAATGGACAGCGACTATAATGACAGCGGAGATCTAGATGCACATGAAAAAGATCACGCAGACGAAAAACCCTTAATCAAAACTCTAGACCGCGATGACGACGGCGATCATGACATGGATGATCACGATGCTGAAAAGAAAGAAAAAGATGAAGCATTTGGTAATTCACTGAACGGATCAGAACCAGAATATGGAGGCATAGATGCTGCTATACCAGACGGCAATGATATGCATAAGCCTAAGCAAAGCTTCAGCGGTAAAGCATATCGCGGTGACAATCCTATGGCGGCCGGCGCATACGAAAGCAAAGAACAACTACGTGCCAGCATCAGAGAAGAACTGCTTCAAAGATTGTCAGAAGCTAAAGGAGCGAAATAATGTCAGGATTTAAAATTTCAACAGATTCGTTAAGACCAGAATTTTACCAAGTTGTGCTAACACTGACCGGCGGCACAGGTGTATATCCTACGGCAGACGGCAATGACAACGGTGCTGTATGCCCACAAGATCACAGTCAATTTGCTACCAAGCCAACTACACTAGCACTTGGTCGCCGTGTGGCTAGAGCTCATCTACGTTTTATGAATATCGTTGATGCAGTATCGAGATTCGCTGACGCTCAAATTCAAGACGTTCAATTCACCAGCTCCGGTGCAACAGTAGCAGACAACCAAGCACTAACTGTAACATTTACTATTAGATACGATCGTAGTGGCTCAGCTACATCATCAAATATACTTACATCAGTAACAAATTCAGCAAGTGCTGCAAGTTCAACAGGTGGTATAGGACTGGGTGTTGCTTCGTTTGCCCCAACGACAGGTGCTGCCGTTACCGTTAATACAACAGCTAAGGCACTGCGTTATTTGATCGGCCAAGCAATTCTTCTAGCAATGACCAAGCGTGTGCGTGTTTATGACGGAGCCCAAGGAGCTGAAATTGATGAATCTATCACAATTGCAGCACCAGAAACCATTGCAGATATCTATGACGATATTGCAGTAACCCTAGTTGATGCAGCAGAAACCATTGACAGTTAATCTAGTCTAACAAACCAAATAGGCTCTTCGGAGCCTATTTTTTTCATTAAATAAACATATGTCAAAATCCTTAGACGGCAATCTAATTAAAAAAGCCCATGCACAGATACGCTATAATCTCGATGAAGTCAAGCATCTAGAAGCCTGTATGGATCCAGTTGGTGGCCCGCTATACTTTGCCAAAAACTTCATCAAGATACAACATCCTACTAGAGGATCCATCCCGTTCGAGCCCTACGGATTTCAAGAATTGTTGATTGACGCATATCACACCAACAAAGAATGCATAGCCATGCTGCCACGTCAGATGGGCAAGACCACATGTGCAGTGGCATACTTATTGTGGTATACTCAGTTCATGCCAGACGTACAGGTATTGATCGCAGCACACAAGTACGAAGGTGCTCGAGACATCATGGATCGTTATAGATATGCCTATGAAAATTTACCAGACTTTATCCGTGCTGGGTTGTATTCATATAATAGAAACACCATCGAATATGACAATGGATCACGCATACAAGCAACCACCACAACCGAAAACACAGGCCGTGGTAAATCTCTTTCATTAATATACTGTGATGAGTTTGCATTCGTGCAACCACCAGAAAAAGCCAAAGAGTTCTGGACAGCATTGTCACCAACATTGGCCACAGGCGGTAAGGCTATTATCACATCAACACCCAACAGTGATGAAGATCAGTTTGCCATGATTTGGTTAGAAGCCAACAAACGATTTGACGACTTTGGCAATGAAACTAAGTTGGGTGTTAATGGCTTCTTTCCCTTCTTTGCACCGTGGCAAGAACATCCAGACCGAGACGAGGAGTGGGCTAGATTAGAACGTGCCAAGATCGGCGAAGAACGATTCCGTAGAGAGTTTGAATGTGAATTCTTGATCTATGATGAAACTCTAATCAACTCTGTGAAGCTGATAGAACTTGCTGGCATGGATCCTATGATGAACATGGGTCAGACACGTTGGTACAAAGAAATAAACCCTAGAGCCACATATCTAATAGCTCTAGATCCCAGCTTGGGCACAGGTGGAGACTACGGCGCCATACAGGTCTATGAAATGCCTGAAATGGTACAAGTGGCAGAGTGGCATCACAACACCACTCCTGTGCAGCAACAGGTCAGGGTTTTGAGAGAAATACTAAAATACATACATGA
>Ga0114978_10004987_pt1 | contig 10663 bp, 7 predicted proteins | sample S_140212_EF_Meta_FD_87027 | JGI IMG/M metagenome (GOLD analysis project Ga0114978, IMG submission 87027) | Freshwater microbial communities from Lake Simoncouche, Canada to study carbon cycling - S_140212_EF_MetaG | ecosystem: Environmental > Aquatic > Freshwater > Lake | place: Lake...
AGACGGGCGCGTGGTGTCATGGAAAGGACGTCACCTCGCATGAACCGATCGAATGGAGCTTCATCTGAGACGAGAGTCTGCTCGTAAGCCATGATCGCCAGGCCAAAGTACAAAGAAAAGTTCGCGACCATCATGTCTGTGATGAGAAGCGTTTGAACATCATCACCAGGTATTTGAACATCGTCACCCGGTATTTTGACATGGATGCTCAATTCCTGATCGCGCTGTTGCCACCAGGTTTCGTGAAATGCGGCTTCGATCATCTCTCGGTAGGTCAGATTCAGCCCTTTGACAGATGTTTGCCCTTTCTCCAACTCCAAATATCGCCCTAAAATACTGTCGTTCGATGACACGTCCTGGCCCACGAGAGGTTTGCTGCCCAGCAGCTTGAGTGCGATGTGGCAGAAGTTTCTCCCCTTGTAGCTCATTTCAACGTGGCTCAACGGAGGCCCCATGGCCTGGGAAGCCGTGGCGGCTTGCGGAATTCTGATGGTGATTCGTTCGAGACGTCCGTTCTTGACACGATACTTCCCGATATCGTCAACGTAAGGGCTATCAGGGCCGAAAACGTCATAGCCATTGAAGGCATCCGCAGCGCGACCATCATAAAACAAACGGGCTAACGTTCCCGAGTTAATCACGGTAGGGCTGTTCCGATCCGTGACCTGCCGAAACGGATGAGTTGGCTCTTGAATTTGAAGAACGTGTTCTACGATTTGTTTTGATCCAACTTGGACCTGTTGCGCGAAGTCTTTTTGATCAAGCTTGAAAGCGCGAACCCCCTGAGATCCGATGACAACGGAGCTGTCTCCTGTAATTAAACCAAATCCCTTGGAATCCCTGACGCCCTCTTTCCACGGAGTGTGGTCGGCCTTGGTCCATTGCTGATTGCGAAGTGCCTTTTGATCGGCAACAATGAAGCTGGTTGCAGTATTCTTCGTCCTGGTATCGGTCCCCGCGTGGTGATGGCACGTTGCGCAGGCGGTACGATCATCGCTGCCTACTCGCATGTCCCAAAACAGAGCTTTCCCCAGTGCCACCGCTGCAGATTGGTTCCGAATATACTCGGTCAGTTCTTTGGGGGTCGATGACGATGCACTCGAGCGGAGATGAAACTCCTCGTCCTGTCCGCGCGATAATGCCTCAGCTGCTTCCTTCCGCCGTTTCAGTTCCTGTTTACTGAGTGGGGCGCTTTCGCATTGATGAGACTTTGCTTCTCGGGGAGCAATTAAATGCCCGCATTTTTCGCATGATTGTGACGATGCTGGCTGCGGTGCCAACGGATTTCCGGATGGCGCCGTATCAGCCGGTACGGCGTCTCGGCCAAAGGCAAACGTGATACCCAAGGCGAACGACACGACCACCAGAATGACCGTGCCATATTTTCCCTGCCACGAGCGAAATGAGGTGGCGTGTTTGGATGGCGGAATGCTGTCTGAAGCGTTCATGGCTGGCTCCCGGATGTTTGAGCGCCGCGCAAGATCCGAATGATGGTCTTGAGCATTTGATTGGGGGAGGTTTCAACGGGTAGGCTGGCCCAGCGATCGAGCCGGTCATTGCCAAAGGTCAGCAACGTCGCATGTTGTGTGACATCCTGATCGATCTTGGGGTCTGGGTCAGTGAGCCCCAGCCCCTTTCGAATCGCTTCGATGTCCCCCTTTTGACCTGAGAGGAATTGCCAATCGCTTTTGAGCGAAGAGGCCTTCCGTGGCTGATAACTCTCTGCGTATTCCGCGAGAACCTTTGGTGAATCCGTTTCTGGTTCAAGCGTGATCGAAATCAGTCGCAGGTTGTGACCGATCGCAGCTTCCAATTCAGGCCACATTTCCGATAACCGGGCGGTTGTTCCTGGACAGGTGCCACGACAGTTGACGTACATCATATTGATGACCACCGGACGATTGGAGATCAGGTCTGTATAAAACCGAACCTTTTCACCCCGATGATTGATCAGCGGCAAGTCTGGCAATCGGTCGGATGCCCTCGGCATCGGGTGAGCGACTTCATCAGCACGCGAGCGATCTGACCATAGCCATCCACCGACAGCCAATGATCCTGCGAGCGCCGTTCGTCGATTCATCGGAAGACTCATCAGCAATCCTCTCCAAAAAACTGTTGCACGGGAACAGGTGCTGGCACTGGCAGGAACTTCCCTGCCATTTGTGCCTTCGTCACTTCGTCGGGAATTTTTGGTTCCGTCATCGTGATAATAGGGAATAGTTCCTGATCAGGGTTGATGGTGTCTGGACCAAGCGACTCCAAGCGAGGGTCGAAGTTCGTCATCATCCGCATGTCTTCGTGATTCAGGTTGTGGCAGTGGAAGACGAACGGACCCTTAAATGTCCGGAATCGCATTAAAAGCCAAATTTCGGTGTTTGGGCCAAGCAATGCCGTATCGTGTTTGCACTTGTCGTGGGGCTGCAAATCGCATTTGTATTTCGAGCTGAACGGTTTGCCATGTACATCAAGCCGGGAACGAGACATTCCCTTGAAGTCGACAACAACTTGCTGGTGAGACTCCAGGTGAATGTGAATCGGATGCCACCACCCGCCACTGCGATTCACAAGGTGCCATAGTTCGAGTCCTCCCAACACCATGGGGGCATCGGTGCGGAGTTCGTCAAAGAACCGATGACTGATGCGCCAAGCTCCACGACCACGCTCGAAGTCGAATCGCCGGGTGGGGAGTGACTTGATCTGGTCCCAAGTCAACTCTGTCATCAAATCATCGTGGCGACGGAGATGGACTCCCGCCTGTTCGCTGAGCTCAGGAAGCTTTGCGATTTCTGCCTTGACCTTCGGTTCTTCCAACAATGTCTTCAGCCGCGAAAGTTCGAAGTCATACTCGCAAGGATCCTTCGACCCGTCATCGACAACTTCGATTCGAATCAATTTCAGTGTGCCCCAGTTTGGACCACCATCATTTTCCGAAAACTGCTGCAGCCGCATGCGGTCATCCAGCCGAGGCACATCTTCGCGAGTACCACGCGGCAGAGCCGTCTTCAGGACCTTTTGTTGATGCTCTTCCGTTTTGCTGCAGTTCTGTTGAGTCCCTTCGGCGTCCTGTTCTGCGGATTCATTGTCGCCGTGTCCGGGGCCTCGACCATTGCGCTGATCGCAGACGTTGACAAGAAAGAACGTTCCCTTTTTTCGTCCCTTGAGAAGTTTCTTGAAATCGACAACCACATCGGCACGATTGGCCATCCCCAACAGAATTGACGTATCCTTCACTGGTTTGTCGAGCATCCAGGAATCTTTGGCGATTCGATCCCAAGCATCGACAACCGGCGTTCCCAATGATTCTGAAGACGCGAAAATTGAGTCTAATTCTGGCCCCTGTTTGTCAGAGCAGTCTCCCGCATCCCAGAGTTCCAAGAGATGCACTCGTGCCAAGGCTCCATTCAGGAAGCGGAACCGGTACTTGTGCGCTTTAACATCCAAACGACTAAAGGCCCGTCCGTTACAGACGGGGATGTTGCCCAAGTACCCGTTGTGGTCGAACGGATCGAAGTGAATCCGGGCCAAGTCCGAATTCGGCTGAGGCTTACAGATGCAACGATCCCCCAGCACAATCGGAATGTCTCGCGAATTCTTCGGATCGACGTAGTCTGGCTTCGGTAGAATGTGGTGCTTGACGAGGAACCGTTCCCAAGCATCGGTCACGAGAAAGAATCCCGCCAATCCCATCAAAGCGTTGTGTGCCGTGATGTCGTTGGCATGGTCGTGGTACCACATCGTCGAAGAGCTTTCGCTCCAATCCCATTTTGCGGGTTCTTTCAGCGGGTCAACAGTCGGGATCTTTGGCACGCCATTGGAATAGAAATAGTCCCGATATCCGCCATCAGGGCAAGTCAGAAACGCGGGATGACCATCAGAGTGCGATGGGGTGTGCCCCCCATGCAAGTGAATGGACGCTTCCGCAGGTAACTCGTTGATGAAACGTACGACCAAAGGGCGATTCACTTCCTCAACGAACGTCGGGCCTGGGACTTGTCGATTGTAGCCCCAGACAGGTGTCCGAAAGCCCGGAACGACTTCGGCTTCAAAAGAACCGAGAACGACTTCGTAGAACGGGATAGCCTTGTGCATCGCCCAAAAATGCTCGGGATTAAACCCACCCTCAATCTGCCAGAATTCTGGGGCAATCTTGAGTTTTAATCGCTCACGCGTGCCCCCCACAACGGTTTCTGCCTCCATCTCTTCTGGGCTGGGGCGAATGATTGGCGGGTTATTTTTGTCTTTCGCGTCGAACGTGTAAATGACATTCTTGAGGTCTTTGTCCCAGAGATGCTCGACGTTGCCTTTGCGAATATCTTCCACGTTGATCCAACCCTTGGGCTGAATCTGATGCATTCCATACTTGCCGTCCCAGCGTTGACGTTCGACTGCGCCCGGCCCCGGGTCCACGTGATCCGCGACTTTGGGTTGAGGGAGTGGCCAATTCCACTTCTGAAGATTGAGGACCTCTTCGGGTTTGACAAACTCTGGCGCTGTGCAACGCGCTCGCGGGTCAGCCGCCTCGACAACACCTCCGCCTATGACGGCTCCCACAACCCCAAGGCTTCCCGCCTGTAGCAATGTTCGACGATTCACAGTCGCTTGATGCATACGGCCTTCATCGCAAGATGGGAACGGATCCTGTTGCATAGTTAATCCTAGAATAAATGTGAATCATGTGATGCACTCGATGTGATGTACTCTATCGATACTTCTGATACAATAACGACGTTCAATTTATTTTCCAAGTACGGCTGGCCACAATTTTCCTGGTGAACCTCATTGCACAAAAATAGTGTGTACTGGAATCCCGATCGACACAAGATTGAGCCACTCGGCGCAAAACCCCCCAACAGATGAAAGAATGAGAAATGGCGAAAATTGAATCAAGTCTTGAAGGAACGATTGAGTCAATTGCGGCAGATGCCGCAGGTTCTGGCGTTGTCGTGACCGCGATGAATGTTTCGATTCATTTTACTACTGGCACAACGGCATCGAGGCGGACCAAGTCGATCAAGACACCCGTTAAGACACTCACTCCGGCTCAGCTGATGAACACAAAAAAGTTTCCGGGGCGAAATGACGTTGGGTTTGTTGGCGGGACAATTATTGCAGACGGCAATTTCGATACTGCTACGAATACGCTTGAAGCGGATTTCATCAAAGTTGAACCTGCTGAAACCGTTTTGTTGGGAGCCCTGACCGCAAACTCGCCAGGAAATCTTCGGATCAACGGCTGCTTAATCGAAATGTTGACCGATGACCGAATGCCCGCGAATCCGATTGATCCCGCAAACCCGATTTTCATGAATCAGTTCGGTTTTCCCATGAAGATCGCTAGCGCAGCGGTCTCACCAACCGGTCCAACACCAAATCCCCCTCCCGCCCCTTCATCGGTGGAAGGATATTTTATGGGCGACCGCTTCTACGCATATCTGTTTGAGTACGGTGGAACAGGGCAATTGCTGATCGATCCTGCAGTCGTTCCACAGATTTCTTTGGGACGAGCATCCTATCGAGATCGCGGAAACAATTTTGAAGTGCAAGCCCGTGGGTTCGTCACGACGTCCCATGTTCCCGCAGGATCGCCCCTGCAAGATGTTCGCGTCTTCCGCGTCGATCGAAATCCGACGACCGGACAACTCGTAGAAACCGAGATCCCTCCTGATAAGCTTGAAATCGATCGAGTTGAGGCGGGCTTTGAGCGGTGGCGATTTCAGACACGACAGCCCAAGCAAAATGGGCTCCTGTCGGGCGTTCCAGAGTTGATTCGCGTCAAGAATCTCTCGGGTATCGTTACGGGAACAGGGCTTCCGGTGAGTGCCCAGATCGAACCTGACGTGCGTGAACCATGAGTTTGATGTGAAGTCGTCCCGATACCAACCGATGTTTTTCTTGCGGGGAAAACCGCCTGTACGATTCGGAGGGTGGGGGGGGGCTGAATTCAATCAGTCCTTTCTACCCTGATCGTTGACGATTTCGCTGCCGAAACGAAGACCAAACCGAGGGGAGGGTCGACATAGAGGGGACTCGGTGCGCCAGTTAAAACCAGAGAAGCACAGTGAAAAAAGTTTTCGGGACACTGCCGTTTCCAGACGGACTGAAGAGAATGGCAACCGAAAAGAAGTCAAACCCTTTCACGGTCTTCACGATGTCGCCTCGGCGGAAATGCTGGTATCGCGGTTTTAACGCGAGGGCGCTAGGACACAGGAACGCCAGGAATACCAATACAGTAAAGGGGATTTCGCTTTTTCCTTGCCCTCTCACTGCTGTCTTTCAGCTCTTGCACAATCGCTCAGCTAAGTCGTTCATGCCGCCGACATCCGTCAGACGACGGTTACGACCTTCAAACAAGTACGTCAATCGTTCATGATCCAGTCCCAGCAGCGATAACATCGTGGCGTGGAGATCGTTCACGTGAACCTTGTCCTCGACTACATGGAAGCCGAGTTCGTCCGTGGCACCGATCACTTTGCCCCCCCGAATCCCACCCCCCGCCATCCAGACGCTGAACCCATAGGGGTGATGGTCGCGACCACGGTTCCCTTGCATGATCGGCGTTCTGCCAAATTCCCCAGCCCAGACCACCAGCGTACTTTCCAACAGACCTCGTTGCTTCAGATCGGCCAGCAGGGCGGCGATCGGTCGATCGACTTTTTCGGCTTGCGATTGATGGTTCTTTAAGCATTCTCCGTGACCGTCCCAATCGTTGTTCACCAGATGCACGTAGCGAACACCCTGCTCGACCATCCGGCGGGCCAAGAGACACATGCGTCCGAAACGAGCCGTTGGCCCCTGGTCGATCCCATACATGTCCCGGATCGCCACCGGCTCCCGTGAGATATCAATCAGTTCCGGTGCGGCGGTCTGCATGCGGAAGGCGAGTTCATAATTGGCGATGCGGGCTTCCAGACGGCTGTCCCCCGGACGCGATGACTGATGCCTGCGGTTCCAGACGTTCAGTTGGTCAATCAATGTTCGCTGCCCGGGTTCGCTTAACTGCGACAACCGGGTCAGATTCTGAATCGGGTCTCCTTCTGTCCGCAGATATGTCCCTTGATAAACCGCAGGAAGATATCCCGAACTGTAAGTCGCCGAACCGTTACGGAACATTCCGTCTGTCATAGCAATGTACGCCGGAAGGTTGCGACTTTCACTACCCAAACCGTAAACCGCCCAGGATCCTGCACTGGGATGCCCTAAAAGCTGCGTGCCGGAATTCATCAGCGTCAATGCCGGGCCGTGAATGAACGAGTCATGATAGCACGACCGAATCACCGCCAAGTCGTCGGCCTGTGCCGCCAGACGGGGAAACAAATCCGAAATCTCGAGGCCCGATTCTCCGTGCCGACGAAACGGGACACCGCACCCCATTAACTTCGCGTCCGCGGTATTGATCTGGGCGAGATCGAAACCCTGATAACTGGCGGGAAGAAGTTCCCCATCCCGCTTGACGAGCTCTGGCTTCGGATCAAAGGTTTCCAGGTGGCTTGGTCCCCCTTGCATAAACAGAAAGATCACCTGCTTGGCCGTCGCCAGCTTGTGCGACAGCGTGGTGCTGGCGGGATCCAACGTCGGCGCGGTTTCGGCAACGCTTTCATTCGCCAATAAATGACCGAGGGCAATTGTACCAAAGCCGAGGCCAGACCGTTCGAGAAATTCACGGCGCGGAAGTAATTGGTGCATGGTGACGACCCGTATCAGTGTTCGTTCAGGATGTTGAATCAGGAGAGTATATCAGTGTGGAAACAGTTGGTCCGTTGTTGGCGGCTCAGCAGGTCGTTCACGTTGGCTTGTGTCGCAAGCCGCTAATCTCGTGTTGCGAGCCGCAAATGAAGCGAAGCGATTTCGCGTCGTCAATCGACAAACAAAAATTCATTCAGGTTGTACAACGCCAGGCAGAACGTCGCGAATGGAACGGTCGAGTCCTCGGTCGAGTCCTCGGCCGCGGCCTGCGCTGCCAGCTGTTGAAGCAGCTGCATGGCTTCGTCTTTCTCGACAGGGGACGGTAACCGGCCCAGGGCGAGGATCCAGGCCCGCTCGACACCCAGACCAGGGTCTGTTCCGACTTCTTTCTTCACCCGCTCGGCAAATTGTGTCGCCTGTTTGAAGACCGATCGATTGTTCAACCCCCAAAGTGCCTGAGGCGCCACCGTCGTGACATCCCGCGCAGGACAACTGACCGAAGTGACCGGGGCATCAAACGCCTCAAACATCGGAAACTTGAAGTTCCGTCGTACCAAAATATACATCCCCCGGCGGGTGTGCTGCCGGGGATCCGCCGATACGGGCCATTGCCAGCGTTCGCGCAGCGCGGCAATTTCATCCTCGGCCAGCGGCGGAACGATCGGACGCCCTCCCATTTCCAGGTTGATCGTCCCCGAGACGGCATGCACCGCATCCCAGAGGGTCTCGGCCTCTAATCGCCGGCGATTCATTCGCCATAACAACCGGTTCTCAGGATCCACCGCCAAACAAGCCTCCGACGCATGGTCGCTCGACTGTTGATACGTTTGGGATTGCATGATCAGTCGATGCAAATGCTTCAGACTCCAACCATGCTGGACAAAGTCGACCGCCAGCCAATCGAGCAATTCAGGGTGACTGGGGGTTGTCCCCATCAGGCCAAAATCGTTGGGCGTACTGACGATCCCCCTGCCAAAATGCCAGTGCCAGACACGATTGACCAGCACTCGGGCTGTGAGCGGGTGATTCGGCTGGGTCAACCAAAGTGCCAGTTCCTTGCGACTGCCGTAGGGGCCGGGTAGTGCCGAGGAATGTCCGGTTGCCCGGACGAGTGACTCGGGGAGCGCCGCGGTGATGGTCTCGCGCGGGTCCGACATTTCCCCACGTTCCAGACGCTGAACCAGCGGCACCAGTTCCGGTCGCTCGTGTCCGAGGACCGAAACGGTCGGGACTTCCATCAATCCGACATAGGGAGATGAGGGTTGCGAGCCCGCATTACGCGGCAATTCCAGGACCCGCAGCGCGATCGCTTCGAGCCGGTTTCGTTTTTCTTCTTGCTCTTCCCCTGTCAGCGCACGTCCGGCAACGCGAGCCTCGAACAACCGGTAGGCGGTTCGCGCTTCTTCGACCGCAATGATCCGTGGATAAAACTGATTCGTGTCGTTGATTTCCATCGCGGTCAGTAGCGGGAACTGCACTTCGATGCTTCCGGCAAACGCCGCTTGTAATCCGAAGTAATCCCGCTGGCTGATCGGATCAAATTTGTGGTCGTGGCAACGAGCACACCCGATTGTTAACCCCAGAAATGCCGAGCCTGTCGTGTCGACCCAGTCTGTTAAACGCTCGTAACACAGTTTTTTGGCATCCAGCCCCGACTCATGCACGAGCGAACCGAGGGCATACATCCCCGTTCCGATCCGCGCTTCCATGTGTTTTTTCTTCTCGTCAGAAACGACGTAAACCCGCTTGGGATCAAGGTCCAAATTGTTCGGCCACAATTCATCGCCAGCAATTTGTTCTTGCACAAAACGATCATACGGCTTGTCGTCGTTAAAGGATTTGACCACATAATCACGATAACGCCAGGCGTTACGGTAATAGATGTCGGTTTCATAGCCTCCCGAGTCGGCATAACGAACGACATCGAGCCAGTGTCGTCCCCAGCGTTCACCATAATGTTTGGATTCGAGCAGGTGATCGATCAACCGTGGCCAGGCATCCGCCGAGGTATCATTGACGAAGGCCGCCACTTGCTCGGGGGAGGGTGGCAGGCCGATGAGATCGAAATAGGCGCGACGGACGAGTGTTCGCCGTTCGGCCTGCGGAGCGAATGCTAATCCTGCTTGTTGGACCCGCAGCAGAATCAAGGCATCGATCGCATTTCCGCCGCGTCGCCGATCGACCACATCGAGCTGCTCTGGCACCGCAGGCTTGACCGGCGGTCGCAAGGACCAGAGGTCAACCTGTTCGGCAGCGGATCCCCGCTTCATCCACAGTCCCCCCTCACCGCAGATCATGCCGGCGAGGGCACAGACCCAGACAATCGAAACCATCGCCACGGATTTTCGCTCGCTCATGAACCGTCTCTCCCCTCGCCCCCCCGCTGCCAATCGATCAGGCCGCTAAACGCACTGACTTCCTGCGACCTGGCTGCGACAGGGTTGTGATGGAGATGGTAACACGAGCAGGGAATCCTGCAGAAGTGAGTCAATGGCCATGTCGCGGGAATTGACCGGGGAGGAACGAAAATTCGCGGACGATTTCACCACCGGGGGAACACACAGTCTTCCCCCGGTGGAATGGAAATTGTCAGGATGGGATTTTTGGATAACCCGGCATTCGCCCTGAACATTTGCCCTGAATCGGAACGACAGCCGATGAAATTTCCCTTCGATCCAAAACCGGATTGCGATGCCCGAATGTTGCGACCTGATCTGTGTCCGTCCGGTGGATTCTCTCTGAAATTTCCTTTTGCACCTCGGTTTTTTGGCGATCCCGACGATCGTCGTATTAAGACGATCGTGGTATTAAAAAGAAAGATGCTGCTGTCCTGACGTCGGCAGCGAAGCGAGAACTCAAAAATCTTGCAACAGGAAAGCGAGCAAAACGCGGATCGCATCGCCGGATCCCGTCATGAAATCGATGAAAATCTGGTTTACGCCTGCCACGCGTGCAGTGCGCCGTGAACAGAAAACTAGAA
>Ga0114978_10004988_pt1 | contig 10662 bp, 9 predicted proteins | sample S_140212_EF_Meta_FD_87027 | JGI IMG/M metagenome (GOLD analysis project Ga0114978, IMG submission 87027) | Freshwater microbial communities from Lake Simoncouche, Canada to study carbon cycling - S_140212_EF_MetaG | ecosystem: Environmental > Aquatic > Freshwater > Lake | place: Lake...
ATTATTTAAAGGTAGTTGGAAATATTCAAGCAGATTTATACATTGTGATGATAATAATATTTACGCTGAATTAGGTAATGGAAATGGTGGATGGAATAAAGCAATTATACCTATTAATACCGAATATTTATATCATAATATAAATGGAAATTTAATACGTGGCACATAATACCATTAGTTTTAATTATATATATTAAATATTATAATTTTATAATATAATGTCTTCAACAACTGGTCATAGAGGTAGATTAGGAAATCAAATTGTTCGAAATATAGCAGTTAGTGTTATAGCGGAAAAACATAATTTATATGTAAATTATTATAATTATGAAATAATAAAAAATATAGGTATAGATTTATTTATAGGTAAAAATAATCACAATAACACGATTGAATTAAATGATAATAATTATTTTGAAATATTAGAAAAAGAACAATTAAATAGTAATATGAATCCTAATAATAGTTATTTTCAAACCAAAAAAATAACCGATATGATATTTTCTCATTTAAATAATGAAACAATCATGAATAATATTATTAATAAAAATAAGCATAAGGATAGATATAATAACAACAATGATTGTTTTATACATATACGATTGGGTGACGTTAGCCGATATAATCCGGGTTTTAATTATTATGATGGTATTCTTTCAAAATTAAATGTAAATAATATATACATTGCGAGCGATAGTCCATCTGATAATATAATTTTAAATTTAAAAAACAAATACCCTAATATTATCATGATGAATGATGATTTAACAAATATATTTACATTTGGTTCTACTTGTAAATATGTAATATTATCATATGGAACTTTTTCAGCTATGATTGGATATATATCCTTTTATTCAGTAGTATATTATTTGAATTTTAATGAAAAAATTGCGTGGGATTGGAATGCTGGTGATGAATGCGATATGTTTAGAAATCATTCAAATAAAATAGGAGATTGGATAGAAATAAACACAAATAACAATTATAGCATGACATGTGTGTCAGGTTATTGGAAAGTGCATAATAAACACGGAGCTGAATATAATAATTGGTTACATAATTCATTACAAATTAATTGTCCATATGTATTTTTTTCAGATAAAGAAACGATTGAATATATAAAAACTTATAGAAAGGATTTACCTACCTATTACATAGAGTGTAACATAGAAGATTTTGCTACATACAAATATAAAGATAGAATAATACCTAATGAAAGTCATTGTCCATCAGTTGAACTCAATTTAATATGGAATGAAAAATTATTTTGTATTAAAAGAGCATATGATTTAAATCCATTTAATTCTGATTTTTTTTGTTGGGTTGATGCGGGAATCTGTATTTACAGATATAATTTACCTCCAGCATTACCATTTCCAAATATGGACAAATTAAATAAATTACCAAAAGATAAATTTATATATTGTTCAAGTGATCCATATAATGAGAATTGCGTTCGCATTAATAATTATTACCATCATATTAGCGGGACTTATATTTTACATAAAAATATAATTAATGATTTTATTAAAATATATGATGAATATTTGAATAAGTTAATAAACAAAAATAATATTTGGACAGACCAAGTAATATTAACTCATATATTTAAAGATCATAAACATTTATTTTATAAATTATGTGATGGTTATGGAGAAATAATTAGCAAATTGTATTAATCATTTCTAACATAGTAATAGATGAAAATAATATATAATATAGTATAATGAATTCTATATTATATGGAAAAAATGTTTCACCCTTAAAACAAAATATGGAGGACGGGCAATTCTCTCTTATGCGTAAAATATGGAGGAATACTAGAGACACCTATAAAAATGAAGCAGGAGTAACAGTAAATTATACTTATAGGGATAGTTCTTCTTATATAGAGAGAAAGAAGGCACGTGCGTTAGGTAAGAAGGAATATAATTCGCCCTTGAGTTATACATCATATGACCCTGTTGGGACAAATCATATTAAAAGACGCGTAATTTCGGCGGGGACAGTTTCTCCTAAAAAGAAAGGGTTTAAGCGCGTTTAGATTTCTTTTCCTTCTTTACGAATCCGAACTTGCCCTTTTTCGCAAAATATCCGTGTTTTTCTAATCGTTTCTCGCGTTTAGCGGTGATATGCTTTTTACGAGATACGATTTCACCGTGTTTATTTTTTATTAAGTCCTTTTTGGTTAATCCACCGGTTGTTTTTTTAGCATTTCCGTGGAAAACTTCTGCTCTGGAACCAAATGTTCTTTCGGGCATTATATATATAATGAAGAAAATAATTACATATTTATTAATTCTGGGGTAGTTACGCGTTTTATAATAATTGTATCATCATATACCATTCTACTTTTACCATCTAAATAACCGTATTTTTTAGTATACAAACTTATTGGTTGGAATGAACCTACTATTTCAATTATAACTGTTCCATAATAAAAATCATACGTTCCATCTGCTTCAGTTCCTAATACTATATCGGTATCTTTTTTAGTTTCAACACCTCTATATTTAAAGTTCGTTTCTTGATTTTTATTTAAAAATGCAACTTGAAATACTTTCGGAACAAATAAATAATATATTCCTATATTTAATCCATACCATTGATTTGTATAAAATAGTGAAGGGGATTTATCATTGATTTGATACATAAATAAATGAACTCCATTAAATGTTATACCAGTTAATATTGAAGACTGTTCCAATGGAACTGTTTTTATTTCCGATAAAAAGTCTGTTATATATATTCTAGGTTTAACTGGAGAAATTTTAGAATAAGGTATTTTAGAACACTTGACCGTCGGTTGTTTATCTGCGACGGATTCCAATAATATATTAAGATAGTTTAGTGAAAATCCGCCATATCTATATTTAAACGAATCTACAGCATCATTATTATTGTATATAAATAATTTATTATAACTTATATCTTGAGGTAATGTAACCATTACTGTAGCGCCATATGTGCCGGGCGTTCCTACTTTAGTAATATATTTATATTCAATGCCATCCATATTAGGAGAGAAGGATAGTTCCATACCATCATTAGATGGATGTGCAACATTAAATACATAACTATAAGTAGGTACGAATGTATCATCTCTTGAATAATTTTTAAATATAAAATATTTTACTGTTTCGGTCATTTGGCGTGTTACTACATAATATGTTTTTTTAATAATTATATCAGGAACAACCTCAGTTATAATGGGTTCAAATATACCATATATAGAATTATATTCAGTTAAAGATAAATTATCTAGAATATAATTTAACATAATCATTAAGGTAGGGTATTTTACTGCGAGAGGTTCAAAATATCGCATATAAACAACATATTTAAAACACAATAACATAGACTTATTTCTTGCATAATCTGCCGCTAATATAATAGAGTTAATATTATCTGTGTTTGAATTATTATAACTTACTCTGCGTTTTCCTGTTGTCTGTACCATTTTTGATTGCATCATTTTAGTAGATATGCCATTATGTTTTTTCGTAATACCTTCATCACATTGTTTTTTATTACAAGACAATTTCATATTAAAGGAAAATATTTTATAAAATTGATTTAATAATTATTCATTAGGTTTATATAAAAATGTCTCTTACTCAATATCAAGAGAAAAGCGAAAAAGCGCATATTTTAGAAAACCCCGATACATATACAGGGTCTATTGAAAATGTATCTGGTCCTATGTATGTATTCAAAGATGAAGGAATCCATTTAGCCGACATTGATTATAACCCGGCACTTTATAAATTGTTTGACGAAGCAATTGTAAATTGTACTGACCACCATATAAGAACAAAACGAAAAAAAGAATCCGACCCAAATACTGAGATTGTGACGTCAATTCAAGTGGATATTAAAGATAATATGATTACTATGACAAATAATGGCGATGGAATTGATATTGAAATACACCCAACATTACAAATATATATTCCTGAAATGATATTTACACGATTGAGGACATCTACTAATTATGATAAAGAAGAAAAAAAAATAACGGGAGGTAAAAATGGGTTCGGTGTAAAACTCGTATTTATCTGGTCTACTTGGGGGCGAATTGAAACTGTTGACGCTAAACGCGGACTGAAATATGTTCAAGAGTTTGAAAATAATTTGGATATTATTCATAAACCCAAAATTACAGAATGTAAAAAGAAACCCTATACAATGATTCAGTTTATTCCCGATTATAAGCGACTTGGACTCAAGGGACTCACCGAACAAATGGTGCAATTATTTCAGCGGCGTGTATATGATATGTCGGGTATTACATCGAAAGAAGTTAAAGTGAAATATAATGATGCACTTATCCCCGTAAAGGATTTTAACCAATATATTCAACTATATACGAAACAAGAGTCTGTAAGCGAATCATTTGATAGGTGGACTTATACGGTCTGTTTGAGTGATGAGTTTAAACAAGTATCTTTTGTAAATGGTATATTTACATCCAAGGGCGGGCGACATGTTGATTATATTATAAATCAAATTATTAAAAAAATGTGCGAATATATTCTTAAAAAGAAAAAGATTGAAATTAAACCATCCATCGTGAAGGAACAATTAACTATCTTTCTAAATTCTACTATTGAGAACCCGTCATTCGACAGTCAAACAAAAGATTATTTAAATACGCCCGCCGGAAAGTTCGGTTCATCGTGCGTCGTAAGCAATAAATTTGTAGAGAAACTCGCGAACTTGGGCGTAATGAATACGGCGTGTGAATTAAATGAAATTAAAGATAAGAAACAGGCGAAAAAGACTGATGGGTCAAAGAGCAAACGAATTCGCGGCATTCCTAAATTGAATGATGCAAATATGGCAGGAAGTAAAGAGTCAGAAGAATGCACGCTTATTTTATGTGAAGGTGATTCAGCAAAATCAGGTATTGTATCTGGACTATCAGCGAATGACCGCAATTATTATGGCGTATTTCCGATGAAGGGAAAGTTATTTAATGTCCGCGGTGAAACAATAAAACGAATCACTGAAAATGCGGAAATTGCTGATATTAAGAAAATCTTAGGTCTAGAAATGGATAAAGTATATACGGATACACAGTCACTACGTTATGGAAAAATATTGATTATGGCAGACCAGGATTTAGATGGAAGCCACATCAAAGGGTTATTTATTAATATGATTTCGTGTTTGTGGCCATCGCTTCTTAAAATTGATAACTTTATCGGATTTATGAATACACCCATATTAAAGGCGACTAAAGCGAACAAGTCAATATCCTTTTATAACGACCAGGAATATGAAGTGTGGAAATTAGATAATCCGTCGGGTTGGAAAATTAAATATTATAAAGGTCTCGGAACAAGCACGTCGACCGAATTTAAGGAATACTTTAAAACAAAAAAGACGGTTGGCATTTGTGTAAATGACACGGATATGGAAGATATGGATATGTTGTTTAATAAAAAGAAGGCGGACTTTAGAAAGACTTGGTTATCCGAGTATGACCGTAACAACCATATAGATACTTCGAAAGATAAAATTATGCTTGGAGAGTTTATTCATAGAGAGATGAAACACTTTTCAAAATATGATTGTGACCGGTCAATACCGAACCTTATGGATGGGTTTAAAATTTCACAAAGAAAAATTATGTATGGCGCATTCCTAAAAAATCTAAAAGAAGAAATTAAGGTCGCACAATTTAGCGGGTTTGTATCTGAAAAGGCAGGATACCATCACGGCGAGGCAAGTCTTAATGGCGCAATTATAAATATGGCGCAAGATTTCGTTGGTTCAAATAATATTAATCTTTTACAACCTAATGGTCAGTTTGGCACTCGTCTTCAAGGCGGAAAAGATAGCGCATCCGAAAGGTATATCTTTACCAAATTATCCTATTTGACTCGTTTAATCTTTCAAAAGAAGGATGATGCGATTTTAACATATTTGGATGATGACGGTTATATGGTTGAACCTATCTTTTATACGCCTATTATTCCGATGATTCTTGTGAATGGAACAGAAGGCATTGGGACTGGGTTTAGTTCTAAAATTCCGTGTTTTAATCCTGTTCACATTATTAAATATATTAAAGATACAATTGAAGGAAATGAAGTCAATACTGAGTTCATACCTTATTATAAAGGGTTTAAGGGAACTATTGAGAGAGATATAATACCAACGCGATTTATTACACGTGGTGTATATAGTATTAAAAAAAATAAAGTAGATATTAGCGAATTGCCGATTGGAACTTGGAATGAAGATTATATTATTTATTTAGAGAAATTGGTTGATGTCGGGACAATCAAAGATTATAAGGATATGTCTACTGATAAAATTGTAAATATACAGGTTGTATTACAGAGCGAAGATGATGACCTAGATAAAATCCTTAAATTATCATCCTATCTCTCGATTAATAATATGAATTTGTTTAATGAAAAGGAGCAATTAACTCATTATAATGAAGTGTATGAAATATGCGACCACTTTATTAAAGTTCGTCTAGAATATTATGATATACGCAAAAAGCATTTGATTTTACAACTTGAAAAAGATACTAATATATTGCGAAATAAGTTTACATATATTACTGAACTATTAAATGGGACAATTGATTTAAGGAAAAAGACAATACATCAAATACAAGATATTTTAGAAAGTAAAAAATATATTAAAGTGGACGATAGTTATAATTATCTTGTAAAAATGACAATGGATAGTGTGTGTGAAGAAAATGTAGCATATCTTAAACAAGAGTATGAAGATAAACTAAAAGAATTAGAAGATATAAAAAATACAACTATTCAACAAATGTGGACAAAGGAATTAATTAATTTAGAAAAATTTCTTTAACTCTAATGTTTTATCTGTGTATTCAGATAATGGTTTATCTAGAGGAACTACTAATGTTGATGCATCCCTTTTATACATCATATATCCTTCAACCTCGCTATATAATTTAGGAACACAATAGTCAACAACTATTTTATTTAAATTCTCAATTTGTTGAGTTAAGTTATCTGTCTGATTCATACTGTGCTGTAAATACATTGCCCGCATAATAACATTTAAATCATCTGTATTTTGTTCATCGATGACATATTTTTCTTTTGATGCTCTATATACGCCCGCTCTTAGAGCATTTTGAATTATTTGTGCGTTTTTTACAGAAAAAAATAAATTAGATAATGCAGTATTTTGCTGTGTAAATTTTAGGTTATCATACATAGTGCGGTTATCTTGTACTATTTTATCCTGTAAAAAAAAGGGGGTCCCATTTTCTTTAAAATCTATTCTACCATTCATTTATATAATATTATATTTAATTATATGATATTTTACAAAAATGTATTAATCTCTACAATTTTATCAGCAATTCTTCTTTTAGGTATTGTGGCAGTTGTAATGTATTACACAAAAAATAAACAAATATATCCTCCTATATTAAGCAGGTGTCCTGATTTTTACAATTTAGATGTTAATAATAAATGTGTAAATAGTGGAGTATGGGATAAAACCCAATTATTAACCGGGTGTGATTATATGGATTTTTCAGGAAACGCTTATAATGTGCAAGGAACCGGAGCAATGAGCGGATTATGTAAGAAACAAAAATGGGCGAATGATTGCAAAGTATCTTGGGACGGAATTACAAATAACTATTCTATATGTTAAAACTAATTTAATATGATATTTATTATATATAAAATGGATAAACTTAATTATTATATAAATAATTCAAATAAACCCATATTCATATATGGAAAATCGGGCGTAGGAAAAACTACATTATTAAATAAATTACAAATGACAGTTAAATTTATATCAATTCAGGATATAACGTCTTATGAAGAATTATGCACGTTCGCCCAACCAACTATATTACAACAAATGATGAATAAATATTTTAAACAGGTATGCGTAATTGATAATATAGATTATTTACAAAACAATGATAAAAAAGTATTAACGTGTTTATTAAAACAATTTAAACTTGAAGAGAAAAAGAAAACGCGCCGAAATTTTACTATCATATTATGCGGCACAAATTATTATGATAAAAAAATAAAAGAAATTATAAAGTTTTGTAATGTTATACACATACAAAATGATACTACAATGTTATATAATCAATATGAAAAAAATATTCAAAATAGCATTAAAAAAATAATGAATAAAGAGTTTAAAAATGATTTTATGATTGAAAATGAAAAAGCGACTCAATCATTATTATTTCACGAAAATATTATAGATTTAGTTAAAAGCAGAGAAGATATAATATTTTATAGGCAGTTTTTAAAAAATTATTGTATCGGTGATTATTTTGACCGTATAAGTTTCCAAAAGCAATTATGGTTATTTAATGAAATGACATATTATTTTAAAATATTACATAATTATTATTTATATAAAACAACAACATTACAACCTAAAAAAAATACAGATTATAGATTTACAAAAGTCCTTACCAAATATAGTAATGAATATAATAATAATATATTTATTATTAATTTGTGCAATAGACTAAATTGTTCTAAAAAGGAATTATATTATCATACATTAAATAAAAATAATAATATAACTGCGATTGAACTGAATAGAGCAGAAAACTATTTTCAACTAAAAAAAGATTGAAGGTTTTTTTCATTAATTACAGATACTAATTTATTAATTTGCGCCTGTTTTAATTCCAATTCTTTATTTAAATGTTCTGTTTCAACAATTTTCATTTTAAGTGCGTGTATAATTTCATTGGGATTTAATACGTGCGATGTTCCGTCTGGGTTTTTAATACTTATAGTTGTGTGCGCTTGTTGTGCTCTCTCTACATCTCGTCGTTTAGTTTCAATAATTACATCAGGTTTATATTTAAGTTCTCCTAATTCATAACCTTTTAATAGTATATCAATCTCTTTCATATAAAATTGTTGTAAGGATGGGTTCTTAATAAAATTCTTTACCTTTAACGCTGACTCATGGCACATTTTATTATTTGTATCAATTAATTTTCTTTTATCAAATGTGTTTTGTTCATGAGAGAAAACAAGGATTGTTTTTAGAGGTTCTAATTGAACAAATGGAACCGTATAATCCTTTAAAAAAAACTTTTCCTCTGCCATGACCGCATTATCTTCGTAACGGGTTTCCTTTAAAAGAATTCGTTTAAAAGCAAATGTTCCAGCGGTTGAATGATTCGGTCCATAAGGTCCAAATCTATACATTTTATTCAATGTATTAAACCATATATATAATTCACTTGACCCTGCGCACAATGCCTTGCTATGAGTTAATTTGTCTACTGCGTGTGAGACGCGATTGACTGGATAAAAATCGTCGTCATCCATATATACTAATATTGCGTCGTCCTCCTTAAATGTACACATATCATGCATATAATTTCGTTTTTTACCTAATGGCATTTTTTCATCCATTGGGAAATATTTTACGAATGGAATATCTTTAACTAAGTCGCCTATCTTATCCATACCATCATCTACAATAATCCATTCTAATAAATTATGGGGATAATCTTGCGATAGTATAGATTCTATAATTCCTTTAAAAAATGGTCTTCTATTAAAGGTAGGAGTGCATATACTTACGCGAGGTAAAATTGATTTCTTCATTATATTAAACTAATATAAATAGTGTTTAATTACCTTATTATATTTTCATTAAATCTTCTAATTTATTTAATAAGTCTGTTAAAAATTTAAACTTTATATGCACGGTTACATTACGCAACATATGTATAATTACTGGAAATATAATCATTCCAATAAAAATTAAAATACCATATGCAGAAACAAATGATATTTTTTTTATAATATTTGCCTTATCTGCTTTTTGTTCAGGCGTATCCGTTTTCATCTTAGATATACACATCAACCCATTTATTCCGCTTATTATTAAAAACGGAATTTGTTTTAAACACGCCATTACTGGTATAACTAAAACAAAACTTATAAAAAATATCCAATTATAATCACCACAAGCAACGGCTGGTTTAGGTTTAGGATGTGCTTTATTCGCTGCCACTTTATGTGCTTTATTCGCTGCCACCCTCCTTGCTTTATTTGCCTGATTTCGATTAGTCCCGCGTTTTTTAGCACCGCGTTTTTTAGACCCGCGTTTTTTAGCAGATTTACGACGCTTAAATCCTTCCTGTATATTAAGACTTGCTCCAACAAGCCAAAGTGAGAGGGGTATAATTACTATGCATATAAAATACATAGTGCGTAATACATTAGTAGAACCCACGCCATCAGAAAAGGCAAATCCATATACTAAATATAGTAAATATGTTAATATAGTTGGTATTAAACATAGTACATATACTACAGTTGTTATAGAAAATATTGAAAAAAATATATCAAATATAAAGGATGATTTATACTTACCTTTAGTTTTCAAAAATGAAGGTAAAAATCGGTCTATAGTTTCTCTCAAAAACTTTAATAATAAAAACATACCAATATATAAAATAAGTACACCTACTGAATATATTCCTTTTAAATTTAAAATATCATATAACCCTTTGATAATTATATTACTCATATTAGATGATACTAAATATGATGCCCTACATACATATAACATTGGTTGCATGCCTTCTAAGTCTTCTATATTTCGTTTTTCACAATAATCCTCTTTAAAATCTGCCATTAC
>Ga0114978_10004989_pt1 | contig 10660 bp, 8 predicted proteins | sample S_140212_EF_Meta_FD_87027 | JGI IMG/M metagenome (GOLD analysis project Ga0114978, IMG submission 87027) | Freshwater microbial communities from Lake Simoncouche, Canada to study carbon cycling - S_140212_EF_MetaG | ecosystem: Environmental > Aquatic > Freshwater > Lake | place: Lake...
CCAGCGGCTTTTTTTTCGAGCCCGCCATTTTCGACACGAGCCAGCCAAGTTCGTAGCCCAAACGTTCTTGCGGGAGAATTTTCATGGCACGAAGTTGGCACAAGAGCAGGCGAACAATGGCGGCAGACGCTTCGACAATGTGAATCCCTCAACGCAGAGGAACCGATAGGGGATTCATTGGAGTTTTAAAATCCCTTTAGCCCATATACTTGCAGATGCAGTAGCGATTACGGCAAAATTACCTGCTTCAAAATACATTATCCCAGCGGTCTTGGCAGTGAGACTCCCAGGGCCATTCAGAGTCACCACGGGCGCAGACAGAGTGCACGACGTCGCACATTTAATTTCTTTAAGCGTAGCTGTCTCGGACGCCAGTCCCGCAGTGATCGCCGTTACCCGCCCCGTAATCGTCTGGATCTCTGTTGTAACTATATTTTTAACAGATGTAGCGAATTCAGCCTTTTCGTCTACAAGTACCAACTCATTATTTTCAGTCAAGCGGTATTTTCCTGTTTCGTCCCACTCATAATAAGCGCCATGCGAAATACGCACCGCTGCGGCCACGTTCACGTCGAGGGCTAGGCCGCCGTTAATTCCCACTCTAAGTCCGGCGTAGTTATCCATCCCAATGCCTACGGTGTCATTGATGTTCATCCCAAGAACCGTATAGAAACTGAAGCCTTCAATGAGTGAACTAGACACCCCAGTTTGTTTCCATCCCAGATTTCCGATCATGTGAGTAGTGGCATCGCCTTGTTGATACAACCAGCTGCTGCCAATAGTATGTAAGGCGGAGTCCCCCTCTGTTCCGTTTGAGTGTACTACCTCCACGCCCGTAGTATTTTTCCAATCATTAAAATTGCTCCAGTAATCACTCATGATACACTTACTTTCTATGTTATTGTAATTGGAAACTCAATTCGTACACTGCCCGTCGCCATGCGATTAGTCCGGCTCTCGCGAATCTCCGATCATCCAAAAGTTTGTTTTATACGCCGTCAGAATCGTAACTGATGCGGCCCCCTCTTTTGAATCGAGCACGATAAAATTCCCCGCTACGTCCTTGACAATCGTCTTGAGCGAGTCGTCTGGCAGCGTTCGCGGCGGCTTGTTGTCGGCGTTGTAAACGTTGCCGACGATGATCGGCCGATCCGGGTGGCCGTCTTCAAAGGCTACGATCACTTCGTTGCCGACAAGCGGCAGAAAGATGCTGCCCCAACCGCTGCCAGCGGAAGGCTGCGAACAACGCAGCCAGCACGAACTCTTCTCGTCTTTGCTGCCGGCGCGATCCCAGTGAAACTGCACCCGCGCGCTTGCACAGGGATCGGTGTAGGGCACTTTGGAATCCTGCCCGACCGGCGCCACGACAACGGCTGTCTGCACGCCGGCAATGCGGGGAGTCGGCGCCGAACGCTGCGGTCGAAACTGCACGCTCGCCGGGATGGCCTTGAAGCCGGATCGATAGCTGTAAGCAGAGGCGGCTTCTAACTTGGAGACCTCAATCGAAAAGTCGACCGACTCGGTGAGGTACGAGGCGTTTTGATCCTTTCGAGGATGGCCTTCGAGAGAAAACGTGGAGCCGACTGACAATCCAAAACAAAAGGCCTCGCCGAAAAATTCTTTTTCCCGGCACTCGCTCTGCTCGATCCGCACCGTTGCCAGAGAGTCGCCGTCATCTTGCTTTGCATAGCCACCCGGATATTCAAAGCGTTCCAGATCGCCGTGAGGATACGAATGGCTGGAGGTGTGGCTGGCGACGAGATCGGCCTTGGGGTTTGAGGGGGCGTAGTCTTTCAAGCTGTATTTTCCAGACCGCATCTGCTCGCTGGCGCTCCAGAGGAAAATATGTTCCCGGTTGTAAGCCGTACCTTTTTCGCAGTGGTAAGGAATTGTTGCGTAGCCGGGGAAAGGCCTGTGGCTGGTATGCGAATCGCAAAGGGCGAGCGTATGGCTGCCGGAACTGTGCTTGTAGAAATAGTAGATGCCAAACCGCTGCATCAGGCGGTGCACAAAATTGCTGTGCGTTTCGTTGTACTGCGCACAAAACTCCAGTGGCGAATAGTTGCCGATCACTCCAGAGATGTCGTAGTCGGAAAACCCGAGGTCTTCAAAGACCTGATGGAGAATGTCGATCGCAGACTTGTTTTGAAAAATGCGGCAATCAGACCCCAGTTCCAAGCAGGTCATCCAGGGAGCGATTTCTGCTCGGTAGAGTGCTGTATTGCCCGCATCGCCCGTCTGGCGAATGCAACGAGCCAGGCCACTATAGTGCCGCTGGCCGCCGTCGGGCAGCGTGACCGAAACCGTCATCGGTTTGCCGAGCAGTTGAGCAAAATCGATGTCGGCGTTGTCGCTTTGGAGTTCGAGCACGCCCTTAAATGGCTGCCCGAGCGATTCGGTGTAGTGAAACGATCGCAGCGTGAACGCATCGCTGCCCAAACTGCAGTCGACAGCCACATTTTTGATGAAATTCGACTGACTGGACTGAGGAGCTGCCATACAATCGCCGCCCGCGATTCTATCGCAGTGAAAGAGTTTTTTGAAATCTACCAGCAGTCATTCTCATACCAATTGCAAGATTAAATTGCAAGAAACTCAATTGCAGGTGCCAAACTTTTCTGAAGGAACGCGGTTCTTTTCCCGTGACAGGCTTCCACAGGATTCCACTTCGGCGTTTTGCAAAGCGACGTTGCATTTCATAAACTCCAACCACGATCCACTTCCAAGAGGGCTTGCGGCGACGCGAGAAGTAATGGGATCATCCTCGTTCAAGGAGCGTTCAAGATGGCTGGAAAATTAGTAAACATGGGTTCATTACTGAAGTGCTCTCAGGGGATCGCGCCGTCGTCGCTGGTTGTTTTGGCGCCGACGGTGATGGCGCAGTCGCCGCCAGCGGCAAACATTATGGATTATGTGCCGATGTCAAATATTTTGACGTTTGGCATGTGCCAGTCGACGGCCAATCCAACGGTGGCTGCCGCCACGTCCGCAGCACTGGGCGTGCTGACGCCGATGCCCTGCATTCCCGTGACGACCCCTTGGACGCCGGGAATGCCGACAGTTCTGGTGCGCAATTTCGCTGCCCTCGATGCCAGTTCGAAGTGCATGTGCGCCTATGGCGGTGAAATCACGATCACCACCACCGATGTGATTGTGGACGTCGGATAATCTGTAGGTGAGTGCCGTAACGCTGGCCGAGGATCTCGCTATCCCGTGCTATCCGTGCTGTCCGTGGAAAAAGTCATCCACGACCTTTTTTCACTTGGAAAGCCTCCGGTTTATTCGAGTGCCACGCACTCGCGACCGCCTCGTGCGGTCGGGCCGGTAGTTTATCCACAGCCTGCCTCGGGACAGCAACGACTGGCGCGTTGACTTGGCCCGAGAAAAAGCTAAAAAAAGAACCGCATTGCCGCACTCCAAAAACGGAACCATTTTTATGGCAGGTCTCGATCTAAAGGGTCTTATCAGCAAGCTGAACCCAGTCTGTCAGCGGGCGCTTGAAGGCGCAGCCGGCCTTTGCCTGTCGAAAACAAATTACAACGTCGAAGTCGAGCACTGGCTTGTTAAGCTCTTGGAACAACCGGGCAACGATATCTGCCTGCTGCTCAAGCATTTCGACGTGGATCATGCCAAGCTGCTCGGCGATCTGACTCGCGCCATCGAGAAATTCAAGACCGGCAACTCGCGGCCGCCGCTCCTCTCTCCGGAAGTGTGCGCGCTTGCACGGCAGGCGTGGCTGGTGGCGAGCGTCGATCACGCTGAGACGAAGGTGCGCGGGGCGTGGCTGTTGCTGGCGCTGTTGTCGGAAGAATCAACCGCTCAGCGAGCCTTGGCGGCCTCTGATGAATTGCGAAAGATCGCTCCGGATGTGCTCGCTCGCGAGGCCACGCGGGTTTTTGTGCGTTCCATTGAATCTGACCTGCCCGAATCAGAGGGTGCCGCTGGAGGCGACGCCGCCGCAGTCGGCCCCGATGGCAAGCCCAAAGGCCCCACGACCACGCCAAACCTTGACCAATACACGATCGACCTCACCGCACGGGCCAAAGCCGGCAAGATCGATCCGGTGCTCGGCCGCGAACCGGAGGTGCGGCAGATCATCGATATCCTCACGCGTCGCAGACAAAACAATCCGATTCTCACGGGCGAAGCAGGCGTTGGAAAAACGGCCGTTGTCGAAGGATTTGCGCAGCGCATTGCCAGTGGCGACGTGCCGGAGCCGCTGAAGAAAGTTTCCCTTCGCACGCTCGATCTCGGCCTCTTGCAGGCGGGTGCAGGCGTGAAAGGCGAGTTTGAAAATCGGCTCAAGGGCGTGATCGAAGAGGTCAAGAAGTCGCCGACGCCAATCATTCTCTTTATAGACGAAGCCCACACGCTCATCGGCGCCGGTGGGCAGGCAGGCCAAGGAGATGCGGCCAACATGCTCAAGCCAGCGCTTGCTCGCGGTGAACTCCGCACAATCGCCGCCACCACGTGGGCCGAATATAAAAAATATTTCGAGAAGGACGCGGCCTTGGCCCGTCGTTTTCAAGTGGTCAAAGTAGAAGAGCCCTCAGACGAGATTGCCATCCGCATGATCCGCGGCATCGTCGACACGCTGGAAAAGCATCATGCCGTGTCGATCCTCGACGACGCCGTTGTCGACAGCGTCAAGCTTTCAAGGCGCTATATCTCGGGCCGTCAACTGCCTGACAAGGCCGTGAGTCTCATCGACACCGCCTGCGCCCGCGTGGCGATCGGACAGTCGGCCACTCCACCAGCGATCGAAGATGCAAGGCGGCAGATCGATGCTCTCGCCACGGCCATCGCGATCCTAGCCCGCGAGCAAGAGGCCGGGGATGACCACTCGAAAAAGCTGGCAGAACTGGCCGAACAAAAGACGAGCGTATCGGGCGTTCTGACCACGCTTGAAACAAAGTTTGCCGAGGAGTCGAAGCTCGTTTCAGAAATTCGGTCGATTCGCAAGCGGCTCACTGGCTCCACGATGTTTACCAAAGACTCATCGCTTCCAGATGCCGCAGCGAAGCCCGCGGCAAAAACTGCCGCAGCAACGGCCCCTGCGGCAGAGCCACCGCTCTCTGACGAAGAGCGAACGGCCTTGCGTGCCAAGCTTGCGGATTTGCAGAAATCGCTCGCAGCGGTTCAGGGAGAGGAGCCTCTGGTGAGTCCATGTGTGGATGGACAGGCGATTGCAGAAGTGATTGCAGGATGGACGGGCATTCCTGTGGGCCGAATGGTGTCAGACGAAATTCGCGGCGTGCTGGAACTCAAGAGCCGAATGGAAGAGCGGATTGTCGGACAGTCGCACGCGCTTGAAACCATTGCCGAACGGATTCGCACCTCGCGGGCCGGCCTCACCGATCCTCGCCGGCCAGTCGGCGTGTTTCTCTTGGCCGGGCCGAGCGGTGTGGGCAAAACGGAAACGGCCCTCACGCTTGCCGAATTGCTCTTCGGTGGCGAAGACCACATGACGATCATCAACATGAGCGAGTTCAAGGAAGAGCATAAAGTGTCGCTTTTGATGGGCTCGCCGCCGGGCTACGTGGGCTACGGTGAAGGAGGCGTGCTCACCGAGGCGGTGCGTCGCCGTCCGTACGGCGTTGTGCTGCTGGATGAAATGGAAAAGGCACACCCCGGCGTGCAAGACATCTTCTACCAGGTGTTTGACAAGGGCATGCTGCGTGACGGCGAAGGCCGCGACATCGATTTCAAAAATTGCGTGATTATCATGACGAGCAATGCCGGCACCGACACCGTCATGAAACTCTGCGCCGATCCAGCCACCCGGCCCGATCCCCCGGCGCTTGCCGAGGCGCTTCACGTCGATCTGCTCAAGGTTTTCAAGCCGGCGTTTTTGGGTCGATTGACGGTGATGCCTTATTACCCATTGGCCGATGATGTGCTACGCAACATTTGCGAACTCAAGCTCAAGAGCATTCGCCGCCGCGTGGAGACGGCCTATAAGGCCAGTTTTGACTGGAGCCCTGAGGTCGTGAAGGCAGTTGTTGACCGCTGCCACGAAGTCGATAGCGGTGCCAGAAATATCGATCACGTGCTTTCGGGGTCGATGCTGCCCGAGCTTTCCACGTTGCTCCTGGGCCGCATGGCGGAGGGCCAGCCGGTTGAAAACGTTCACGTCGATTTGGGTGGCGAAAATGGCGGCTTCAAGTACGCAATTTCGTAACGCAATTCTGGCTACCCAAAACTTGCTTTGGGCCATTGCTATGGTAGGTTGATTCTTTCCGTGGCGTGCCAAAAGAGGGCCGAAAAGGTGTGCATGAACCGCACAAGGCTCTGAGCCGTAGAGATGCCCGAGAAGAGTGTGAGCGGATTTCAAAACGCCCACAAATAAAAGAGAAAAAAAGTTTCAGTTTTCAGTAGAGTTTTTTTGAGTTCGGACACAGTTCAGAAAGGACTATGAAACGATGGCTGTTTACGCGCAGTTTGATGGTATGGATGGTCAGGCCATGGACAAGGGTTACGAGAAGTGGTGCATCCTGCACGATTACGAGATGAACGCCTCCCGCAATCTGATGGCTGGTGGCGCTGCTCAGCAGTCGCAGCAGCGAGTGACCGGCAGCACCACATTGGGCCCGATCATGCTCTTAAAAAATGTTGACAAGGCCGATCCCAAATTGCTTGCGGCCTGCCTGGGAGGCAAGATCGTCAAGAAAGTAGTGATCGTTGAAACAGTGACGATCGGTGGCAAGAGCGAAATCAACAGCCAGTACGAACTGGCTGACGTGCTCGTGACCTCGATTGTCACGGCGGGCGACGGCAAGTCGAATCAGTCGTCTCGCGTTGGGCTCATGCCCACGGGAATCAAGTTTAAGTTCCAAGAGATCGACACGAAGGACGGCTCAGTCAAGGGTTCCGTTGAGGGCGAGTACGACGCGAATACCTTAACCGCCAAATAGCCTTTGTAGATCCTGAAGTGGCTTGGCTTTGGCAAGCGTCTCTGTCAGGCCCGATGGTATAGGTCGCCGTTATTTCCCGGTATCTGCTGGGGAATAACGGCGGCATTTTTGGATTCCTGACGAGGCATCGGCCGATGCTGGCTCATGCTGGCTCATGTTGGCTCATGTTGGCCTTTCGTCACACTTTAAAATAGGGGACTGATCGATGAGCAAACCTATATGCGGCTATATCAAGGTCGGTGACTTCGAGGGCGGTTCCGCCGATGCACAGCACACTGGCTGGAGCGAGATCATCGGCTTCAATGCGTCAGTCGAAAGAAAAACGGGTTCGTTTATCAAGTCCGATAATCCGGTCGGAAGCACGAATCTTGGCGACGTGATTGTCGACAAGCTCGTCGATGCCGCCTCGGTCAAGTTGATGAAAGCCTGCGCAACTGGCCAGAAGATTCCAAAAGTGCAGGTCCACATGTGCTCCACTGTTGCCGGAAAGTTTGCTGTCATTCTGGAATACGAACTCAACGACGCGATTGTGTCGAAATATGAATTGAATGGTACGAACAATTCAGCCAGCGATGCTCCTGAGGATCGTCCATCCGATACGATCGCCTTCGCCTTTGCAAAAATTACGTGGACTTTTCATAAAAAAGATGCCACGGGGGCCAGTGTCGGAAAAGTGTCAGAGAGTTACACGGTTGGCTCCTAAAGCCATGGCACCTATCGCCTCTACCAATGCCGCCGAGGGCTATGTTACAGACGTCCCTTATGTACCCGGCTTTTATCCGGCACTTGCTCCGACGTCGCTGCGATTCATCGCCAGCCTCAACGGATTTGCACCACCGGAAGTCTCAAAAGGCTTTCATTATCTGGAAATCGGCTGCGGATTTGGCGACACGCTGCTCACCCTGGCGGCTGCCAATCCAATCGGCACATTCACCGGTATCGATATCAATTCCGTTCACACGCAGGCCGTAGAGCAGCGGATTCGGGAAACAGGGCTTTCAAATGTTCGCGTTATCACATCCGACTGCGCGCAACTCCCAGCCGATCTTCCACCGCAGCAGTTCATCGCGATGCACGGCCTATGGAGTTGGGTTTCGCCACAGGTGCGAGAACAGATTGTGGCCATTGCGAGGGAGCGACTGGCCCCCGGTGGCCTCCTGCTCGTCAGTTACAACGTTCTCACAGGCTGGGCGCCACTTCTGCCGGTGCGATCGCTGGTGCGAGAATTTGCTGCCGAATGCGAAGGAGACAGCCTAGAGAAAATGCGGCATGCGGCGCAGCGCATCAAAGCCTTGCGCGACAAGGAAGGGCAATACTTCGTCAACAATCCGGTCGCGGCAGAATTTGTCGACGACATGGCCAAGCACGATCTCACCTACCTCACGCATGAATTTCTGGGCGATCATTGGAAGGCGTTTGAGTGTGCCGAGGTTGCCGCCTTGTTTCGCCCAGCCGGGCTCGAGTTTGCGGGATCCTTTCCAGTCTCGCTGAATCTGCCCGATCTGTGCATCGCGCCGCGATTGAATGAATTCCGCGCCCAGGGCGATCGCGAAGCAATCGAAACCCGCAAAGACTTACTGATCAATCAGAGCTTTCGCTGGGATATCTACGCTAAGCCTCGGGCCGAATCAAAGCAGTCGCCGGATCGCTTGACCTCTGCAGACGATCTCTATTTTCGACTTTCTCAACGCAAAGCAACGTTGCCCTTTCAAGAATCGCTCAATGCAATGGGAGCGATGACCGTAACGATCGATGGTCCACCGCACGACACGCTTGTGGAGATGCTTCGCGAGCGGAGTTGGCGGTTGGCTGAAATTGCCTCGGATCCCAGATGCGCCGATGTATCCAGAGACGATCTGATCGAGGCCATCGATTTAGCTGTCTCGCTGGGACTTTTTTGCGTCGATGCCCAACCTCTGCAGGTCATCGATCCGCTCGACATACACCGCGTCTTTATCGATCTGGCTGCCGACAATTCCAAGTCGCTCGGTCGGCCCGCTCGTCTGCGGTTTACCAATCAGTTCAATGCGGCTCAGATCTTGCGGCCAATGGGTTCCAAAAAACTCATCCTCCTAGCAAGTCCGGTCAGGGGGTCGGGGGACACGATCAAAATCCTGCACTCCATCGTACTCGACGAACTTGTGCATGGCAGCGAAAACGATCGGAAAACGCTCGACTTTGTGACTCGTGTGGAGCAACGCATTGCAGCCCGTGGCCCGGGCATCGTGGAGCGTAAAACGGGCCGCGAAATTACCGAACCGGCAGACCGTCGCACGGCCGTCACTGCGATCTGCCGAGAATTCCAGGAATTAATTCTCCCAGATCTGCTGGCCTTAGGCATCGTCGTCATCGATGCTTGAGCAGCGAGTCGGTCTACTCAGCCCTGCACGTCGGCCAGCTCTGCAGGCGTTAAAAGACCGTGCGTCAGCAGTCGCCCACGTCCAGGAGGCGAGAGCCATACAACCAGCCCCCGTGCGGCAAGTACGTCAAGATGGGTGCGGAGGGCTTTGAGATCGGGGATTAAATCCATCCTGCTGGCACGGCCTCGCAGGCTTCCCTCGCTCTGTTTTCCTCGCAACAAAAGCTCACCCAGAATAGCCAGTTCTTCTTTTTCGACGGCCAGCCACTCGTAGGCGAGGTGCCGATAGCGAGGCAGACGACCGTTCCCAAACACCTCGGCTGCAGCACCACACTGCCGCAGTTGCACGAGGGTGCGGCTGACCTGTTCCTCGTCGAGGCTCATGACTGGATCACGGTTGCTCTTCTGATTGCAGCCCGTCACGACAGCGTTGAGCGAAAGCGGATACTGCTCTGGCGTGGTCTTTGCTTTTTCGATCAACACGCCGAGCACGCGACGCTCGAATCGCTCCAGCGGTCGAACGGCTTTGGCTGCATCGATGGGTATGGCTGCTGTCATGTGGAGTGAATTGCCTAGTTCTGTTTTCTTATTGATCGTGGTGAGGGCAGCCAGCGGGGCTAAACAGCGCACTGGATTCGTTGCCCCTGGCCGTCACATAGGCAATCAAATCCAACACTTCGTCGCGAGTGAGCTTGTCGAGCAGTCCCTTCGGCATGATCGATACGGCGGATGTGGTGCGTTCGTCGATGGTGTTCTTTGGAATTCGCACGGGATCGGCCTTGGACACGGGGTTTTCAATAATCGAGACATCGTTTGGCGTCTCTGCAATGACTAGGCCTGTGATCGAATGGCCGTCATCGGTAAGCACCGTCGTGGAACGATACTTTTCCTCAATCTTGAGGGATGGCTCGATGATGTGCCGCGTGATCTCCATGGCCGTCATCTCGGTCGAGAGCTTGGCCAACTCGGGGCCAAAGTTGCTGCCAGCATTCCCCAGTGTGTGGCACGACACGCAACTCGCCGTCCGAAAAAGCTCTCGCCCGTGGACGAACGAACGGCCCTTTTCTAATGCCGCAACGCTTCCCTCGAGATCGACTAGCGTCCATTCTGTTCGTGGACGGCGGTCTTTCAGGAGTTCGTCCTTAATCGGCAGCGTGTGCGACGCCAGATACTGTTCCGGATCGGCCAAATAACCTTCCAGATCGTCCACCACATACATGGCCCCAAACATTCTGCGCCAGTGCCCCGGATAGGTGCAGACATAGGGGTAGACACCCGGTTCGGTGGGCGCATCAAACATCACTTTCTGCATGGCTTGGGGCTGCATGAGCGTGCTGGCCGCGAGTACGTTTGAGGATTTCGGCACAAAACTTTGCTTTGCAAAGGC
>Ga0114978_10004991_pt1 | contig 10656 bp, 10 predicted proteins | sample S_140212_EF_Meta_FD_87027 | JGI IMG/M metagenome (GOLD analysis project Ga0114978, IMG submission 87027) | Freshwater microbial communities from Lake Simoncouche, Canada to study carbon cycling - S_140212_EF_MetaG | ecosystem: Environmental > Aquatic > Freshwater > Lake | place: Lake...
ATGGCATGGAAGGCGAAGTATTTAGCTTGATTGGGCCAAAACGCTTTGATGTACCTTGGAAAGAGATTGAATCTCAGGGCTACATCGCACCTGCAGAATGCGTCGAAGTGCGCGTAAATCTCACTGAAACTGAGCGAATGCTTTATGCCACCGCTGAGCCAGAAGAGCGTTATCGCTACTGCTCAACAACTGCGACCAAACGCAAGGTGGTCGAGGCGCTCGTTGAGCGGCATGCCGCTGATCAAGTTCTAGTAATCGGACAGTACATCTCTCAACTAGATGAGCTCTCTGAAGTACTCGGTGTTCCACTAATCAAGGGTGATACTCCAGTTAAAGAGCGCGAACGACTATTTGCTCTTTTCCGCACTGGTGAGATCAAATGTTTAGTGGTTTCTAAAGTTGCAAACTTCTCAATTGACTTACCTGATGCGACCATAGCAATTCAAGTATCTGGAGCATTTGGTTCGCGCCAAGAAGAAGCACAACGTTTAGGTCGAATCCTGCGTCCTAAGTCAGATGGCCGTGGCGCTATTTTTTATTCGGTAGTTTCACGCGATACCGTAGATCAAGACTTTGCCCAAAATCGCCAACGCTTCCTTGCTGAACAAGGATATTCATACCGAATTATTGATGCTGACGATGTTTTTCAAGGGAAGATCTAAACCGCTCTAAATCAACTCGAAAAATATCGTGGTGCTTACCATCTATTTGAATTACCGGAACTTCTTCGCCATATTTATTTATTAATTCAGGAACATTATCAATATAAATCTTCTCAATCTCAAAATTCAATTCAGACTCAACTGACTTTAGAGTTTCAAGCGCTACATCGCAGAGATGACAGTTCTCTCGCGAATATATAGTTACTACAGTCATTTCTTCTTGCTTCGGTTTTTGTTGATTGCACGGTCAAGAAGTTCTTGCGCAATCAAAGTTGCATCATTCTTGGCTCGATAAGCATTTTTTTCAAGATCCTTTAAAACTGCCTCAGCAGTTGTTTTCGTGACTGTTGCCACCATAGGGCCATATTTTTTGGCAAATAATGAATGGGCCACTTCGCCAATCGCACGTGCTAAATCTGCGCGAGCTTCATCTAGCGTTGGCTCAGGTCGCGAATATCCGATTGATTCCTGTATGGAAACTGCTGGTTCTTGGCGCAGCCGAGAAAGCACTTCGGCGTAGACCGAAGACACATTCTCACGGGAAACTTTAGGCTGAGCGGTCATTGGCCAATCATCTCACCCTGATAGCGTTGCGCAATATGTGGGGCAGATCCAGTAAATCCAAGGCGAAAACAAGGATCGCATTACTTTCTGCTGCTCTGATAACTTCAACGCTAGTGGCCCCGAGCGCCGAAGCTCACGTTCGAGTTCGTGCATCAACTGTGTGGGGCCATACCTTCGCTGGTCATGCCGCTCCAGTTGCAAATGCGACAGTTTCGAAGAGTTCGCCAACTTCAAACCTAGAGAAGACTTCAAAGTTTGTAATTACCTATAACTCATTCCCTAACTGGGCGCGTTCCGAAGTGCAGGCAGCACTTGATACCTGGGCTTTAAATTTTAAATCTCCAGTAGACATTACTGTGACTGCTAGCTGGAGCAAGAGCGCAAATGACGAGATACTTGGTAGCGCACGTCCTGGTAGTTACTTTGCCGATTTTAGCGGTGCACCAGATTCAACACTGTGGTACCCATCAGCTCTCGCAAATTCGTTAGCAGGCAAAGATCTAGATCGTGATAATCCAGAAATAATTATTAGTGTTAACTCCTCAGCAAATTGGAATCCGCGCGGCGATGATAAGCCCAGTAAAACTGAATTTGACTTAGAGTCAGTTATCTTGCATGAAGTTGCACATGGCTTAGGCTTTTTATCAACAAATGTGTACGACAAGTTATTTGATTACGGAACTATCGATCAACCAACTCCATTTGATGCATACATTCAAACTCCCGATGGCAGACGCTTAGCTGATATGCCGTCGCCATCATTGGAATTAGGGAAAACTCTAATTTCCCCGCTTTATTGGATTGGCGAAAAAGGAAAACGTGCAAATGGTGGCGAAAAGATAAAGATGTATACGCCTAAAAATTATGATTCGGGTTCATCGGTCAGTCATCTAGACGAATCTACCTATACAAAAAGTGGCCTTGACGCAGTAATGACTCCAAATTTGGAACCCGGTGAAATATTTCATCAGCCAGGGCCGATTTTATTAGCCATGATGGAAGATTTGCGCACGAAACCACCAGTAGGTCTAGCTATAAGTGCTCCGGATGCGCCACGGAATGTTGAAGCACTTATCGGAAATCAGAGCGCAATTATTGCTTTTGACCTGCCAGCAAATGCTCGTGCAGCACAGGTAACTACATTTACGGTGAAAAATTTAAAAACATTGCAATCCATCACAGGTACAGGTAGTCCAATCCTGGTTTCGGGTCTTAAGAATGGCACTTCCTACTCTTTTGCCGTTTCTGCCCAAAACGCTTTAGGTTCCTCGGTTGATGCGATTAGCAATGTGATAGTTCCAGAGTCTGGTTGGAAAACTGCGCCAATTAATTTAGCCTCTGATGGTCAAGATTTAGTAAGTACGACCTTTAATGGAAAAACAATTATTGTTTTTACGCAGCCGTCTAAAGGAACTTTAGTGCTTGCTACTTGGAATGGTACGTACTGGAGTAAAAGTACCGTTGATGGCGCAGGTGGTTCTTCCGGTAAAACTCGAAATAAGATTGCTGGACATGTATCACTCTGTAAATCAGGAACTGGCACAAATCAGAAACTGCATATTTTCTATTCCGATACTAAGGATTTAGATCTACGTTATGCGCAATATGATGGTAAGGCATTTACTTACGAAGTTGTTGATGGCAATGGGCCTTCAGTTCAAAGCTATGAAATTCCTGATCGAGTTCGAAGTGCCAGTGATGTAAGTATTTCAAATGCATGTGCAATAACCCCAAGCGGCGTTTCAGTCTTTTACCGCGATGAAACTCAAGGTATTTTGCTAGGCGCAACCAAACGATTTAACACTACTAAGTGGGTTTATGAATTAATTGACGGTGATCGCAAAACAGATGGTCGTACAACCGGAGACGTAGCTTTTCATTTAGCTTCCTACGTAACTGGTTCGACCACTCATATTATTTATGATTCAATTTTAGTGATAAACCAAAAGCGCAAAGCAACATCGGGTGAAGTTAGATACGCGACTCGTGCCGGCGTAAATCCAAATAGCTGGATTTATAAAACTTTAGATGAATCCAACAAAGAGATTCCCATCGCAGGGTTTGACGTAGCCATAGACAAAGAAAAAACTGGAATTCGCATGGTCTGGATTGCGGCTGGACCAAATACAACACCCGTGCCAAATCAATTAAGAAGCACTTTTATCGGCAAAACCAGTGAGATTACTTCTGTTGCATCGGTTGGCTTCGGATCTCCAGGAGCTCATCTGACATTGGATAATGGCGAACTAATCTTTAATTGTGAACTTCGGATTTGTGCCCTTAATCTAAGCCAAGCAAACAGCCAAATTAGATTAGTAAACTCGGTTCAAACCAACGACCCTGGTCGCGGTGTTTTTATTACCTTAGATAAAAAGCGCTACCTACTGGCTACATTAGACCAAAAGTTTACCTTTTTCGCAGCTCAATTATTTGGTAACTAAGCTAAAGATTTCATTACCTGTGTATATGTAGAGCCCGTACGATTTATTAAATTTAATTGCAGTTGGGTTTCCCCGAAAAGAAATCTTTGATATCAATTTGCCATTCTTATCAAGATTTAACAATGTACCAGAACCATTGTTTTCATAGGCAGCATAAAAAGTTCCGGCTGCTCCACTGGCAACTGACGCATTCGAGGTAGCTTTAAACCTAAGCGTCCAGGTTGGTTTCAAGTTTGCAGCAAACTTAGTAATTGTCGCCAAGGATGAATTACCACTCTTAAGGTATCCCCCGAGTAGGAGAGATGAGGTTGCATCAGCCCAGTTCCGATTAGAACCTTTCTCGCCGCTTCGAATTGATTGCACAATCTTTGGATTTGAATCTACTTTAATAACAATTCCATCACGTACGCCAATTGCTTTCTTTGCTAAAAATAATTCAGTACTGCTACCTAACAAAACACTGGTGCCATCACTGTTACGAATTACTTTATCAAGCGTCGTAGTTGTTTTTCCAACACTTAGAGGTTTGCCAAACTTTCCAGTTAAGTCACAGGAGATAAAAAGTGAACCTGCCGATTGCCAGGCAACAATAGATATCCCAGTTTTATTAACACTAATAGAAGTTGGCAACACTGGTTGCGAAAGCTGAAATTGATATTTACCGATACCTTCGCCAGTGATACTGACTTTCCAGAGAGTTAACTCAGTTAAATCTTCTCTCATGGCGCCTTCATCACCGATGATTACTCCATCAGGGTTTATCGCAGATGATGAAGAATCGGTACCTGCGGGCATCGCGATTGGCGGCGCCGATGCGCCTGCCAGCCAGATATTTCCGTTGGTATCAAGAGCCCCGGCGGATATCGAAATATCTAGCAGATCATTGAAAGAATGGAGCCACTTCTGCGAACCATCGCTATTCAAGGCAGTTACATAGCCGCCTGTTGGAGTATTTCCATAGAGATAGATTGCCGAATCACCAACCAACATTCCGGCAATATCTTGATCTGTCGGAATCGTCTTAATAACAGTTAATGAATTTACAGGTGTAGCCAGAGCTGGAAGCGTTGTAAGTAACAGCGATGCTGTTACTAGCGCGATAATTTTCTGGAACATTTAGGCTAACTCAATCGAGCGATCTCGGGCAGCTTTCATAGATTTCGCAACTAAATTTGCTAGTTCACCTTCGTTAAAGGTTGCAAGCGCAGCCGCTGTTGTGCCATTAGGACTAGTTACATTTTCGCGGAGTTCAGTTGCACTTTTACCGCTCTCAGCCAATAACTTTGCTGCGCCAATCAAAGTTTGAACAGTTAACTGAGTTGCAACCTCTGCACTTAAGCCAAGTTCTTGAGCTCCTGTAACCATTGCTTCAGCAAACGCAAAGAAATATGCAGGGCCTGATCCACTCGTAGCAGTAACTGCGTCCTGCAGTTCTTCGGCAACTTCTACGACTTGTCCAGACTTTGCCAGAAAGCCAGTGACGAATTCACGCTGATTAGAGGTAACGCCTTTACCAAGAGAGATTGCAGCCATGCCGGCGCCAACCATTGTTGCTGTGTTCGGCATGACTCGGATGATTGAATTTTCTTTACTCAAATTAGTGCTGATGAAGTCAATTTTTTTGCCGGCCGCAAAACTAACAACTACCGCTGCTGGATTTATTGCAGTTCCTACTTCTGCCAATACCACTGCCATATCTTGCGGCTTAACCACTAATAAAACGGCATCTGCGTCACTCACGCTATCGGCAATCTCGGCAATTGAAATTCCGTAGCGGCTAACTAACTCGGCTGCTCGGTCTGCTCGCTTCTCGCAAACCGCAATATTGGCAGGGGTTTCACCAGCTGCAATCAGGCTAGCAATCAAAGCTTCGCCCATGTTTCCAGCGCCAATTACTGCGGTTCTCATCTAGCAATCGTACCTGTTCGTGATGTGCGCTTTTTGGTAATTACGCATAGGCTCAACCTCTATGTCCGAAGTAAAAGCAGGTTTCGCTCGCGATTGGGTTGAGTTTGTTGACCCAAATGATGATGAAGAGATCTTTAAATGCGATCTAACCTGGCTTACTTCCCATTGGACATGTATTTACGGTGATGGCTGCAAAGGTGTTTTTGCTGATCGCCCAAATGATGGCTGTTGCACTGAAGGCGCTATGTATTCCGATGCTGAAGACGAAGCCCGTACCCAACGCGCCGCCGCACTACTTACTCGAGAAATGTGGCAATATTTTGACGTCGCACAACCTAAGAAGCCTGGTGGCTTATTAAAAATTTCGGAAAGCGATGAAGATAACGAGCGCAAGACTCGAGTAGTAGAAGAATCTTGCATTTTCTTAAACCGAAAAGGTCACGAAGCTCCTGGCTATTCCGGTTCTTTCGGTTGCGTACTTCATCATTTGGCTCAAAAAGAAAATAAACACTTTGTAGATACTAAGCCAGATGTTTGCTGGCAACTTCCGATGCGTCGTTCTTTTGAATCTCGTGAAGTTGGCGAGCGCACTTATTCAGTTACCGTTTTGGGTGAGTACGAAAGATTAGCTTGGGGCGATGGCGGCGAAGATTTTGATTGGTATTGCACTAGTAATTCAGATGCACATGTTGGAACTCAACCGGTTTATTTATCTAATCGCGCCGAGTTAGTCGCTCTGATGGGGCAAGCTGCATACGACATTTTGGCAACACTCTGTGATGCACGAGTCGAGGGAATTAGAGCGGCGCAAGCTCGTTCGCTACCGCTATTTGTAATCCAACACCCTGCAACTTTGCAGGCGCAGAAAGAGAAAAGTCAGTCCTAGTCTCTAGGGTTTCATTATGGCCAAGGTAGAGAAGGATCCATTTAAATGCAGCGAATGTGGCTGGACTTCGCAGAAATGGGTTGGTCGCTGCGGTGAATGTCAGGCTTGGGGCAGCGTTGAAGAGATTGCCGCACCTAAAAAACTCTCACTGGTAGCTGGTCGAGTCACACATTCAGCAACTCCAATCGGCGATGTTGATTTATCAGCCGCTAGCGCCAAGCCAACTGGGGTATCTGAACTAGACCGTGTGCTTGGCGGTGGACTAGTTCCAGGGGCGGCAATCTTATTGGCCGGCGAACCTGGTGTTGGAAAATCTACGCTTCTGCTTTCGGTTGCAGCTCAAACTGCTAAAAACAATATCCCGGCGCTATATATCAGTGGCGAAGAATCTGCTTCACAAGTTCGACTTCGTGCCGAACGAATTAACGCGATTGATCCGAAATTATGGCTTGCTTCCGAAACTGATCTTGGTGCAGTAATTACGCATATCGATGAAGTTAAACCTCAACTATTAATCATTGACTCAATCCAAACTATCGGTTCAAGCGCCGCTGATGGAGCGCCTGGTGGAGTTACTCAAGTACGCGAAGTTGCTGGCGCACTAATCCGAATTTGTAAAGATCGCGATATCACGCTGCTTTTAGTTGGGCATGTGACAAAAGATGGTTCGATCGCTGGTCCGCGTATGCTCGAACATATTGTTGATGTGGTTCTGCAATTCGAAGGTGAACGTCATTCTCGATTGCGATTAATTCGAGCAATTAAGAATCGTTTCGGTGCCAGCGATGAAGTTGGTTGTTTTGATTTAAGTGATACCGGAATCGAAAGTGTTCTAGATCCAACTGGACTATTTACTTCCCGTCACGCCGAACCAGTTCCCGGTACTTGTGTAACCGTAACTCTCGAAGGACGACGCCCATTACTTGCTGAAATTCAAGCGTTGGTGTCACAAGGTCGTGAAAATGATTTCGGGAATGCTCGTCGAGTTACCAGTGGTTTAGATTCAGCTCGCACTTCAATGACTCTTGCTGTGCTTGAACTTCGGGCAAATGTGCGCATTGGTGGCCGCGATGTTTATGCCGCGACAGTTGGCGGCATGAAAATGTCCGAACCTGCCGCTGATTTAGCTCTTGCCTTGGCCGTTGCGTCAGCCGCTAAAGCCCTAGCGTTACCTGCTGATTTGGTGGCAATTGGTGAAGTTGGGCTAGCGGGTGAGATCCGTAAAGTAAGTGGGGTATCACGTCGACTTGCTGAGGCGCATCGGTTAGGTTTTAAGCGCGCCCTTGTACCGGTTGGTTCTGAAGTAAAAATTCCAGGTATGGAGATCTACGAAGTTTCACGATTAGATCAAGCTCTGCAACGTGTCAAAATTTCTGAGTAATTAAATATCTATAGCTAGTTCAGCGGCACGCTGTGCGATATCGCAATCAGAGATTGAAATTCGTTCGCTAAAGAATGAGTGAAGTGCTTTTGCCAGAAAAGATCCTTGGTGACAAACTCCCCCGGCAATCACGATTCGTGGGGCATTCTCAATCTGAATATCAAGTTGATGCACTAAAGCAATCAAATGTTGGCTTGCTTCGTAGATGATCCCTTGAGCATCAGCATTTCCAGCATCAGCTAAGCGACCCACAGTCGCAGATAACTTTGCAATCTCAGAACGTTCATTCGAATAAACAAACTCCTTGATACCATCCCAAGTAGTTGCGCCAATTTCCTGCAAAATAATATCGCTTAACGAATCGGGTTCGACTTCTTCACCAGTATCTAAGCCAGCAAGTACCCACCGAATCGCCTCACGGCCAATCCAGAAACCTGCACCTTCATCACCTAACAAATATCCCCAACCACCAGCTCGAACTGGACCAGCTTCATCATCGATATACATAGCAATCGAACCAGTGCCTGCGTAAAGCAATATTCCTTCACCTACTTCAAAGTTCGCGTAATAAGCCAACTCAATGTCGTGCACAATTCGAACTTTTGCATTTGGGAAATATGAATGAAAAATCTGACCAAGTGGATCAGTTGCACTATCTTCAGATACAGCGCCAGTAATTCCCGCAAATACGCCATTTATTTCGGTGCCATTAACTTCGGCTGCGATTTGGGCTAAAACCTCAATAATTCGGGCTTTTGAATCGGGGCGAAGAATATGGCCATCCATTGCAGGACATTTACCTGTGGCGACAATCTCGGATCCGTCATAAAGCGCCCACTTGGTTGCTGTGGCACCAGCATCAATTCCTAAGTAATTCATAGAAAAACAGTACTACTAAAATTTCAGATTCTTGACCTGACTACTTTCAACCCATAAGTTTGCTAAGTGATCATCTCTGCAGCCACCGTGCTTATCGAGCAGGAGCTGCAGAAAGAGGTCTGGCTTGAGATTGAAGATGGCGTAATCAAATCAATCAATAGTGGCACAACGCCAGAGTATGACCATCGCTACGAAGGAATCTTGCTACCTGGCTTCGTAGATATTCATTGTCACGGTGGCGGTGGTGCTTATTTCGCTAGCCTGACTGATTCTGAAATTACTCAAGTGATCAACACTCACCGTGCTGGTGGAACCGTGGCCACTCTGGCAAGTTTAGTTACCGAGACGATTCCAGATTTATTAGATCAAATTTCACGGTTAGTGCCATTTGCCAAAAGTGGAGACATTGTCGGTATTCACTTAGAAGGTCCTTATCTCTCTCATGCCAGATGCGGCGCACATAATCCTGATCTACTTCGCACTCCAACAATTACCGAAGTGCAAATGTTGTTAGATGCTGGTCAAGGCTTTATTAAAATGATTACAATTGCGCCAGAATTAGATGGTGCGCTAGAAGTTATTGAATATCTAACAAATTATGGCGTGATTGCCGCAATAGGCCATTCCCAATCTGATGCCGCAACAGCGCAATCAGCAATTGATCGCGGAGCTAGCGTAGTTACTCATTTCAATAATGCCATGCCAAAAATAGTTGATGGGCCAGGCACTATGAATTCCTTAGTTTTAAGCGATTTGCGAGCGAGTCTTGAGTTGATTCTTGATGGCGAACATGTAGCTACAAATATTGTGCGTGAAGTATTCGAAGCAGCACCTGCTCGCATCGTGCTGATAACTGATGCAATGGCAGCAGCTGGCTCTACAGATGGTACTTACCAAATAGCTGATTTAGAAGTTTTCGTGAAAGATGGTGTCGCCCGTTTAGCATCAAATGGTGCACTGGCTGGCAGCACGCTAACTATGGCAAAAGCTTTTAGTCATGCACTAAATGAGATCGGGGTAAGTATTACCGAAGCAGTTCATGCTGCCTCTACTTTGCCGGCGTTAATACTCGGTCGCTCAGATCTTGGCGAAATTGCTGTTGGTAAAAGTGGTCTGCTAAACCATTTAGCAAAAAACGGAGAGATCACGCCAATAAAATGTTAATTCGTCCAGCAACCAAAGCTGATTTACCTGCAATCATGCAGTTAATTCATGATTTGGCTGAGTACGAGAAAGCTCCCGAGCAAGTTGAAACTAATGAGCGTGAAATTGCTGCTGCTCTTTTTGCCGAGCAACCAAAAGTGTTTGCAAATGTAATTGAGGTTGGGGACCAGGTTGTTGGGATCGCTATTTGGTTTCTAAATTTTTCAACCTGGCAAGGCAAGCATGGAATTTATCTAGAAGACTTATATATAAAGCCCGAATACCGCGGTAATGGCTACGGCTTAGCGATGCTGAAATACCTAGCTGCACTTTGCGTAGAGCGAGGTTATGGTCGTTTTCAATGGTGGGTACTTGATTGGAACGCACCAGCAATTGAGTTCTACAAATCGCAAGGCGCAATCGCCATGGATGAATGGACGGTTTACCGAGTTAGTGGTGATGCTTTAACGGAACTGGGCAACTAAAAGCAGTTATACGGTAGGAGTTTGCGCTAAATCTTCTGGTGAGTCTGGCGTAATTGCTTTTGGCGAGCCAACGAAAGTAAATTTCGCATCAGTGCCTTCGCCTTCAACATCTACCACAATAATTTCGCCAGCCTTCAATTCGCTAAACAAGATGCGCTCTGAAAGTGAATCTTCGATTTCGCGTTGAATGGTACGACGCAATGGTCGCGCGCCAAGTAGTGGGTCATAACCACGAGCAGCAAGAAGATCCTTGGCCGCTTGAGTTAGCTCAATGCCCATATCTTTTACCTTTAGGCGCTCATCAAGG
>Ga0114978_10004992_pt1 | contig 10656 bp, 5 predicted proteins | sample S_140212_EF_Meta_FD_87027 | JGI IMG/M metagenome (GOLD analysis project Ga0114978, IMG submission 87027) | Freshwater microbial communities from Lake Simoncouche, Canada to study carbon cycling - S_140212_EF_MetaG | ecosystem: Environmental > Aquatic > Freshwater > Lake | place: Lake...
AGCAGATTCGTCGTCCCCGTCTCGTCTTCCAACGTCATGAACGTAATTCCCTTCGCCGTTGACGGACGCTGTCGTAACAGAACCAGTCCTGCGACAGAATATTTCCGCTCGGTTTCCAGTAGCCGCAGATCGACCGACCGGCCCACACGCCGACGATCCAGTTGGGGACGCAGAAAAACTAGCGGATGGCCGCGAAGGGATAACCCGGCAGACTGGTAATCAGCGACAACTTCTTGCACGGGGGTCATTGCCCGCAGCGGGGGGTCGGCCTCGTCATCGGCGACCCCATCAAACAGCGGCGAACGTTCTTGAGCCAGTAACGCATCCCACAGCGATTTTCTGCGGGAATCATTCACCGAACAAAATGCATCGGCCTGAGCCAGTCGGGTCAATTCGTGGCGAGCCAGATTCGTCCGCAGGGCAACATCGGCCTGCGATTGAAATAAACCGAATCCCCGAGCCTGCAGAATTTTTTCCGCCGAATCCCGTCGCATCCCTGCAATCATCCGCATCCCCAGTCGCAGCGCCACAGGGGGACTTCGTAATAGCAGACCCAGTGGTGCCGGGGATTTGCCTTCCCCCGTTTTTGCATCTGCCCCGGCAGGGACAGTGATCGGTAACGGTTCGAGCGTACAATCCCAATCACTGTGATTGACATCCACGGGGCGAACGATCACCTGCTGCCGTCGTACTTCTGTGACGAGTTGTGCCGGAGCATAGAATCCGAGTGGCTGACTATTCAGCAGGGCCGCAGTGAATTCCGCCGGGTGATACCGCTTGAGCCACGCCGAGGCGTAAACCAGCAGTGCAAAACTCGCCGCATGCGATTCCGGAAAACCGTACTCTCCAAATCCCTGAATCTGTTCATAAACCCGCTCGGCAAAATCCTGGTCGTACCCACGGGAAAGCATCCCCTCAAGCATCTTCTGCCGAAACGGTTCCATGACTCCCCGTCGTCGCCACGCCCCCATCGCCCGACGAAGTTGATCCGCCTCACCGGGCGTGAAGCCGGCTGCAACCACCGCGAGCCGCATCGCCTGTTCCTGGAAAATCGGCACCCCCATGGTTTTTTCCAGCACCCCTCGCACCGCATCGCTCGGATACGTGATCTGCTCTTCGCCACTACGGCGGCGTAAAAAGGGGTGAACCATATTCCCCTGGATCGGGCCCGGTCGCACAATCGCCACCTCGACCACCAGATCGTAAAAACATCGCGGTTTGAGTCGCGGCAACATACTCATCTGAGCCCGGGACTCCACCTGAAAAACACCAACCGACTCGGCCCGGCACAGCATCTCATACACCGCAGGATCTTCAGCAGGGATGGTCGCCAACGTAAGCAGGTGCCCGGTCTGCTGCTGAATCAACTCGAACGACTTGCGGATCGCGGTCAACATCCCGAGTGCCAGGCAATCGACTTTCAAGATCCCCAGTGCGTCGAGGTCATTCTTGTCCCATTCAATCACCGTTCGATTCGCCATCGCCGCATTCTCAATCGGCACCAGTTCACACAGCGGGCCGTTGGTGATGACCATCCCCCCCACATGCTGCGAAAGATGACGCGGGAACCCCAGCAACTGTTCGACCAGGATCAATAATTGACGCCCCAGCCTCGACGTGGAATCAAAACCGACATCCCGAAATCGCTGTGACATCAAAGCCGAATCGTGTGCAGACTCGTCGACGGTTTTCGCCAGTGTATCAACCCGGTCCAGCGAGAGGCCCAGCGCTTTGCCGATATCTCTCACAGCCGATCGCGGCCGATACGAAATCACCTCGGCCGTCATCCCTGCTCGCTCACGTCCATACTTTTCGTAGAGGTATTGCAAGACTTCTTCGCGGCGTTCATGCTCGAAGTCAACGTCGATGTCTGGAGCTTCACCACGTTCCTGCGAGATGAACCGCTCGAACAGCACGTCAATTCGCTCGGGATCAACGCTCGTGACACCAAGACAAAAACAGACCACCGAATTGGCCGCCGAACCACGCCCCTGACAAAGAATTCCCCGACTGCGGGCAAATCGGACCAAGTCCCAGACCGTCAGGAAATACGCTTCATAGTGCAGCAAGGCGATCAATTGCAACTCGTGCTCGATCAGCGACCGAACGTGATCCGGAAGCCCCTGCGGGTAACGCTCACGCGCCCCCGCCCACGTTAACTGTGTCAACCAGGCCAAGGGAGCTTCCCCCTGAGGCGAGAGCTCCTCGGGATACTCATACCGCAGTTCATCAAGTGTGAAATGACATTGCCCGGCCAATTCGACCGTCCGCTCCACCGCTGCGGGACAGACCGCAAATGCCTGCCGCATTTCATCCGCCGACTTCAAGTGCCGCTCACCGTTCGCCTGCCGATGGGGACCCAGCTCGGCAACCGTACATCCCAGCCGGATGGCCGTCAGCACGTCATGCAGATACCGCCGTGAGGCCTCGTGATAAAGCACCCCATTTCCCGCCACAAGAGGAAGCTTTGACCGTTCCGCAACGTGTCGATAGCGATCCAGTGTCCAGGAGTCGTGCGGCCCCCGAGAGAGCTGCCCCAACACCGAACCGCGATCGCCGAAGAGTTCCCGCCAGCGCCCCAGATCGGCCAGCTGACGTTCCGGCTGGTCTTCGTCAAGCAGCACGCAGGCCAGCAACCCTGCCGAATGGCTGGCCAGATCGTTGAACCCAAGCTGGCACTCCCCTTTCGGTGCCCGCCGTTTCCCCAAGGTCAACAACCGCGACAACCCCCCATACCCCGCGCGATTGATCGCGAGCAACACAGCGGCAGATGAATCTTCTAACCGAATTTCCGCCCCAATCAGCAATTTCAGCCCGAGAGGCTTCGCCGCCGCATGAGCACGCACCACCCCGGCCAGGCTATTCCGGTCGGTAATGGCGAGTGCATCATAGTTCAATTCCGCCGCCCGTTTCACCAGTTCGTCCGGATGTGAAGCCCCCCGTAAAAACGAGTAATTCGTGGCGCAGTGCAGCTCGGCATACGAAGCCGTTTTCCGGGCCGGGGTGACGACCGATTCTTGAGTCATACTCAATACCGGCCGCCTCAGTTTCGGGTTGGGAATTTCAGGCATAAGAGACCAATCCGGCGTGTTCCATCAGGCCCGAGACCACTCGAACAATAAAGCGTGATCACCCACAAACCAGACACTCATTCCAGGGGCCGCAGACCCCCGTGATCTCAGATTTCAGAGATCGCAGAGCGGCGATTCCGTCAGCAACCAACATCGCTTTAATAGGCCGCCTGCAGGATTTCCAGCAAATCGGCTTCGGTCGGCTGACGACCATTTAATAACATCAGTCGCTTGATCTCGAACGATTTTTTCGCAAACGTCGGCAACTGGTCCAGCGTCCCTCCGAGCTCGCGGATTCGCTGCGGGATTCCGATCGCGGCACGCAACCGCTCGACCGCCGTAATCCCCTTTTCGGCAGCGGCCGTTTCCGAAAGCCCCTCGGTCTTTTCACCCAGGAGCTGCGCAATCCGGGCAAATTCTGCCTTACGATTCGGAAGATTAAATCGCATCACATACGGCAGCAGCAGACCGTTGCCTGCACCATGCGAACAATGCAGCGCCCCGCCAATCGGGTATTCCAGGGCATGTACCACCGCCACCGCATTGTTGGAAAAGGCGAGTCCCGCCAGTGTCGCCGCCAGAGCCATTCCTTCTCGTGCGACCAAATTATCCGGCTCACGCACGACAGTCGCCAAATGCTGTCCGATCAACTCGATCGCCCGCTCTGCCAGACAATCGCCCAGCGGTTGTTTGCCATCGTACGGAAAGGGTTCTTCAGCAGGAACATCGAGTTCGTTGTAAGCCACCGCCGTATACGCTTCGATCGCATGCGTCAGCGCATCAATCCCGCTGTCGGCCGAGGCGCGTGGTGGGCAGGTCAGCGTCAGTTTTGGATCGATCACTGCCAGCGCAGGCCGGAGAAAATGGCTCAGCGAACTGATTTTGGTCTGGCCCTGAGTATCGGTCAGCACCGCCGCATGCGACACTTCACTGCCGGTTCCAGCCGTGGTCGGCACACAAACCAAAGGCATGATCGGCCCTGGAACTTTGCCGTAGCCGAAATAGTCACGGTAATGTCCCCCATGGGATTCTACGGTCGCAACAATCTTGGCCAGGTCCAGGTTGCTCCCCCCACCCACCCCGACGATCACATCCGGGCGAAAATTTGCCGAAAATTCAATCCCCTGATCCGCCACAGCAAATGACGGTTCGGGTTCACCCCCGTCAAAAACTTCTACGGTAAGGCCCGCATTCCTCAGCGGAGCTTCCACCTGAGCAACAATCCCGGCCTTCACCAGGATCGGATCGGTGATGATCAACACCTTTTCCGATTTCCAGGGTTTGAAAAACTGATCGAGTCGCCGAATGACCCCGGAACCAAACACAATTCGCCCAGCCGAATAAAAGTTCCAGAAATCGCGATCTGACATCGGAACACATCCTTCACAAAACGGAACCCAGCGTTAGAAATCACAGCAGACTCGCCTAATGATAGTCGATCCTCACATCAGTCGTCATGCCTGGCACAAACCGCTGCACCGATTTCCTGACCAGCACCATGATCGTCAATGATCAATCGCGTTCCGGCCCGCGGCAGAAACGTCGGGAAGTGCAATTGAACGCCAAGCCGCCAGGACCGAGAGAAGCAAAGAAGTCAAAAGGCAAAATTGGAATCTGCTTTTTGTATTCCTCGCGTCGCTGCGCCGGGCCCCTTTGCGTGCTGCGAGCGGCATCGAGTACTGGGCCGCAGCGAGCAATTCTCATTTCCAAAACCACTCGGCCCGATGCTCCGTGTACAACGGTTTGTGATTTGGTATTCGTGACGTTTAGCCTGCACCCGCGTCAATCAAGGCACGAATCACAGAACTGTGTTTGCGATTTCGAGCGTGCTCAAGCGGTGTACGTTTTTGATAGGCCTTGGAATGGACATCCCACCCATTCTGGATCAGCATTTTTACGAAGCCGAGATTCCCCTCCCAAGCGGCTACGCCGAGAGCTTCAGCCTGTTGTCGTGGATCGGCTCCGTGTTTAAGCAGCAGAACGGCGATGTCTTTACAATTTCGAGAAATCGCACAAGTCAACGGACCAAATCCATGACGGTCACGATGATTCACATTGGCGCCCGCCCGAACCAAGATCCGTGCCGCATCCGCACGTCCCTGAAAGGCAGCGATATGCAGTGCGGTAGAGCTCATTTTGTTCGCCATACAGGGATCAGCACCATACTTGATCAGGGCACGAAAAATCCGGAGATCGACTGAACTCGTGGCAGCCTCCCGCAGAATGAAATCACCATCGACCATGATCAGGTTCGGTTCTGCTCCGTTTCTCAGCAGCAAATTCACTGTCGAAACGTGATTCTTGCGGACCGCGTACAGAAGTGGTGGCTGTCGGAACTTGTTCGTTTCATTAACGTCCGCGCCGAGCGAGATCAGAAGGCGGACGATAGCCAAGTCTCCTCGTTCAGCTGCGAACATCAAGGGAGTTTCGCCCGCCGGGCGGTTCTGACGTTGAGGTAAGCGAACATCGATGTTTGAAGCCCCCTGTAATTGAGAGCGTATTGATCTCACGTCTCCTGTGAGCAGCGTTTGTACGAGCAGATTCAATTCCGAACGAGCGATTCTCGACATGGACTGGGGTTCCTCATTGACCAAATCATGTTGTAATTCATCGCGGTTGTGTCGCTGTCCATGTGGATTGTCTTGCGCTGCATTCATTGAACGACGATACGAAATGTGTGAATCATTGTAAATTCAGGACGCAACGAAAAAGGGATAAGTCCAATTTCTTGTTGACAGAGTGCATTTTCATGGCATCTTCTCGTTGGCATGCCACGAACATCGCGCCAAGCGCCGGGGTGAATGAGCTTACACGTACTCAATCGTGGAAATGTCAGCGATCGGATTTTCACCGATGACGCAGCCTCTGCCGCATTCGAAGTTTATGCCCCTGGCCTATCCCACGACCTCAAGACTGGGGCGGGGTGTGAACGGAGTCTTAACAAAAATAGGAACGGGAAATCGTGCAACCACCGGTCGTTCGAGGCCGACCGTCCGGCTCAGAGTCATCGCAAGAAGCAACCGCGAAACAACTCGGACTTGATTCCACATCCCCCCCCGAGGCCGCTCGAAAAATACAATCGATGACAGCAAATCCAAATTTATTGGACTTATCCCCTTTTATTCCGCCAACGCCGAAAATCCTGCACCCTTATCCCAACGTGCATCCGAGCGAAAACGGGGACAGGCACCGCAGACGGAGCCAGTCCCCGTTTTCGCAATCGTCTTCATTCAAGCGAAAACGGGTACAGGCACCGCGGACGGAGCCAGTCCTCGTTTTCGGCGTTCTACGATTGATCTGCGTCTTCTCGCACGCTGAATTCCAGCTTCCAGCGTCCGCTCCCGCGTGTGCTGACGCACCAGAGCTCGAGGACTCCCAGTTCCGTTAACTGCGCGTGAAACTGAACCGGGACATAATGGTCGTCCAGACTGTCATCCTTGGGAAGCGTGGCTTCCAGCGAGTCGGTCTCGACGATTTCATCGTCGGCCCATCGCTGCAGACGGACTCCCGCCTGATCATCTTTACGAGTGGATGAACTGAAGAAGCGAAACTGAGCGGGCTGGCCGACAATCAGACCAATCGCGTCCGAAGGGACTTCCAGTTCGGTCCCCTCTTCCATACCGAAGGGGGCGACACAGAGGGCTCGTAATGGACGCGCCGCCCCGGGAATGGCGAGTCCTGAGGTTTCAATCCCGATGTAATAACTTCGCGCCGTTCCACCCCGAATGCGGACGCCCCCTTTGATCTTGGCCCAGCCATAATAGGCCGCACCGCGGGCGACCGAGTGATCCAGATCGTGAATCCCCTCCAGCAACTGTGGCGGTTGATCCGAAAACCAGCTGCCGAGTGTTTGCATGAGCTGATTTCGGAATGAGTCCGCCTTGTAGACGCCCCCGTTAAACAGCACATACGTTGGCCGGACTGGTCCCCCTTCATCGGTGCCGTGACTTTGGAGAAATGCCGCCAGGTGCCGAGTGATCCCCGCATCGACTTCATAGGGCAGCCCAATCTCCTGAAATCCCGAGACCCGATTTCTTGCCGGCTTGTCTGTCGATTTGCACAGCGGAAAAAAGCCGTCGACCAGTAATTGCAATGCCGCTTCACGACTCACTTCGACCGTTACCGTCCCACCAATCAGCTTGCTTCCTCGTCCCAGTACCGAGATCGAATGCTTCTCGGGACCTTGGGGGGCCAGCAGTGTTTCCTTGGCTTGCCGGCACGAATGCCACAGCGACACCGATTGCCAGGGATCCAGATTGACTCCCTTCTTGGCAAATAGACCGGCAACGTGATGGGCCAGCGCGATGTCCATGTTGTCGCCACCCAGCAGCAGATGATTTCCGACGGCGACCCGTTTCAGCGTCAGTTCGCCCGCTTCTTCACTGACACCGACCAGCGTCAAGTCGGTCGTTCCGCCGCCAACATCACAGACCAACAGCGTTTCCCCCACCTTCAACACTTTTCGCCAGCGATCACCAATCGCCGTCAACCAGGCGTAGACTGCTGACTGAGGTTCTTCCAGCAGGACCAGATCCTCTGGTAAACCGGCCGCCGATGCCGCTTCCCTGGTCAATTCCCGGGCACTTGCGTCGAACGAAGCGGGAACCGTCAACACGACATGCTGTTCCGACAGCGGGGCTTCCGGATGGGCCTGATTCCAGGCGGCGACAAGATGCTCCAAATACCGGCGCGTCGCGGTCACGGGCGAGACTTTGGGGACATCGTCTGCAGCACCCCAGGGAAGAATCGCCTGATGACGATCAATCCGACTGTGGCAAAGCCAGGATTTGGCCGCACCGACGGTGCGGTCGGGAAGTTCTGCAGACTGACGACGAGCCATTTCTCCGACGGCAAAATCATTACCCGTCGACCACGGCAGGTCATAGGCACCGGTCGCCCCTTCCTGCTTACTGGCAAGATAGAGGAACGAGGGGAGTAGATTGCGCGACTCGACGGTCGCAGGGGCGACCAGTTGTGGGATCGGAAGGAGTTTTACTTGGGGCTTTTCGCCATCCAGCGCTGTGTACGCGACGGCACAGTTGGTGGTTCCGAGATCAATTCCAATGGTGTACTTGTGAGGCATAAAGCCGTTTCCGGGGTTGAGGTCAACGGCGAGCCGTTCTCTTCGCGGATTCGCGAAGTGGTATTCGCGAACGAAAAGGAAAACGGTTTCACCAACGGCAGGATATTCGACAAAGGCTGTTTTACTCGACCACAGGCCGCGCTTCAATTGGCTCGTCCGACTTGGCCGGCTCACATTCGATCGACACATCCACCTGTTGACCGACATAAATGTTGGTCTGTTCCGCTGCGATTTCGTAGAGGACCTGCAGCACTCGGGTATCAATCCGTTCGGTGTTATCGCCGGTAAAGGCTTTCTTGGGAATCACGTAAGGCTCAATCCGGACGAATTGTAACTGCAGCGGGGACCCACCCGATGACCCGCGAACGGTGGCGGTCGCCCGGCCCGTGGGCTGAAATCGGGGAATATCCCGTTCGTCGATATCGACGCGAATCCGCAATCGGTCCAGATCGCCGAGCAACACCAACGCTCGTGATGCGGACGTTTCGACGTATTCACCGGGACGAACGTCAATCTTCAAGATCTGTCCATCGACCGGTGCCCGAACCATGCAACGCTGAATTTCGTTACGCATGTTGGTCGCGTTGGCTTTGGCGACTTCGACCGTGGCTCGTGAAACGGTTTTGTCGGGGCGCCAGGACCCCGCTTTCAGCAAGGCATCCTCGGCCACAGCCTGCTCCCATTGCTGGTCTGCCTCAATGTAAGTGAAACGCCGCGATAAAAATTCCTCTTCCGACATGACCTTCTTTCCCAACAGTTGCTCGCCCCGGTCCAGCAGGTCTTTCAAGCGGATGCGGTTGGCTTCGGCGGCCTTCACTTTCGCTTCGCTCGCCGGAAGTTCTTCGGGACGGGGCATCTGCTCGATCCGCTCGAACTGAGATTCGGCCAGTATCAGGTTCGCCTCGAGAATCTGCAGTTGCGACCGGAGATGCCGGTCATCGACTCGGAATAGCGGTGTACCCGCGGTGACCCGCGAGCCTAATTGTTCGTTCGTGACGCAAACTTCGAGCACGATTCCGGCAACGGGAGTCCCCAACGCCACGTTTTCTGCCCGAGCCTCAATCAAACCGGCTCCCGAAATCGCGGTGACGAAAGCACGCCGGGGAGGGGCGACCGGCGGACTGGTTTTCGGCAGTTTCTCGGCAGCAAACAGCAGGTGATAAATCGAGAATGCAAACATGCCGATTGAGAGCAAGGGAAGGAACGCGTTACGCAAATTTTTCATCTCAAATCATCGCCAGCAGGAAAAAGGATTGAGCGGCTAAGGCGGATCGCATACCGCCGCGAAATCGAGGACAGGAAATCGGGATTAAGGGGTTCTTTCGGGCACGATTGAACTCTGTTCCAGGGTCTCGTGACCCCTGTGTTGCAGGGTCTCATGACCCAAAGGTTGTGGTGCGGTCGCGGTATGATCGGGAGTTTCCACCTGGGTCACAATTCCATCATCCATGTGAATGATCCGATCGCCATAACCGAACACGCGATTGTCATGAGTCACCACAATCACCGCCCGCTGCGGTTGTAAGGCAACTCGTCGCAAGAGCTGCATCACGGTTTGACCCGACTGTGCATCCAGGGCGGCTGTCGGCTCATCGCAAACCAGCAAATTCGGCTCGTGGACCAGGGCTCGAGCGATCGCCACTCGTTGCTGCTGGCCACCCGAGAGCTGACTGGGGAGCAGATGCAGGCGATTTTCCAGACCGACCGACGCGAGAATTTCTTGGGACGTGGCGAGCGCCTTACGGCGAGGGACTCCGGCGATAATCAACGGAATGGCCGCGTTCTCGACGGCAGTTAATGTCGGCAGCAAATTGTACTGCTGAAAAACAAAGCCAATATTTTTTTGGCGAAATTTGACGAGGGGGGTTCCCTTCATGCGGATGAGATCTTGACCCAGCACCGAGAGCGCACCGCTGGTGGCATTCAATAATCCGGCAATGATCGAAATCAGCGTCGTCTTGCCACAACCTGACTGGCCAACGAGCAGCGTCATCTGACCGGGATAGACATCGAGATCGACCCCATTCAGCGCAACCGTTTTGGTGTCCCCCTCGCCAAAGACTTTGACAATCTGACGACAGACGACCGCCAGCGGGGGGGCGGCAACCGCCGCAGGGGATGTCGAGGTAAGAACGGCAGGCATCGGATTTAACCTCGAAAGACCACGGCAGGTTCAAGAAACAGCACTTTTCGCAGACTGAACAGACTCGTGAGCAGAATAATGATCAGGACCGCCAGGCCAACCCCGGTCGCGGCGATCGATGTCATGTGAATCCCCGCCATCGGGGCGAGACGATTGGTGAATGTGAAAAAGAGCGACGTAATCCCCATTCCCAGGCCGTATCCAATTCCGCTCACGACACTCGCTTGCAGCAGAATCATTCCGATCAGTCGCTGGTTGGTCACCCCCATCGCTTTGAGGGCACCAAACTGCTTCAGATTTTCCAGTGTAAAGAGATAGAATGTCTGTCCCGCAACCGCCGCACCGACAATGAACCCGAG
>Ga0114978_10004994_pt1 | contig 10654 bp, 9 predicted proteins | sample S_140212_EF_Meta_FD_87027 | JGI IMG/M metagenome (GOLD analysis project Ga0114978, IMG submission 87027) | Freshwater microbial communities from Lake Simoncouche, Canada to study carbon cycling - S_140212_EF_MetaG | ecosystem: Environmental > Aquatic > Freshwater > Lake | place: Lake...
GCGGAGGTCTGGGATGCCGTCAATGCCGATGCGGCCTCCTGCTCCCGCAAGCACTGCGATAGCGAAAAATGCCATTACCAGCGCGCGCGGGTTCGGCTGCGGACCGCTCAGGTGGTGATTGTTAATCACGCCCTCCTTTTTGCGTTGATTAATTCCGCCGGCACTCCGCCGAAAATGCCCGGCAATACCACCGCTCGGGGCGTAATTTTTCCCGATGATTTTTTAGTCCTCGATGAAGCTCACACCGTTCCGGAAGTAGCCACCAATAATTTTGGTCTGTCGCTGAGCAGCTACAGTGTCGATCGCGCGCTCAAATATCTTTATAATCCCCGTACCAAGCGCGGCCTGCTGCGCAAACAGGGTGGTCCGGCCGCTCAACAGCTTGTGCTGGACGCACTCGATGCCGCCCAATTATTTTTTGAATTTATCACCACTAAATTGCTCACCCCGCGCGCGATCGTGCGCATCCGCGAAACGGGCGCCGCCGAACCGATGTTGGACGGCCCGTTGGGCGCACTCCACCGGCTGATCGGGAAACTTGCGGACAAATTAGAGGACGGCCGCGAGCACGATGAACTGCTCGAGCAGCAACAACGCATCCAAGGGCTACAAGCTGGCCTCACAGAATGGCTCACGCTTGGAAATCCGGGCCATGTTTACTGGGCTGAGCGGAGTGGCCGTAAGCAAACGATCGTGGCCTTGCGCAGCGCGCCGATCGACGTGGCCCCCGAATTGCGCCGACATCTTTTTGGCTGTGGCACGAGCGTGCTTTGCACCAGCGCGACGCTCGCAATGGGTGGGAGTATTACGCCGTTGGCGCAACGCATGGGGGCCGATCATGCAGAAAAAATCGCCGTCAAGTCGCCCTTCGATTTCGAGCGCAACATGCGAGTCTTTGTCGCGACCGACATTCCCCTGCCCTCGCCCAAGGAAGCTAAACTGGCGTTAGATACGCTCACTGATTATATTCGTTTTTGTGTAAACCGTGTGACCGGTGGGTCGTTGGTGCTCTTTACGAGCTACGCCGATATGCGCACGATCGCCCTCGCGCTGGAACCCGAATGGCGGGCCGCGGGTCGCCCCTTCCTCATGCAAGGCGCCGATTTGTCCCGCACGGAACTCACCCACCAAATGCGTTCACTCGGCAATGCGGTACTCTTCGGGACCGATAGTTTTTGGACCGGCGTGGATGTACCGGGTACAGCACTCTCGCAAGTGATCATCACTCGACTGCCGTTCGATCCGCCGACCCATCCCATCACCGAAGCCAAGTGCGAACACATCAGGGACGAGGGCGGCAATCCATTTAATGATCTCACTTTGCCCGATGCCTTAATCAAATTCCGCCAAGGCATCGGTCGATTAATTCGCAATCAGCGTGATCGAGGTTTAATTACGATTCTTGACTCCCGCGTTCTCGCCAAGGCCTATGGCCGTGAATTCCTCGGGGCGCTGCCCATGGCTGATTATACCCGCATGGCGAAAGAAAATCGGGATAATGTCTTCCGCCCCTTTCCTTAGCCGCCCCGCTTCGCTTTTGCATGCAACTACGCTCTTTTGCCTTTTCCCATATCGGCCGAGTCCGCCCAGAAAATGAAGATAGCTTTCTGTGTGATGATGGCCGGCAACTCTACGCGGTGGCCGATGGCATTGGCGGACTTCCGGCTGGGGCACAGGCTAGCCAGAAAGCCATCGCTGCCCTCACTCAATTAATTGCCCCGTACCCGCCACCGAAAAATCTTAACTACGGCGAGATTCTTCAAGAAATTAACCAACAAGTTTTTAACTTAGGCCGCGTACTCTCCCCGCAATCTGGCTTAGGCTCAACCCTGACCTGGGCGCACCTCGTCGGCGTGAAGTTGCACATTAATCATGTGGGGGACTCGGCCGCACTCCGGCTGCGCCGCAAGTTACTCGAACAATTGACCCAAGACCACACCGTGGAAGGGGAAAACCGCGCGCGGTTGGCTCGGGGTGAATCAGGCCCGCTCCTCACCGGCCATCCGCAGGCGCTGACGCGCTGCGTCGGTCAGCCGGCCCCATTGCGCAGCGAGTGCCTCGTGCATACGATCTTGCCCCACGACCGCTACCTCTTCGCCACCGATGGCATTACCCATTTCATCTCACCGGCAGAAATAGCGGACTTAATGCAGCAAGCGACTACCCCGGAGGAAGTGGTGACTAGATTAATCGAACGCGCCAATCAGCGCGGCGGCCAGGATAACGCTACCGCGGTCGTCTTATTTATAGATTAATCGACCGCCCAGCTCATTGGTCCCATTTTCCTGATCCACTCCATGCCTCGCTCCGAACATTTTGCCGCCTTAGTTGCTCGTCTCCCCGACAACGAACTTTTCCGTTTCAGTCTCGCGCAAGCTTTGCTGGCCGAAGGTCAACCCGCCGCCGCCATCGAGCATCTTGTAGTCTGTGCAAATAAAAAACCGGACTGGATGATGCCGCGGATATTATTAGGGAAAACTTTCCTGGCGCTGCAGCAAAAAGTGGACGCGCGGACTTGGTTGGAGCAAGCGCTCCACTTAGCCGTTACGCAAAATCATGATGATCCCGCCCAGGAACTTCGTCAGCTCCTCGCGGAGTTAAATTAATCCGCCGTGCGTGAGCGGACGATCGGCGGCCATCACCCTACCCCCACAAGGGCGCGGGATACTGACCCTGCGCAATTAGTGCGCGGACCGCACTTTGGGCGGCGACCAGATCTTCGCGATAGGTGAGCCCAAACCACGCGTCGCGATTGGTCAGTAAAGCCACCTGGGCTGCACCGCTCTCATTGAGCGAACTCAGCGCGGTCGGTAGATAAAATTCAGCCTTCGGGTTGGTGGCTTGCGTGGCAATAAACTCGCCAAACAGCTTTTCCAGCTGAGGAAAGATTGCGGGGGTAAAGCCCCAGAAATTCATCGAGACAATTTCTTCGCCGCTCAGAGGCTCAGGCTGACCGTTGACTCCGGGATAGTGGGCGCCGGTGCCGGTTTGAGTGATCTGGGTAATTTCCGTGATTCGCTGCAGCCGTCCCTGCACATCGGTGGCACACAAACCACGGCTCACGGCGCCAAATTCCGAAAGAGTTTGTTTGAGGGGATAACCCACCAAAGCGTAATGCGGCTGCGTGGAAGTCGCGAGGGCAGCAAAATGGCGGGCTAATACGGCATAGCCCGATGCTCCATAAAAATCGTCAGCGTTAATCACCGCAAACGGTCGCTGGACGGCTTTGCGAGCGGCGAGAACTGCATGACCAGTCCCCCACGGTTTAGTGCGCTCCGGGAGAATCGCACCGCGAGGGAACTGCGTGTCGAGTTCCTGGAAAACATACTGCACATCCATGCGCGCTTCTAATCGCCGGCCAATTTGCGCGCGAAAGTCAGCTTCCATCCCTCGACGAATGACGAGCACCAAACGGTTGAAGCCCGCCCGCTGGGCGTCATACAATGAATATTCGATGATGAGCTCACCGGCTGGACCGATGGGCTGAACTTGCTTAAGCCCACCGAAGCGACTGCCCATGCCTGCGGCCAGAATCACTAAATCGTAGGAAGAGCTACTCACGAGATGAAGCAAACGGGGGAAGCCGGTGCCGTAAAACAAAAAGAGCCTGCACCGGCATATGCACCCGAGCGCCAACCCAGAGCGCTTGCACTTTTAGCGACAGGGCTCGATTTATCATTACCGTACGTTGCCCGTTAAAAATGCCTGAGGGCGGATATTTTTTACGGCTGCTTCACGCCAGCAGATTTCAAGGTCAGCTCGTAAAATTTGGCGGCATCAGCCTTCAATTTCGCCAGCGCTTGCGGCACCATGTACATCATGTGGCCGCCCTCATAAAAAGTCATACTGACGTTGCCGCGAACGGCGGGATCGAGCCCCATCTGACGCACGGTATAGTCGGTGGCGAAAAATGGCGTAGCTAAATCGTAATAACCATTGGCGATCCATACCTTCAAGTGGGTGTTGCGGCTCATCGCGCGATGCAACAACTCGGATGTATTTAGATACTCGTTCTGGACATTGTTATAATTCCACGGCCTCACGTCGCCTGTGAGCGCATTGTAGGGCAGGTCATTCTCATACTTAAGCTCGCGCCGGACATAGTCGTTAAAGCAAGCGGTGTAGGAACCGTAAACCGCTTCATAGCTAGGATCAAAGTCAGGCTTAGCCGTGCCGGGTGCGTAGCGAATACCGGTCAAACGCGCATCGTAACGGCCCACCGAACGATCACGATCTGCGAGCAATTCTCGTGTGAAAGTAAAAATATCAACCCGCAGATTACGTTGCGCAATCAGCGCCGCCGGGAGACCAATCATACTGGCCATCTCTTGCGCTAACTCCGTTTTGTCCTTCGCCGGCAACGCATCGCCCAGCATCAAGGCTGGTGCATATTTTTCCTGCACAAATTTTTCCGCTCGGTGCACTGTCGCCACCAGATCGGCGGAGGCGAGCGCCCCACTCAATTTCTTGTGATACCACGCACTCGCCGCATAGGTCGGCAAAAAAAGCTGATAGGGCAAATCATTGCCCTGCGTGAACAGAGCCGTCTGAAAATTCATGATCGAGGAGATCAAGGTAATGCCATTTAAATAGAGCCCGTAACGATCTTGCAGATAGTCGGAGAGTGCCGACGCGCGCGTCGTGCCATAGCTTTCTCCCACGAGAAATTTAGGAGAACTCCAGCGCTGGTTACGCGTGGTGTAGAGACGAATAAAATCTCCGACGGAGGCGATGTCCTCATTGAAACCGTGAAATTGATGCGGATCCTCATCTTTATAGGCGCGACTGTAGCCAGTAGAAACGGGATCGATAAAAACGAGATCAGTGGCGTCCAGCCACGATAGTTCATTTGCCACCATACGATAAGGGGGTGGCAGAGATTCCCCCTCAACCGTCATCGCCACGCGCTTGGGCCCAATCGCCCCCATGTGCAACCAAATGGAAGCCGAACCCGGTCCTCCGTTGAATGAATAAGTTATTGGGCGGCTCGCGAGATCGATGGGCTCAGTCGGGTTAGCCAATTTCGTGTAGGCCACAAAGAATAGGTTGGCCTTCGGCTTTTCATTTTTTGCGTCCTTCATCAACAGGTAGCCCGCCGTGGCCCGATATTTAATGAGCTTACCCCCAATGGTGATTTCATGATCGGTAATGGCGAGTACGGGCTCTTTTTCGGGAACGGGCGTAAGCGCCGCATCCTTGCCGGCGGTTTTATCACCCGACTTGGGCTCAGCCTGGGCCGAGAGCTGGGCACCGCTAAAAAGGACCATAAACGCTAGCGTTAATAAATAAAATCGTTTCATCGGGACAGGGGTTAGAGGAGGCAGCAAGCCGTGAGAGCGAACGCGGGCATTCCGGCCGTGGCAAATAAAATTACCCCGCTGAAACCCCCACCCGCTGGGAGCGTCTTGTCTCTTCCAGCTTGCGACTTTAATTTGCGCCCCGCTCACTATTGGCTCCGCTTTCACCCTATGGCCTCATCTTCTAACTCTTCCTTGAAAATATTCCTGCTCATCCTCGTCCTCGGCGGCGCAGGCGTCGGCTATTATTATTTCCAGCAGGCCCGCACCTCGGCGCAGCCGCCGAACTATAATACGACCACCATTGCACTGGGCAGCGTGCGGCAACTCGTCACGGCCACGGGCCAACTTGATCCGTTACTCAATATTGACGTCGGCAGCCAAATTTCGGGTCTCGTGAAAACCATCTACGTCGACTTCAACTCCGTCGTTAAAAAAGGCGCGAAGTTAGCAGAAATTGACCCTTCGACTTACAAACAAAAGCTGCGCCAAGCCGAAGCTAACCTCGCCTCCACGGAAGCCGGCAATCGGCTCCAACGACTCAATACCGAGCGAGCGCGTGAATTGCGCGATAAACAGCTCGTCTCCCAACAGGATTACGATCAGGCCCTCGCCCAGTTACAACAATCCGAAGCGCAATTGCTCACGAGCAAAGCGGCGATGGAAAACGCCCGCGTCGATCTGGAACGCTGCACGATCAGCTCCCCCATTGATGGCATCGTCATCGCCAAGCAAACCGAAGAGGGCAAAACGGTAGCCGCCAGCCTCAACGCTCCGGTGCTCTTCACCATCGCTAACGATCTCGCCAAAATGCAGATCTCGGCCGCCGTGGCGGAAGCTGATATCGGCGCCGTGGAAGCGGGCCAGTCAGTTAATTTCACGGTAGACGCCTTCCCAAATCGATCTTTCTCCGGCCAGGTGGTGCAAGTCCGTAACTCGCCCAAAACCTCGAGCAATGTCGTGACGTATGAGACCATTATTAATGTGGATAATGCGGATCTAAAACTTCGTCCCGGCATGACCGCCAATGTTTCCATCATTGTCGCTAGTCGCGAAAACACTTTGCGCTTACCCAACTCCGCTCTGCGGGTACGTCTAGCTGATGCGACGGTTGCGGCCAGCGCGCCGACGCCAGTCGCGAGCGGCCCGATCGCCGCCGCTCCGAGTCAAGCTACGGGTGCCGGGCGCGAACGGCGCTCCCGCGAAGGTGGCGCTAGTGCTGGGAGCAACTCACGGCGCGGCGGCAGCGGATTCTTGGGCGAAGATGCCACCCCCGAACAACGACAAAAAGCTCGCGAGATTATTACCGAGCTCGGGATCGATTTTCGCAATGGCCCACCCTCCGCTGAACAACGGGAGCAAATCCGAAAATTATTAATCGAACGGGGCGTCATCACGGAAACCGTCCCCGGCCAACCTGTCTTCACCACGCGCACCGTTTACCGCCTGCCCCGTGGCGATAAATCGGCTAGCCCCGAGGCCGTTGCGATTAAAGTCGGGATCACCGATGGGACTTTCTCTGAAGTAGGGAGCGGCCTAGCCGTCGGTGATATCGTAATCACCGGCCTGAGCGCAAGCAGCCCGAGCGGCCCCACCTCTCCCGTCAGCAATCCTTTCAGCGGCGGCGGTCGGCGCTTCTAATCGGCCCAGTTGCTTTCAGCCTATCGCGCCCCGCCCCACCCGAAAATTGCCATGTCGCACGTCGTTCAACTCGAGGACATTCACAAGACCTACGAATCAGGGGAAGTGCCCGTCTTGGCTGTGCAGGGCGTAACCCTGACGATTACGGGTGGCGAATTTGTGGCCGTCATGGGTGCGAGCGGCTCAGGTAAATCTACGTTAATGAATTTATTAGGGTGCCTCGATCGCCCTACCCGCGGGCGCTACTTGCTCGGAGGCACGGATGTTTCAAACCTCGATCGCAATGAACTAGCCGATCTGCGTAATCAGAAACTCGGCTTTATTTTCCAGGGCTTTAATTTGCTCTCGCGCACCACCGCCCTCGAAAATGTCGAACTGCCCATGCTTTACGGTCGTCGCCATTTCTCGACTCGGGAAATTCGCGAACGGGCCCGCCAGAGTCTCGACATCGTGGGATTATCTAATCGCGCTGATCATTTCCCCAGCCAGCTCTCCGGCGGACAACAGCAGCGCGTCGCCATCGCGCGCGCCTTGATTAATGAGCCCCAAATCCTCCTCGCCGACGAACCGACGGGGAATCTTGATTCTAAAACATCCGTGGAAATCATGGGGGTGTTTCAAAAACTTAACGCTCAAGGCATCACGGTGGTAATGGTGACGCATGAACTCGATATCGCCCACTATTGTAAGCGGAACCTCATCATGCGCGATGGTCGGCTCGTGAGCGATACTCCCGTCGTCGATCGGTTGGTCGCTACCGAACAAATGCAGCGCATTGTCACCGCCGAGACCGACGCCAAACTCATTGCCTGATTCTACCGATGCGCTTTATTAATGTCATTAAAGTAGCCCTGCGGGCCCTCCGGCGTAGCGCCATGCGTTCGATCCTGACCGCCCTTGGAATTATCATCGGGGTCGCTGCTGTCATCGCGATGGTGAGCATTGGCAACGGCGCGAAATCCCAGGTCGAAGCGTCGATCGCTAGTCTCGGGCAGAATATTATTTCAGTTTTTCCGGGCAGCGCGAAAACCGGCGGCATGTACGGCGGTTGGGGCTCGGCGAGTTCGCTCACGGTCGACGAGGCCCTCACTATTCGTCGCGAAATTTCCGGCATTGTCGCCGTTAGCCCAGAAATGCGCGACCGGCAGCAGGTCTTGGCCAATGGCCTGAACTGGAATAGCTCAGTCAATGGCGAGGACGTCACTTATCTCGATATTCGCCTTTGGTCGATTGCCGAGGGCGAAATGTTTACGGAGGGGGATGTCAACAGCGCGGCTAAAGTTTGCGTGATCGGCCAGACCGTCGTCGCTAAATTATTTCCAGACGGTAATCCCGTGGGCCGCTCACTCCGAATTCGCAATTTGCCGTTCAAAATTGTTGGGGTGCTGAAGGCCAAAGGCTTTAATTATTTTGGCTCTGACCAAGATGACGTCGTTATCATTCCTTACACGAGTCACATCAAACGCATCGCTCGGCGCCCCAATTTAAATTCAATCATCATCCAAGCTGAATCACCGGATCAAATGACGCGCATTCAGCAAGACGTCACCGATTTATTACAACAACGCCGCAACGGCCGTGATCCTGATTTCACCGTGCGCAACCAGCAGGAACTGGCCGAGGCGGCGACCGCGACCACCAAAACCATGACGGTGCTGCTCGGCGCCATTGCCGGTGTGTCGCTGATCGTGGGCGGAATTGGCATCATGAACATCATGCTCGTTTCTGTCACAGAACGTACGCGTGAGATTGGCATACGGCTGGCCGTCGGAGCTCATGGTCGCGACGTCCTTACCCAATTTCTAGTCGAAGCGATTATTCTCAGCGTCATGGGTGGTACGCTCGGAATTCTCCTCGGCGTTGGTTCTTCTCAGTTAATTTCCCGACTGAATGGCTGGCCCGTGCTCGTGTCGACTTCAGCCATTGTGGGGGCCGTCGCTTTCAGCGCGGCGATTGGCGTTTTCTTTGGATTTTATCCCGCGCGGAAAGCAGCTCAACTTGATCCGATCGAAGCATTGCGCTACGAGTAATGATAAGGAAGAGCGCGCTGACCTCGCAGTATCTTAGGGTATTTCTCATGCTTAGAATCTGTTGTTTAATCAGCTGCTGGCTGCTGCCGGCCATGAGCCTGGCCTTCGATCAAGCAGCCTTTACCGCTGCGGTGGAACTCTACACGCAGCGTAAACCACTGGAAGCACAGCGAGCCTTTGAGGCGCTCGCCCTGACCGCACCCACCCAGAGCGACATTCAATTCTACCTGGGCCGACTGGCCCTGCAACGCAACGACGCGGCGCAGGCCGTTGTTTACTTAGAAAAAGCAGTGGCCCTCACTCCCAATGATAGTCGCCTCCACCATCGTCTCGGTGATGCCTACGGTCTATCAGATCGTAAGGCTGGAATGTTTGCGCAAATGAGTTGGGCGAATAAGTGCCTCGCCTCGTATGAGAAAGCCGTCGCTCTCAATCCTGAGAATCTAGAGGCCCGGGCGGCGCTAATGAATTATTATCTTCAAGCCCCCAGCCTCGTGGGCGGTAGTAAAGACAAGGCTTTGGCGCAAGCGCTTGAGATAAAAAGAAAAGATCCCGCAGCCGGTCGACTGGCGATGGCTGCGGTCTATCTTGCCGAAAAAAAATACGCCCTCGCTTTTCAAGAATACGACGAAGCGCTACGAGCCAACCCCACCGACTATGCAGCCCTTTTTCAAATCGGCCGCTTAGCGGCGATTACCGGGGAACAGCCTGAGCGCGGGCTTAAATCTCTTCGGCAATGTCTTGAGCTGAAGCCCACCGAAAACGCCACGCCCCACGCCGCGGTGCATTGGCGCATCGGGTTTATTCTCGCCCAGCAAGGCGATCGCGTCCGCGCCCGCCAAGCCTACGAAGCCGCGCTCAAGCTGGATCCACAATTCGCGCCGGCTCGCGCCTCACTCAAAGAGTTGCCCTAGAGCGCTGGCAATAGTGAGCCCCCCCTTCGAGCATTTACTCCTGATCGGCTTGGGGTGGTAAATCCTAGGCAACTCAGAAGCACGCGGAGCACCCGCTCAATCCCATGCTTGCGATGCCGAGGCTCGCGCGACAACTTAATCGTATGCCGATTGTTCGTCTTCGCGTCGCAATGCCACCAACCGAGCGCCCACTCCTGCTCTTTGATGGCGACTGCCAGTTCTGTCAGCAATGGGCTCGGCGCTGGCAGACGGCCTATGCGGTGCAGCTCGCCGTCGTGCCTTCCCAAGGGGCCCGCGACCAATTTCCTGAAATTCCCTCAGCTGCCTACGACGAAGCCCTGCAACTGATCGAACTCGATGGCTCGGTCTATTCGGGGGCTAACGCGGCGCTGCGCGCCATCGCGCACGGTCGGAGTCGGCGCGGCTTCCTTCTTCCCATTTATGAATCGGTACCAGGCGCCGCCTTACTCATGGAATTAGGCTACCGCATAGTAGCTCGCCATCGGCGAATTTTCTCTATGCTGATGGGATCATGACGGCTCCCCTTTCCCCGCGCGAAGATTTTCTAGCGCAACTCATCGCCGCCACGCGTGAGGGTAATTTAGTTAAATTAACCTTGGGCAAAGCCCGCGGGCCGGATGCCACCCTGCGCAATCTACTCGTTCGCCCCATCACTCTGCGCGGCACGGCCCATATTTCGTTTGTGTGGCGTCACGAACGTCAAGATATCACCAAAAACTACCCGATTGAAACTGCCTTAGAATTACTGGCC
>Ga0114978_10004997_pt1 | contig 10648 bp, 10 predicted proteins | sample S_140212_EF_Meta_FD_87027 | JGI IMG/M metagenome (GOLD analysis project Ga0114978, IMG submission 87027) | Freshwater microbial communities from Lake Simoncouche, Canada to study carbon cycling - S_140212_EF_MetaG | ecosystem: Environmental > Aquatic > Freshwater > Lake | place: Lake...
AGCCACTTGCGCGGTTCGCGCCCCGCATCGAGGTCCGAAAGGTCTTGTGACCAAAGGCGCCGCATCTTCACTAAATGAATATCAGACAGGCCAAGCGCCTCGTTCTCGCGGTCGGCACAAACACCTTGGGCTAGCAATGCGACACCGTCTTGCACGGACAACAAATCTGGATGGTCTTTCGCAGATTCGACGGGAAGTTCGCCACGCACGATTGCGGCGGATACCTCCGCTGCCGGCGGCGCTGCTGCGATGCGTGCCGCCGTTTCCCGTCTTCCCGCGAGCCACTCGGCTTTCTCGTCCGTCGTGCCTTCAAGATAATCTACAGTGAAGCTGATATGCGACGTGTCATCAATCGGCACACGCCAGACTTGGCGCCTTGCGCCGAAGAAAAGCGACGCGTTGGAGTTGGGCATCAGGAAATAGGTCTGGCGCTCAATGGAGCCTCTTTTGGAAATGCGGGACAGACCAAACTCGGTTTCTTCACAACGGAGCTCGGGCAATTCCGTGATCATTCCCTGGTCGGCGAAGGGTGAGACACGGTGGACGAAGTTGAAATGAACCTCGTCGAGCGCATTTTCAATTTGCCTGAAATAGTTGAAGGGTCGCAGTGGTGTCTCCACGAAGAGCACGCCGTCGCCCTGGAGCGAATCCAGCGGCGGAAACGGGGGCGCTTCACCGTCGCCGAGGTATGCAAAAATCAGGCCGACTGTTTCATGGGTCGGATAGGTTCGCAGGCGCAGGCTTTCGGGGCATGTACGTTCGGCTGGGCGTTCGGTGCAGCGTCCGGATGGGTCGTACTTCCAGCCGTGATAGAAGCAGCGCAATTGCTCCCCTTCCACGGTTCCGGTGGATAGCAGGGTGCCACGGTGCAGGCAACGGTCGGCGAGCACCTGCGCTCTGCCGCTCTGGGTGCGCAAGAGGGTGAAGTCCTGGCCCATGATTCGCAGCGGCCGCGCACGCCCTGCGTCGAGTTGGGCCGAGGCAAACACGGGGTGCCAAAACCGCCGCATGTAGCGACCCGCAAGTGTTCCAGGGCCAGTCCGCTCAAAGTCGGGCCACTTTCTTTTTATTCCGATCATGGTCGGTCTCCTTAAGGTTGCGCCAACTGGCTTGCCGACACAGGAATGCGGCTTGCCTACTCGCCGTGGGATTCGCCATAGTTGATCACCGTGGTCTGCCCGCCGTCGATCACCAGCATCTGCCCCGTGATGAAACTGGCCTCGTCCGAACTGAGGAACGCGATCGCCGCAGCGACGTCCTCCGGATCGCCAATGCGACCCACTGGGATAGTGCGCTCGCGCGCTCTTAGCGACTCCTCGCCAAGTCTGAGCGAAAGTGGCGTCTTGATGTGGCCCGGACAGACGGAGTTGGACGTGATGCCGAATCGCGAATACGCATATACCAACTGTCGGGTCAGGCCGGCGATGGCCGCCTTGGAACTGGAATAGGCCGGCGTCGTGCGATCGGACGTCATCACGGCCGCAGTGGACGTCACGTTCACGATCCGGCCGAACCGTTTATCGACCATCAATGGAAGAGCTTGCCGAATGAACAGGAAGCTGCCTTCGAGGTTGACTGAGAGTACGCGCCTAAACTCCTGCAGGTCCATTTCCGTCGCAGTCTGCCGCGAGGGGGAACTCACGCCGGCCACATTGACTAAGATATCAAGGCCGCCATAGGTTCGCTTGGTGAGTTCGACGGCCGCAACAATCTGCTCCTCATCGCTAACATCGCAACTAGCAACAGAAATATGTTCGCAACCCTGCGCCTTCAATTCGACGCGAAGCTCCTGCGCCAGCGCGGTCTGCAAATCGGCAATAACGACGTTCGCGCCCTCGTAAGCCAACCGCTCGACCGTCGCACGCCCAATGCCTGATGCGCCGCCGGTCACGAGGGCCGTCCGGCCAACCATCCGTGGGGAAATCTTGTATCGATCCAATTTGGCCATGCTTGCATCTCTCTTGGTTGCGCTACATCCGATCAAGTAGTTCGCCTGCCGCCTGCTCGGCGATGGTGATACCGTCCATGCCCCCGTAGTAGGAGGCCCAGCAAATCGCGTCCGTCAGTTGCGATTTCGTCATATTGAAGGAGCGGCCGAGCAGAACAGCTTCCCGGATGCCTTCACTGAAGCCCCTGACCACGTTGAAGAACAACAGCATGTACGGCACCATCTCCTTGGGCAAGCCATCACGCAGCGCGTTTTCATAGCGGTTGCGTAGCGCTTTGAGAAAGTTGGGGCGATGCCTTACAAGAAATTGCACGTACTTCGGTACCTCACCGAGCCTGGACTGGTACCAATCCTGTACCGCCTGGAGGTCATGCCGCGATGCTTCGGGCGTCGCGAAGTCCATACCTGACCTGAAGGCATCGCGGTCAAACGACCAGCCTGGTGGCCAGCGGCTTGGCGAAAGCACCTCGTCGTCCTGCGTCCAATTCTTCATGAATTCCAGCGATGACGCCCCTGCCGCATCCATCCCCATTGGCCCCGCATTGATAAACGCGAACGCCATCGCGTCTAGGCATTCGCCGCGCGCCGCTCCTTCAGACTGCGCGAGCTTCAACTCGTACAGGACGCCGTCTCCATAGCCCACGATCACGTAGTAATGCAGCATAGCCAGCACGTGGGGAATCGGTCGCAACTTTTCTTCTGCGCTACTCACCTCCCGGCGGTAATTGGCGCGATAGCGTTTCAGCACATCGGGCCGCAGGTCCAGCCAGAATTCAAAGGCTGGGAGGGAGTAGCCCTTGGTGCGCTTGTAAAAGGCGCGAAAGGTGTCGATTTCTTCCTGTGTGGTTATGTCCGGGTCATACAGTAAACCGTCGGGAGGCAGGTTGGCCATTGTGATCTTCTCCTGGTCATGGATTGAGTCTATCCCAAGTGTTATCTCTGTTGGAGATGTGCCCCATAACGGACAGAATCAAGTCGAAATTGACGCAAGCGCTTAAAGTGGTGCTTCTATCTTCAATTTGCTTCCTGTTGTATGAAACTCTGCAGATTTAATGGCGGCCGACTGGGTGTGCTTGACCCGGAGCGAAATACGCTGGTGGACGTTAGCGTGGTGTACGACCAAATCGCGCCGCGCCGCTATCCTTTTCCCCGCGAGGACGTATTCATCGCGGCCCTTCCAGGCCTGCGAGAGCCCATCAGGGAGGCCGCGAAGTGGGGCGAGGAGTTCGCGCTGTGCGCCGTCAAGCTTGACAGCCCGGTAGCCAATCCCGGAAAAATTATGGGTGCTCCTGTGAACTACGAGGATCATGCGGTTGAGGGGCGAAAGGACCCAGGCATCGCCAGCGGTCGCCAGATTCCGTCCATCGGTGACTGGGGCATGTTTCTTAAAGCCGGATCTTCCTTGGTGGGCTTCGGCGGGGAAATCAGCCTGCGTTTCGCTGACAGGCGTAACGATCACGAACTCGAACTCGGCGTCGTGATTGCAGACACGTGCACCCAGGTTTCCAGGTCTGACGCCATGAAACATGTGGCGGGCTATTGCATCGCACTTGACATGACATTGCGCGGGACGGAGTTCCAATGCTTTCGCAAGTCGATTGATTCCTACAGCGTGCTGGGCCCCTGGCTCGTCACGGCGGACGAAATCGAGAACCCCGGCGCGCTGGACCTCGAGCTGAAGGTCAATGGAGTGGTTAGGCAGAAGTCCAACACCCGCCACTTGATCTATGACGTGCCTCGCCTGATCGAGTTCGCTTCGTCGTTTTACACGCTCAATGCCGGCGATGTCATCATGACAGGAACGCCCGCTGGCGTGGGCCCGGTGAAGCCGGGAGACCGCCTAGATATGTGGATCGAAAAAGTTGGTAGCGGCACAGTCTGGATCGCTCCAAACTATGCGAGTGCCGACCATGTCGCCGAGTGAATCTGATGGATGACACGATAAGAATGGCGATTGCTGGCGCCGACGCAGCGCGATCCATGGCACTGATCGAACAGAATTATCAGGCCCTCGACGCGTTGCTGCACGATGAGCTCATTCACATTCACACGAGCGGCGTGGTCGAGAGAAAAGCGCAGTTTTTAGAGACTGTGCGCAACCGCTTTCGATTCCTGAAAGTGGAACGACGCAACTACGCATTGAGGCTGGCAGGCGCGGCGGTCATTGCGGTCGGGGAACTGGACCAGCGCGTCCAGATACAAGCCACGGGCGAGGAAGTGGACCTGGAAATGATAACGACACAGGTGTGGGTCACCATGCCCGTGGGCTGGCAACAGATTCATTGGCACGCAGCGTTGCGCAAGCCTTGAGCCAGTTATCTGGTCGCCATCGCGTCAGAACTTAGGAAAATTGTGCATATTGAACCGCAGCGGGCCGTACATGGTGCGAAAGTGCTCAGTCGGGGCATTCACCACCTGGCGCTGAACACCGACGACATGAAGATGACGATCGACTTCTATTCGCGAGTTCTCGGCATGCCGTTGGTCCATGCGTTGCGGGTACCGCCCGGCGTTAGCCGGGGAAATCCCCCGTTTGAGCGCCTGCGCCATTACTTCTTTGACGTTGGCGGCGACACGTTACTGGCCTTTTTCGAACTTCCAAAGGATGCCAAGGTAGTCGGCGATCGCAATGCAGTGGCCGCCATGCAGCACTGCTCGTTCACGGTGACAGAAGAGCGCTTCGAAACGGTATACCAGCGTCTCAAGGACGCAGGCCTTGCCATCATCGGACCGATCAATGTCGGCGCGGAGTCGATCTCTATCTACTTCGAGGATCCAAATGGGATCCGGCTTGAGTTCACATGTCAAGCTGGCGACGGTAGCGATGTTAGGGTGGTGGAGCGCTGGACGCAGACGAAAGACGAGACCTTAGAAGAATTACGATCGCTGTGCGACGACCCTGATTGGCTCCATGAGGTGACGTGCCACCTTCCCGCGGAGCGCAGCGCCGTGCCCGCAATCACGGAACCGTCCACCGTGAGGATGAAATGACGCCGCAAGTGACGTTATTGGGGACGACATTCGCCGCCCGTGTAACAGGGATCGACCTTCGGCAGGTGCCGGACGAGCGCAGCCATGCATGGATCGAGGAAACGCTCGCTCGCTACGGCGTGCTGTCTTTCGGCCCGCAGCACATCGGCGACCCGCAGCAGGAGGCGTTGATCAAGTTGTTCGGCCCGCCCTTCAAGGCAAACTTCAAGGAAATCGCGACCGGCCATCCGCACTTCTACGATATCACCACAGTCGATGAAGACGGCGCACCCATTGTCACCGACAGCCCGCGCGGCCTGACGCTGTTGGCCAATGCGCAGTGGCATACCGACGGAAGCCAGTTGCAGCCACCAACTCGCGTGTCCGCGTTGCACGCGCGCGTGCTACCTCCTGTCCCGCCGCCGACGGAGTATGCCGACATGCGGGCTGCATGGGATGCCCTGCCTCCCCGCAAGCAACGTGAAGCGGAAAAACTGTCGGTTGTGCATTCGATCGCGTGGTCCCGCGAGCAGATCGGCTTTACCGACATCAGCGCTGAAAGCCTGCTGTTGCGGCCGCCCGTGATGCACCCACTTGTGCGAACCAATCCGCTCACCGGTCGCAAGTCCCTTTATCTCGCGTCGCATGCCTCGCATCCAATGAACTGGCCTGTCCATGAAGGGCGCGCTTACATCCGCGAGTTAGTGGCACATGCGACGCAGCCTGAATTCGTATATTCACACGCTTGGAGCAGCAACGAGCTCGTCATGTGGGACGACCGCTGGACCATGCACCGCGCGACGCCTTACGACGCACCGCATCCACGCATGCTGCGTTGGTGTGGGGCGGTCGAACTGGAGCCTGTATAGCCGACGCGCATGACAAGCAAACCATTCACTTAACCTCAAGGAAAAAGGCATGAAGGCAGATCAACGGCATTCAGACGAAAAACTCTCGCCGCGTGCGGTCATCAGGCGCAGAGCCATCCTCGCCGCGGGTCTTGGACTTACGGTACCGATGGCCCGCGCACAAGGGGTCGCCGCATACCCCAACCGCTTAGTCAAGATGATCATGCCTACCCCGGCGGGGAGCACCAGCGACGTCTTGATGCGGTTCGTCGCCCAGCATCTTGCCGACGATCTGGGCCAAGCTGTCGTCGTGGAGAACGTTGCCGGCGCCAACGGCCTGCTCGGCACGCAGCGTCTGGCGCGGAGCGCGCCAGACGGCTACACCATTGGCATGACCTCCAATGGATTCCAGGTTGCCGCGCCGAGCCTTTATAAGAAGTTGGACTTCGACCCGGTCGATAGCTTTGAGCATCTGTGTATGGTTTTCTATGCGCCGCTGACGCTCGTCGCGCGCCGGCAAATACCCGCCGAAAACTTGGCGGATTTCCTAAAGTACGCCCGTGCGAACCCCGGTAAGCTGAGTGGCGGCTATTTCACCAACAATACGCAGCGTTGCATGGGCGAGCTAAAGCGGGCGGCAAAGATAGAAATCCTCAGTGTTCCCTATAAGACTGCCGCACAGGCGATTCTCGACATGAAGGGTGACCGGCTGGACTTTGCGTTCATTAACCCGGACTTCGCCTTGGCCGAATACACATCGGGCACGTTGAAGCTGCTTGCAATCGGGTCGGCCACGCGCTGGCAACTCGTGCCGAACGTGCCGACGCTGCTAGAGCATTTGCCCACTCTGGACCAAGGGGCCATGATCTCTTGGGTCGGACTCGCGGCGCCTGCCGGCACACCCAAGCCAATCGCTGCCAGGCTGGAAGCCGCCATGCAGCGCGTGATGGCGAAGGTCGAGATAAAGGATCGGTTCCGGCAATCGGGAATCGACCCGGTGTTCGAACCTGGGGCCGGGATTGCACGCCGTATTCAGGTTGAGATTCAGAGCTTTTCGGCGTTTGCGCGTGAAGCGGGTATCGAGCCGCAATAAGCTACACAAGCGCACGCCTGACACGCCGATCATGGGCGAAGTCATTAAAAACTACGCGCCTATCGTCTCCCGGTTTTCCATGGGAATACCGCCAAGTTAAGCTTGGTTGACTGCGTTGATCGACCCCGCCCTGGTCGAAGGCAATAGGTACCTGGGCTAAACCGACCCTCTCTGGGGGCTGCGCGCGGCTGATCCAGCAAGGGGCGGGGGCGCCGTGCTGGCTTCTTCAGCCCCCCTTCACCGGGGGGGCTTCCCGCACGATCTTGATGGGAGCGCCCGCAGGGTATGCTTGGGGAACGCCACGACTCCCCCCCAAACCGAAATGCAACTTCTAGTCGACACAAGGGTTTTTCATCGGTGAGTGACATCATCCTGCACCACTATCCTTTTTCGCCCTTTGCCGAAAAAATTCGCCGCGTGCTGGCCTGGAAGAAACTGGCCTGGAATGCGGTGGAAGTGCCCGATATGCTGCCCAAGCCCGACGTGATGGCGCTGACCGGTGGTTACCGCCGAACGCCGATCCTGCAACTGGGCGCAGACGTGTACTGCGACACGGCGCTGATCTGCGACCTGCTCGAGCATCTGCAACCCGAGCCCGCGCTTTATCCGGCGCATGCCAAAGGCATCGCGCGGGTGGTGGCGCAATGGGGCGACACGACGCTGTTCACCACCGCGATGGCGTTCAACTTCGGTCCCCGGGGGGCGGCGCAGTTCTATTCCCGCATGGCGCCGGACAAGGTCGGGCCTTTCACCCAAGACCGCAGCGCGATGCGCGGCGGCGCGCCGCGTGCGTCCCATACCGACGCAGCCGGCGCCTACAAATCCTATCTGCGGCGCATCGCCAACATGCTCGAAACCCATCCGTTTTTACTCGGCCCGCAACCCTGTCTGGCGGACTTCTCGGTCTACCACCCGTTGTGGTTCACCCGCACCCACACCGGTGACGTGGCCGGCGTGTTCGACGCAACGCCGGGTGTCAAGCACTGGCTCGACCGGATGGCAGCGCTGCCGGCAACGCCCAAGGCGCAATGGGGCGCCGAGCAGGCCATCGCCATCGCAGCAAGCTGCGAACCCGCTGCGCTGCCAGAGCAGGTATTTCAGGATGAGCACGGCATCGCCCTCGGTTCCCGGGTCACGATCGCCAGCGAAAGCTCGGGGACCGAGCCTACCGAGGGTGTCCTGATGGCGGCTACGCGGATGCACTACACGCTGCGCCGCGTCGACCCGCGCGCGGGCACCATGCACCTGCACTTTCCGCGCATCGGCTACACGCTGCGCGCGGTCGCTGCGGCATGAATCGACCGCCGGAACTGGTGTGGCGGCTGGCGACCTGGGAGAGCCTGGGCGCGGACGAGCTCTACGCGGCGCTGCAGCTGCGCGCCGAAGTCTTCGTGGTCGAGCAGCAGTGCGCCTTCCAGGACCTCGACGGATCGGACCCACTGGCGCTGCATCTGATCGGGCGAGGGCGCGCACCGCAAGTCGGCAGCGGCGACGGTGCGCCGGCCGACGCGACCCAGCACGGTGGCGAATTGCTGGCCTACGCGCGCTGTTTCCCGGCGGGCGTGAAGTATCCCGAGGCCAGCATAGGCCGCATCGTCACGCGCAGCAGCGTGCGCGCCACCGGATTGGGCCACCTGCTGGTCGCGCGCGCGATTGCGGCGGTGGCCCAGACCTGGGGCGTGCAGCCGATTCGCATCGGCGCGCAGGCAAGGCTCAAGGTTTTTTATGAACAACACGGTTTTCTGGACGCCGGTTGCCCCTACATGGAAGACGGCATAGCGCATCTGGAAATGCGGTTGCCAAGCCCGACTAGGTACATAGGCGATGGACGATAAATTCAAGGGCAGAACCGCCGTATTGACCGGCGCCGGATCCGGCTTTGGGCTGGAGTGCGCGCGCATCGGCGCGAGGCTGGGTATGCGCCTGGTGCTCGCCGATGTGCAAGCCGACGCGCTCGCAAGCGCCGAACAGGAGCTGCTTGGCGCGGGCGCCGATGTGATGGCCTTTCGGGTCGATGTGTCTAGGGCCGATGAAATGGACGCGCTGGCGCGCGCGGTGCAGCAACGTTTTGGCGCTCCCCACCTGGTCTTCAACAACGCCGGCGTGGCCAGCGGCGGCTTGATCTGGGAGACCAGCGCCCGCGACTGGGAATGGGTGCTTGGCGTGAACCTGATGGGCGTGGCGCACGGCGTTCGGGTCTTCACCCCGATGATGCTCGAGGCGGCGCGGGCCGACCCGGGCTACCGCGGCCATATCGTCAACACCGCGAGCATGGCGGGGCTGCTGAACCCGCCGAACATGGGCGTTTACAACGTCAGCAAGCACGCGGTCGTCAGTTTGTCCGAAACCCTGTACCAGGACCTGGCGCTGGTGACCGAGCAGATCAGCGCCAGCGTCCTGTGTCCGTTTTTTGTGCCCACGGGCATCAACCAGAGCCAGCGCAACCGACCGCCCGGGCTTCAAGATGCCGACGCTGGACCGACCCGAAGCCAGCGTATCGGCCAGGCGATGAGCGACAAGGCGGTTGGATCGGGAAAGGTTTCGGCGGCAGAGGTCGCGCAGCAGGTATTCGACGGTGTGGCGCAGAGGCGTTTTTACATCTACAGCCATCCGCAGGCGATCAGGTCGGTTCAGACGCGCATGGAAGACATCGTTTTGGCGCGCAATCCGACCGATCCCTTCGCCGACAAGCCGCAGATCGGCGCGGATCTTAAAAAGGCGCTGCGCGCCGGTACCTGATAAGCCTAGTGTGGAAAGCATCACCCGCCGCATTGCCGACGAACTCAGCGTCGACCAGGCGCAGGTGCGCTCGGCGGTGGATCTGCTGGACGGTGGCGCGACCGTGCCATTCATCGCGCGCTATCGCAAGGAGGCGACTGGCGGCCTGGACGATATCGCTTTGCGGACGCTCGAAACGCGTCTGGTCTACCTGCGCGAGCTCGAGCAGCGCCGCACCGCGGTGATCCAGGCGGTGCGCGAGCAGGGCAAGCTCAGCGATGGCCTGCTGCTGGCCCTGCAGGCGGCACCGAGCAAGCAGGAGCTCGAGGACCTGTACCTGCCGTTTAAGAAGAAGCGCCACACCCGGGGCGAATTGGCGCGTGCCGCGGGCCTGGAGCCGCTCGCCGACCGCCTGCTCGCCGACCCCGGCTTGGCCCCGCTGAACGAAGCGCTGGCCTTCGTGATTCCCCTGCGCGAGGCGGTTGAAGGCGAAGACAAGCAGCCCGACTTCTCCAGCGCGCAGGCGGTTTTGGACGGTGTGCGTGACCTGCTCAGTGAGCGCTGGGCCGAACAGGGCACGCTGGTCGGCGAGCTGCGCGAATGGTTGTGGGCCAGCGGGTTTTTCACCAGCCGTCTGCGCGCCGGTCAGGATGAAAACCAGCCCGAGGTAGCGAAATTTCGCGACTACTTCGACTACGCCGAGCCGATCTGCAGGGTGCCGTCGCACCGCGCGCTGGCGGTATTGCGTGGCCGCTCGCTCGAGATCCTCGATGTGCAGCTCGCCTTGCCCGACGCCGCTGCGAGCGCCAGCGCGGGCGCTGGAAAAACCGCACCCGCGCTGGCCGAAGTGCGCATTGCTCGCTACATCGGCTGGAGCCACCGCGGCCGACCCGGCGACGACTTCCTGGCGCGCTGCGTGGCCTGGACCTGGCGCGTGAAGCTCAGTCTTTCTACCGAGCGCGACCTGTTCACCCGGCTGCGCGAAGGCGCCGAAGCGGTGGCGATCCGTGTGTTTTCCGACAACCTGCGCGATCTGCTGCTGGCCGCACCGGCCGGCCCGCGGGTGGTGAT
>Ga0114978_10005000_pt1 | contig 10647 bp, 7 predicted proteins | sample S_140212_EF_Meta_FD_87027 | JGI IMG/M metagenome (GOLD analysis project Ga0114978, IMG submission 87027) | Freshwater microbial communities from Lake Simoncouche, Canada to study carbon cycling - S_140212_EF_MetaG | ecosystem: Environmental > Aquatic > Freshwater > Lake | place: Lake...
GCAAAGTTCCACATGGTGAAGAAGGCAAACCAGCTGAAAAACTGAACCAATCCCAACTTCCACATCACGGACGGCATGTACCGGAAACTGCTGGTGATTTCGCGCAAGGCGCCACCAATGCCGGCCGTTTCGCGGCGGTGCGCACGAAATGCCTCCAGATCCGCGGGCGGCTCTTCGGTGGTGGTGAAGACGGTCCACAGAATGGAGCCCATGAAGACTAAGGCGCCAATGGCAAACGCCCAGTGCACGGACGGGGGAATTTCTCCCTCCGGTGCCGTGGTGGAAACGCCCAGCGTGCTCACCAACCAGGGCAAGTTGCTGGCAATCCACGTACCAATACCAATGACCAAGGTTTGTGCCACAAAACCGTAGGAACGTTGTTCGTCGGGCAATTTATCGGCCACCAGCGCGCGGAACGGCTCCATGGAAATGTTGATCGACGCGTCCAGAACCCAGAGAAATCCGGCGGCAATCCACAGGGTTGGAGAGCTGGGCACGAAGAACAGCGCCAAAGTGCTGAGCACGGCGCCCACCAAAAAGTAGGGGCGGCGGCGGCCCCACCGCGGGCTCCACGTGCGGTCGGATAGATAGCCGATGATGGGCTGCACCAAGAGACCGGTGAGCGGCGCGGCGATCCACAATCCGGGCAATTCGTCTTTGCTGGCGCCCAGGTTTTGGAAAATGGTGGACATGAATCCGCCTTGCAGGGCAAAGCCAAATTGGATGCCCAAGAATCCGAAACTCATGTTCCAGATTTGCCAAAAGGAAAGTCGTTTTTGTTCCATGCGGTTGGTGGGTCGTTTTGATGGTGAATTGGGGAGGGAATGCGGTGCTCCAAGGGAGCAACAGGCCGCCGGTGGCGAGCGTTGCGCCCCGCCGGCACTCCTTATTCTTCCAATACCGGGGTATTTGCGTTGATTTCGTAGAGTCGGGCCGGCTTGTGCACCACGCCTTTTTGCTTCTCCTCCAGCGGGAGCACCCACATTTCTTTGATGATTTTCTTGCGGAAGTTGCGCTTGTCCAGCATTTCGCCAAAAATGGCTTCGTGCAAGGTTTGCAACTGGCTCAGGGTGAATTTTTCCGGGAGCAGTTCGTGGCCCACTTGGCGGTGGCGCATTTCCTTGCGGAGGATGCGCAGGGCCTGGCTGAAAATGGCGTTGTGGTCAAAGGCCAATTCCGGAACCTGGTAGACGGGGTGCCAAAATACCCGTTCCGCAAAACTGGAGGCGTGGGGGTTGAAGTCCTCGCTTTTCAACAAGGCAAAGTAGGCCACCGTGATGACGCGCGCCTGCGGATTTTCCCGGTAGCTCTGCAACCAAGCCAAATCCTTGACGTCCCGGACACGATTGGGGTCGCCAAAAGCGCCGCACTGGTGCAGGTAAACGCCCTCCAGACCCGTCAATTCCCACAAAACCCGCTGGGCAGCCTCGTGCAAACTCTCCTCGTCCAGCACCAAATCGCCGGGCAAAGCCAAGCGGATGCGTTGGCCCACGTCCTTCTGTTCGATCAACAAAACATTGAGTCCGTCGCCGTCGAAACCAAATACGACGCAGTCAACGGAAACGTTTGGATTTACCATAGGTTAACAAAGATAATGGAATAGGTGTAATTGGGACACCATCTTGTATAGTGTAAAAAATACACTATCTTTGGTTGCGCGCGCAAAAAAGGCGCATCTTTGCACTCGTGAAAACGTTAGCAGTTTTAACCTCAGGGGGCGACGCTCCCGGCATGAACGCCGCCATCCGTGCCGTGGTGCGGGCCGGTGTTTTTTACGGTAAGCGCGTATTGGGTGTGTACCGCGGGTACGACGGCCTGATTGCGGGCGAAACCGCGGAATTGAACACAAAAAGCGTTAAGAACATCCTGGACATGGGCGGCACCGTGCTGAAATCGGCGCGGTCGGATCGGTTTCGCACGCCCGAAGGGCGGGCTGAGGCAGCGGCTCAAGTGCGCGCCCAAGGCATCGACGGCCTCGTGGTCATTGGCGGAAACGGGACCTTCACCGGCGCACACCTCTTGTGGGAAGAGCACGGCATCCCCGTAGTGGGCATTCCGGGCACCATAGACAACGACCTCTTCGGTACGGACCTCACCATTGGGTACGACACCGCGTGCAACACCGTGATGGAATGCATCGACAAGATTCGCGACACCGCCAATTCCCACAACCGCCTCTTTTTTGTGGAGGTCATGGGGCGCGACGCCGGGTTCATTGCCCTGCACACGGGCTTGGCTACGGGCGCCTTGGCGGTCATTTTGCCCGAGCAAAACACCACCTTGGACGAGGTGGTAGCCGCCCTAGAGCGCGGTGCCGAAAACAAGAAAACCTCCAACATCATTGTGGTGGCAGAAGGAAACAAAATCGGTTCCACCTTTGACATTGCGGACGCCGTTCGCGCTCGTTTTCCGGAAGCTGACACCAAGGTGACCATTCTGGGGCACCTGCAACGCGGCGGAGCGCCCAGCTGCTTGGACCGCGTGAACGCCGGTCAATTGGGCGTAGCGGCGGTGGAAGCCCTGCTGAACGGCAAGACCGATTTGATGGTGGGCGTGGTGGACGGACGCATCACCCATACCTTTTTCCAACAAGCCATTTTCAACAAAGCCCCGCTGGACCTGGAACTCCTGCGCGTGGCAAAAATTCTCTCCATCTAATTTTTGACTTGATTTTAACTGCAGAACGCATGAAAAAAGTTGCCATCAATGGATTTGGCCGCATCGGCCGCCTGACCTTCCGCAACCTGGTTGCCAACAACCGCTTGGAAGTAGTCGCCATCAACGACCTCACCAAAACGGAGGTTTTGGCCCATTTGCTGAAGTACGACACCGCCCACGGAAAGTTCCAGGGAACGGTGGAGCACACGGAAAACAGCCTGATCATCAACGGAAAATCCATTCAAGTAACGGCCATCAAAGACCCCGCGCAGCTGCCTTGGGGCCAGCTGGGCATTGACGTAGTCATTGAATCCACCGGCCTCTTCACCGATGCCGAAAGCTTGGGCAAACATCTGGAAGCAGGTGCCAAAAAAGTAGCGTTGTCGGCCCCGGCCAAAGGCGGCATAAAAACCATCGTTTTGGGCGTGAACGACCACGAGCTGACGTCCGAGGACACCATCATCTCCAACGCTTCCTGCACCACCAATTGCTTGGCACCCATGATGAAGGTCATGCACCAGCACTTTGGCGTGAAGAAGGGCTTCATGACCACCATACACGCCTACACCAGCGACCAACGCCTGCAGGACGCTCCCCACAGCGACTTGCGCCGCGCTCGTGCCGCTGCCTACAGCATCATTCCCACCACCACCGGAGCGGCCAAAGCCGTGGCCCTGGTTCTTCCGGAACTGAAAGGGAAATTGGACGGATACGCCATGCGTGTCCCCGTACTCACCGGTTCCGCCACGGACGTAGCCATTGAACTGGAGCGCGAAACCACCAAAGAAGAAATCAACGCTGCCATGAAGGCCGCTGCCAACGGGCCGTTGAAAGGCATCTTGGAGTACTCCACAGAACCCTTGGTGAGCATTGACATTGTGGGCAACCCGCACTCCTGCATTTTTGACTCCGAGCTCACTGCGGCCAACGGTGCCCTGGTGAAAATCATGGGTTGGTACGACAACGAGGCCGGTTATTCCGCGCGCATGGCCGATTTGGTAGAGCGCTACGCTGCATTGTAACTTGAAGCCATGGTATTTATTGTAGAAAGCGGCTCCACCAAGGCAGACTGGGTATTGCTCAACGGCCAAGGAGAGGAAGTCAACCGCTGGAATTTGATGGGTTTCAATCCCTTCTTCCATTCCGCAGACGTTATTGAAAAAGAGCTCCGGGGCCAGTCGGAAGTCATGGCCTACGCCTCCCAAGTGCTTCAAATTTGGTTCTACGGAGCCGGATGCAGCAGCAACGCCCTCAACGCGGTGGTTGCGGAAGGGCTGTCCCGCGTGTTTCCGCAGGCCACGGTGCGTGTGGACCACGATTTGTACGCCTCCGCGTTCGCCACCTACAACGGCAAGCCGCAGATTTCTTGCATATTGGGCACGGGCAGCAACTCCTGCTACTTCGACGGCAGCAAAATCCGCGAGGAAGTTCCCGCACTGGCCTACATCTTGGGCGACGAAGGTTCCGCCAGCTTCATTGGCAAGCGTTTGGTGGCCGACTACCTCTACAAATTGATGCCCGCTGAGCTGTACGCAGACTTTGTGGAAACGTACCACCCCAGCAAAGAGGAAATCTTTACGTCGGTGTACAACAAGCCGCACGCAAACGTTTATTTGGCTTCCTACAGCCGATTTGCCGGTGCTCACGCCAACCACCCGTACATCGAAAACATTGTTCGCGACGGCTTTGCCAAGTTTTTGGACATCCACGTACTCTGCTACGAGGAAGCCCGAACGGGTGCCGCTGAAGTCAACTTTGTGGGATCGGTAGCGAAAACGTTTGAGGCCTTGTTGGTGGAAGAAGTCAACAAACGCGGACTGGTGTACGGCAGGACCCAAGCCAAGCCCGTGAACAACCTGATTCGCTACCACCTGGACGTGTTGCACATTCTGCAGCCCGCCAGCGCATGATCCGCGGCTTTCTTTTCGATCTGGACGGCGTCTTGGTGGACACCGCCAAGTTTCATTTTTTGGCGTGGCAACGTTTGGCCGGCGAACTGGGTATTGCCTTTGGCCACCCAGAAAACGAACAACTCAAAGGCGTGTCCCGCAGGGCCTCTCTGGAAAAAATCTTGGCCTGGGGCGGACAAACCCTGCCGGAAGCGGAAATGGAACATTGGATGACCACCAAGAACGCGTGGTACCTGGAGCACGCTACTTCAATGACCTCGGCAGACGTCCTCCCCGGCGCAGCCGAATTTCTGCGCAATGCACGCCAAGCGGGCTACCTGATTGCGCTGGGATCTGCCAGCAAAAACGCCCTGCCCATCTTGGAAAAAGTAGGCCTAGTAAACTTCTTTGACGCCACGGTGGACGGCAACGACGTCACCGCCAGCAAACCGGATCCGTCGGTCTTTTTGGAAGGCGCACGCAAACTGAACCTTCAACCCCACGAATGCGTGGTGGTGGAAGACGCCGCTGCCGGAATCGAAGCGGCGCTCCGCGCCGGCATGCTGGCCCTGGGCTTGGGCACGCCGGAGGCCCTTCCCCAAGCGCACCGTGTTCTTCCGGACCTCCAAGGCCAAGATCCCCGCTCGTTGGTGGCAGATTTAGAAACCCGCGCCGCCGCGCACTCCGCTGCCGACCGCGCGAAAACCCCCAGCACCAACCTCCCTTCCTAAAACGACCGTACCCCGCATGTCTTCCTCCGTTCTCAGCACCAAACGCGCCGCCCACGTGGGCATTCACCCCTGGAAACTGATTGAAAACCAGTGGAATGCAGAACGCCACATCGAGTCCGAAAGCTTGTTCGCTTTGGGCAACGGCCGAATGGGGCAACGCGCCAACCACGAAGAAACCTTCACCGGAGACACCCTGCCCGGCTCCTACATCGCCGGGGTGTACTACCCAGACAAAACCAAGGTGGGCTGGTGGAAAAACGGCTACCCGGAGTACTTCGCCAAGGTCCTCAACAGCGTCAACTGGATTGCCGTGAACGTCAAAATCAACGAACAAGAGCTGGACTTAAACACCTGCGCCGTGGAGTCGTTTTACCGCGAACTCAACATGGAAACCGGGGTGTTGACGCGCCGGTTCACGGCGCGCTTGGAGGACGGAACCGGCGTCACGGTGGAAGCCACCCGTTTCCTGAGCATGGTTCGGGACGAAGTGGGCGCGGTGCGCTACTCCGTGCAAACGGACCGCGTCGCTCAAGTGATTTTGCTGTCCAAGTTGGACTTCAATGTGACCAACCACGACGCCAACTGGCAGGAAACCTTTTGGACGCACCTCGATACCGGATGCCGTGGCAATGAATCCTGGGTGGTGTCGGAGACCAAGAAAACCGAGTTCCGCGTGGCCGCTTCCCAATGTTCGGTCTTGCACGGCGCTCCGGTTGGAACCTATGAATCGCAAGCGGTGAACGGCATCGCATGGTCCGCCACCGGGTGGGCGTTCACGGTGCAAGCCCATATTCCGGCGGTCTTGACCAAATACGTGGGCGTCGTTTCTTCCTTCAACGCGCCGCGGGAAGCCGTGGTCGAGCGCGCCGCGGAGCGGGCGCGCGAAGCCGCAGCCGTCGGCTTTGAGGACCTTCTGGCGGAACACGTCCAAGCATGGCGCACCAAATGGGACACCGCAGACCTAGTTATTGAGGGCGACGATGCCGCGCAACAAGGCATCCGTTTCAATATTTTCCACCTCCTGCAAACGTTTACGGGCGTCGACGAGCGGTTGAATATTGGGCCCAAGGGCTTTACCGGTGAGAAGTACGGCGGGTCCACCTACTGGGACACCGAAGCCTACTGCCTGCCCTTCTACCTGGCCAGCGCAGACCCCAAAGTAGCCCGCAATTTGCTGGTATACCGCTACAAACATCTGGACAAGGCCATCGAAAATGCGGCCAAACTCGGCTTCACCCACGGAGCCGCCCTCTACCCCATGGTCACCATGAACGGAGAAGAGTGCCACAACGAATGGGAGATCACCTTTGAGGAAATCCACCGAAATGGCGCCATCGCCTACGGCATTTACACCTACGAACGCTACACCTTGGACCGCGCCTACTTGGCCGAATACGGGTTGGAGGTGCTGGTGGGCATTGCCCGATTCTGGGCCCAACGTGTCAACTGGTCCGAACACCGCAAGGCCTACGTCATGCTGGGCGTCACCGGCCCCAACGAGTACGAAAACAACGTCAACAACAACTACTACACCAACTTCATGGCCGCTTGGTGCCTGGAGTACGCCGCCTACGCGGCCCACTACGTGCGCACGCAGCATCCGTTAGACTACGAGCGGATTGCGGCCAAAACCCAATTCCGGGCGGAAGAAGAATTGGCGCATTGGGCGGACGTCTGCACCCGCATGTACTACCCGTACTGGGAAGAAAAACAGCTCTTTTTGCAGCAAGACGGCTTCCTGGACAAAGATTTGGTGCCGGTGGCGGATTTGGATCCCGCGCAGCGCCCCATCAACCAAAAATGGAGCTGGGACCACATCCTGCGCTCGCCCTACATCAAACAGGCAGACACCCTGCAAGGCATGTTCTTCTTTGAAGACCGCACGGACCGCGAACTTTTGCGCCGTCATTTTGACTTCTACGAGCCCTTCACGGTGCACGAGAGTTCCCTCAGTCCCAGCGTGCACACCGTACTGGCCTCCCGCCTGGGCTACGCCGATCAGGCCTACGCCTTCTACTTGCGCACCGCTCGCTTGGATTTGGACGACTACAACCACGAGGTGCGCGAGGGCTTGCACGTCACCGCCATGGGCGGCGCCTGGATGAGCGTGGTGCACGGCTTTGGCGGCATGCGCTTGGTGGGCGAACAACTCACCTTTGAGCCTGCCTTGCCCGCCGCCTGGACACGCCTCGCCTTTCATTTGGTGTGGCGCGGGGCCACCCTCCACGTGGAACTCACCCCAGGAAACCTGTCGGTTAGCGTGGTGGACGGGCCAGACACCGAATTTGGCGTGGGGACCCAAACGTTTATCGCCCAAAAAGGAACACCCGTTCGCGCATCGGTTTAACCTGCAGCTCTTTGTAACTTTCAGTCCATGAATGAATTCGTCGTTCGCCCTCCGCTGACTCGTTTCGCCGCTGCCTTTGCCGGCTGTGCCGTGCTCCTGGCCACCGCCTGTTCGCCGGACCCGGCCGGCTGGAATCCCGGCGACGGAGACGAAACCGTGGGCCTGATGACGCCGGCCTTGCTCAGCGCAGGAACCACGGCCATCTACACCGGAGATTACTTTTTGGAACCGGAGGAATTGGATTCTGTGGTTTGGCCCGACGGCATTCGCGCTGAGTACAAGGAGGACAGCGCCGTCTACCTGGTATCCGGCGCCCTCAAAAAACCCTTGGACGTGGCCCATTTTTGGATGGACGGCGCGTCGTTTGATTTGGTGCTGTTTGCCAACGGCGCCGAATGGCACACCTTCACCTTCCCGCGGGAACGCGCGGATACGGCATGGTCTGAAGATGCCGTTCACGTCATAGGCACCTTCAACGCGTGGAACCGTTCCGCCACCCCTCTGAAGCGCCAAGACAGCACGTGGTCCGTGGACGTCCCGGTCTTTCCAGGTTCCCACGAATACAAATTCGTGGTCAACGGCATGGAGGTTTTGGACCCCGCCAACAACCGCGCCGTGCCCAACGGCATTGGCGGGGTAAACAACACCCTGAAAATCAAGCGCAACGGCCTTCCTGCAAGACCGCTTAAAACACGCACCGTAGACGAAAGCGGCGCACAAATCACCTTGGCGCCCCTGCCCAAAAACCAAAAACTGGTGGTGCTGTGGGAAAACCACGTGCTGCCCGCGGAGGCGGTTGTGCATACGGAAAAAGGCATTCGCATTCAGCTTCCCGATGAAGCCGGAGACCTCCAACGCAGTTTTGTGCGCATCTACAGCGCCAACGCCCACCGCCGCAGCAACGACTTGTTGATCCCCTTGGAAAAAGGACGCGTTCTCCTGCAGGGGGATCTCCTCCAACGGCACGATTGGGAAGCCGCCACTTTGTACTTCTTGATGGTGGACCGCTTTGCCAACGGGGACCCCAGCAACGACCGCCCCCTGAACCGCCCGGACGTACTCCCGCAAGCAGATTTCCAGGGCGGTGATTTGGACGGCGTCACCTGGGCCATTCAACACGGTTTTTTTGAGCAGATGGGCTTCAACACCGTTTGGCTGTCTCCCATTGCCCGCAACCCGCAAGGCGCTTGGGGCCTATGGAACAAAACCGCTCCCATCACCAAATTCTCTGCCTACCACGGCTACTGGCCCGCCTCCAATACCCAGCCAGACGCCCGTTTTGGTAGTCCGGAGCAGGTGCGGAACACCCTCGCCAGCGCCCACAGCCGCAACTTGAACGTATTGCTGGACTACGTGGGCAACCACGTGCACGAGGAACACCCCGTGTACCGCGCCCGTCCGCAGTGGTTCAATTCCCTCTACCTGCCGGACTCCACCTTGAACACCGAAAAATGGGACGAATACCGCCTCACCACGTGGTTTGACACCTTCTTGCCGGACGTCAACACCGAAAATCCCCAAGCCGTAGAGGCCTTAACGGATTCTGCCCTGGTTTGGGTGCGGGACTACGGATTTGACGGTTACCGCCACGACGCCACCAAGCACGTGGCCAATCTGTATTGGCGCACCTTAACCCAGAAACTCAAGCACCAAGTGGCCGCCCCGCGCAACCAACGCCTGTACCAAATTGGAGAAACCTACGGCTCCCCAGATTTGATTGCAAGTTACCTGGGCAGCGGCCTCATGGACGCGCAGTTTGACTTCAATTTATACGACGCCGCCCTGGGCTTCTGCGCCAACTTGAATACCGACGCCCCGCGTTTGAAGGAGGTCTTGGAATCCAGCCTGGCCGCCTACGGGCACCACCACCTCATGGGCAACATCAGCGGCAACCAAGACAAACCGCGTTTCATTTCTTTAGCCAGTGGCGACGTTCGCCTGGACGAAGACACCAAAGCCGCCGGTTACACCCGCAAAATTGGAACCCCTGCGGCGTCGGCCTACAAAAAGTTGGCCTTCATGCACGCCTTCAACTTTACGGTACCTGGGGTACCCGTGGTCTACTACGGAGACGAATACGGCATGCCCGGCGCCAACGACCCGGACAACCGTCGGCAAATGAAGTTCAAAAACTATTCACCGGAAGAAGATAAACTGCGTTTGGAAGTGTCTAAATTGGCGAAATTCCGTTCCAAGTCACCGGTTCTGGCCTACGGTAGCACCACCGTCAAAGCACTTTCCAAAAACGTGTTGTGGATCGAACGTTCCTACTTTGGCGAACGCGTTATTACCATCTTGAACCGCAGCAAAGAACCGTTAACCTTTTCGGTTAAAAAATTGGCGCTGCACCGGAAAACACGCATTGTAGCAGGAGAAGCCCAGTTGGGCACCGTCAACTTAACCGTCCTGGCCAATGCCTTTGTTCAAATGCACGTCCCGCGGAATTAATTTTACTCCAATCCCTTCGCACCTTATCCCATGAAACAAATCCTCTTTGCCGCACTACTCGGGTTGGGCCTGAGCACCGCCCGTGCCCAAATGCCTCATGCCGAATGGAGCCGAAACGCTACCATTTACGAAATCAACACCCGTCAGGCCACCCCTGAGGGCACCTTCAAAGCCCTGGCAGACCGTTTGCCGTACATCAAAGAACTGGGCGTAGACATCCTGTGGTTCATGCCCCTGCAGCCCATTGGAGAAGAAAAACGCAAAGGGATATTGGGCAGTTACTACTCCATCAAAGACTACACCGCCATCAATCCGGAATTCGGCACGGAAGAAGACTTTGAGTACTTTGTGCGGGAGGCTCACTCCATGGGATTCAAAGTCATTTTGGACTGGGTGCCCAACCACACGGCGTGGGACCACCCGTGGATTACCGAAAATCCAGACTTCTACTGGAAAAATACCGACGGTTCCATCTCTACGGCGTTGAACGACCACAACCAACCTACAGACTGGACGGACGTGGCGGAGTTGGATTACTCCAACCCGGTACTGCGCGACGCCATGCGCCAAGAAA
>Ga0114978_10005001_pt1 | contig 10647 bp, 12 predicted proteins | sample S_140212_EF_Meta_FD_87027 | JGI IMG/M metagenome (GOLD analysis project Ga0114978, IMG submission 87027) | Freshwater microbial communities from Lake Simoncouche, Canada to study carbon cycling - S_140212_EF_MetaG | ecosystem: Environmental > Aquatic > Freshwater > Lake | place: Lake...
AATGGCAAAGAAGTCATAGTTGATGCCAAGAAAGCCGCAGCCATTTTAGGTCAAGGAAGTGCAATACACGAAGAAGCAAGACAGTTGAAGATTGAGCGGTCAGAGTTTGATGAATACATGAACGAAGCCCGAGCAAGACAAGACGGTTTAAATTTAGCTATGGAATTTACTATCCAGCCAAAGTTAAAGGGTGCGTATGATGAGATTGTTAAAACACAAAACTATCAAACAACATTCCAGCAACAGATGGCTAGAACGCAGGACCCAGCGGCCAAGGCCCGGATCCAAGCAAGTATGCAACACAATGAAGAATACATTCGCCAGCAACAGGCCCTAATAGGTCAGTTATCGCCAGCAGTGGATCAGTTCAGACAGTTGCGTAGTCAGCAAGTGAGTCAAGCCCTAGAGTCATCACGTAAATCATTTACAGACAAAGAGTTAAAAAACGATTATGTCTATAAAGAAGTTCGTGATAAGATATCTAAAGTTTGGCCACATGCCAACAGAGAGATAGTACCTGGTGTAGCTAATATTGATCTAGTATCAAGTGATGAAGGATTATTGAGTTTAATCCGTGATGGCTTGAGATACAGAGATAAACCATCTACTAAATCAGCAGGGTCAAGTATGGCGGCACTGACAAATCGCAAAGGCTCAAGCCAACGCAACAGCAGTGATAGCGATATCAGCAAACTTCGTGAACAAGCCAAAAGTGGCGATAAAAAAGCCGCAGACAACCTACTAATGCAACGCTTACAGAGTATTCGTGGCGGTAGGAGATAATTTATTTTAAAGGAATAATATCATGGCAGAAATCACAACTTCGCAGATCGGTAATGGAACAACAGCATACGGATCTGACATCGTAGTTAAAGACTTGGATCTAGATGTATCCAATCGTGTTAAAGATGACACACCTGTTTTAAACATGTGTATGTCAAAAAAGCGTAAAGTAAACTCTACGCTACCACTGTGGACAGACGACATTTATCGTGCTCCAGCAGTTCAAGCCCAAATTGAGGGTGCTACAGTTGCTACAAATCAAGCAGAAAGCAATCAGCGTTTTAACCTAGGCAACTACACACAGATTTTTAGCACCGTTATCGCGGCGTCTGGAACTGCTCGTGCTGTAATGCAATCTGGTGGTGATCCACAAGCATATCAAGAAGTCAAGCAATTGATTGAATTGATGTTTGATGTGGAACTACAATTGGTTCGTAATGACCAAATTGGTACCAAGTATGCAGGACAAACAGGAACAGCCTCTGGCTTACCAGCAGGTCAAACTGGTCGTAGAATGGGTTCATTGACTTCATTCGCTGGCACACAATCATTCAACACAACTTCAACAACATTGAGTGGTTTAGACACGTTCTTCAACAACGAAGATACAGATAGTTCAACACAAATCTCTAATGCTCTACGCATTTACGCTAACGGTTCATACTACTACAGCGGCACATTTACTAACCAGTACTTCAGCCCTGCATTGTATAAGCAGTTGGTCACTGTTGCTGAACAACGCTACAACGCTAAAATCCGCACCGTAGTTGCTCCTACTTCTTTACGCACAAGTCTATCAGACAACATGCCGCAGAGTCGTGGTATCAATCGTGTTGATTCAGCACGTGGCGACACAATCCAAACTTACGAAGGCGACTTCAACTACACTTACGAAATCTTTGATTCATGGATCATGGACCAAGTAAATGCCAACTCAATCTTCTTCTTGAATGAGGACGTTGTTCAGTGGGGTAGTTTACGTGATTTAGGACCAAACAACGAAGTGTTCTCCAACGCTGATGCTAGTTTGGATCAGTTCATCATGGAAGGCACGCTAATCGTTCGCAACCCAGCAGGCGTAGGTGTTTTAAACAACATCACAGCAGGCACTACAGCACAAGCTTCTTTACCAGCGGCTCGCCCAGCGGCCTTGGTAAGTCGTGTAAACTTTGGTCCAGGCGACGTCACACCCTAATCCCTAAACAGATTAGATTTAAGACCAAAGGGCTCTTCGGAGCCCTTCTTCATGACACTAAATAACATTATGAGTGATTACAATAAACCAGAATATTTAGATGATACAGACCCAGAAAAAAACTGGGACTACTACCGCCAGGACCATGGTGGCATGGTCACAAGCCACAATGGCGTGGCAGACAAACTATTACAAAATAATGATCTGTATAACAGCATGAAGGGCGATTGGTCTAGAACTTCAACCAACAAAAGTGGCAACATCAAGGTCACAACAGGGCGTGAAGATGGCAAGTTTTACATTCGTCGTGAGCAACAAAACACAGATGAAGTCAAACTGCGTGTTAAAAACTATAGACATGCGGCTGAAGCAGGTATCCCTGACCCATTGGCACCTATTGGGGATGATGGCAAACTCTCATTCAAATGGATGGAACTGCCTTCAGTTATCAGTATTCGTATAAGTGATCAATACTTCGATGGCATTCCTTGGAGTGCATTAAAAAACGATAGAACACTAAAGGCCCAATTCTACAGAGTAGTAGAAACAGAATATCCAGACTATGTGTGCTACCCAGGTGGCCGGTTGCCTATTCCAGTTAGTGTGCCATACCCAACGAAAAAGGGTGAACAGAAATATTTTAAAGGACATTGATAAATGTTTATTATCCCAACAGGTGACTCACTAGTAGATTTTATTAAAGATTTTACTGGTAGCACAAACAACACAGAGGTCAAGCAAGCTATCTTTATGGCAGAGATGAGCATGAGAAACATTGAACTGCCTGCCTTGCGTAGTGATCCTTATGCGGCAGAAAACATTGGTATTGCTGATGCCAACGGACGTATCCCTATTCCAGGCGATATGAACAAACCAATCTTGTTCTTCAAGCAAGGACGACAGGTCACTACTTCAGCAACAGCCACAGGCACAATTGCCCAGTATACAATTCTGCTGACAAGTACTCCATCACAAATCTTGACAAATGGCATGCTGGTCACTGGCACAGGCATTGGGATTGGTGCTGTTATTACTAATGTCAGCACAGGCATCAGTGGTGCTACTTTAACTTTAAGTGTGGCAAATAGTAGTGCAGTAAGTGGCACACTGATATTCACCACAACAGGCAACCAGTCAAGCCAAACAGGTCCTTGGATTGTTTATGATCGCATTGGTGATAGAGATATTATTACACAGGGTATGATTGCTCAACTTTACTTACAACCAGTGAACGTGCCAGCAGTTATTCGTGGCAAGTTCAGTGAAGTATACAACAAATATCAGTTCTTGCCTTACGTTGCTCAAGGCGATCTAATCAACATGTATTACTACAAGGCATGGCCCTTGTTATTTGCTCCACTAACAGATGAAGTTATCAGCATCACTGGTAGCGTAAACCCAATCAGTGGATCAGGTCCATGGTTGTTTGGCATCAGTGGCATGACTGGTGTAGGCGATTTAGAAGTAGGTGATGAGATTTACGCAACAGACGGCACTGGCTCATTTGGTGGTGGCACAACTGTAGTGACAAGTATTACAGGCCCAACTTCAATCACAGCAACCACTACAGGTGCTCCAAGTCCAACAGGTGGCACAGTCACTGGTATAACACAAACTGGCTTATTGGTTCAAAACAACGCAGTCTTACAAACATGGCCAGAAGGTTATGTGTATGCCAGCCTGCGTGAATACTACATCAAACGACACAACGACACAGATGCCGCAGTTTATGACAGCAAGTTTAAAGAAGCATGGAACGTGGTTGAGGATCAAAACAATTTAGGTAAATGGTCAGGTGGGCATACTCGCTTGACAAGTGTATGGCAACCACGTCAGTATCGCCAATACTCAATCAAATAAGGATCACACTCAATGACAAGTAGTTCAAGTTTATACGGCACAGTAAACGCACAAAACTCGAGTTCAACCAACTCAACCAGTTTGTATGGCGAGGCTGGCACTCCTATCCCAGATAGTTCAGGTAATGTAATAGTTCGTGGAGACTTATATGTCTTGTCAGGCAACATACTGACCACAGCCACCACTGGCAACATCTTCCCAGAGAATGCAACCACAATCAACATAGGGCTTGCGGCCACCACTTTTAACATAGGTGCCAACACAGGCACAACCACAGTCAACAATGATTTAGATGTCACTGGCGATTTAATTGTCAATGGCACATTTGTAGCACCCAACGCAGAGTTTGGCAACATCACTATCGCTGTGTTAGATGATAACACAATCAGTACCACGAGTGGTGCGTTGATATTAGATAGTGCTACTAATACTGTGGATATAAATGCAAACACATATATTCAAGCATATCTAAATGTGCCAGATATCGCAACCACAAACATTCAAGCCACATCAGCCAGTGGATTAAACTTGTATAACAATGACGCAAGCAACGCCATACACATATATGACAATTATGTGCAAATTGTAAGTGGCACTATTTCTGGTGCTGATTGGGTGTTTAATGAAGATGGCACTACAAGCTTCCCAAGTTATGTATTCCCATACCTAGATGGCACAGCCAACCAAGTCTTGACTACCAATGGTAGTGGTGTGTTGAGTTTTACCGATGTTGGCAGTTTAGACACAAACTACACCATTGACGCAAGTGCAACCACTGGTGGCACTAACTTTAATTTACAAGGCAGTGATGCCACAACAGACACCATCAAGTTTGCCAATGGCACAGGTGTCGCAGTAAGTCGCACAAGTGCAAGTGAGATTGGTTTTGCCATTGGACAAGATGTCGCTACCTCCAGCAACGTGACATTCGCAGACATAACTGCCACAAATGACCTAACAGTTCAAGGTAATAATGTAAATCTGGCACAAGCAACTACAATTGGTTATAGTGAGAATAACAACCGTGCTAATCGTCTGGAGGTTCAAAGCACAACTGGTAATAGCAGTGGCTTCCGCATATTAGCACCAAACGCTACTACAAGTGCCAACTCTAACCTAACTGTGCTTACTACAAACGATATAAACAATACTTCGCTTATAAGTGTTCAAGCTATTGGTAGCACAACTGTGCCGTTTAACATTAGAACTGGCACGTATACCGCGGGTGTATTTGGTGCTTCAAGCAAACCAATTCAGATCATTGATGGCTCTACAACATACGCTACAATCAATCCAGCAGGACCAACCAATGGCACGGACCTGACAACTAAAACTTATGTGGACGGACTGATCCCAACAGTGGTCACTTATGCTATTGACGCTACAAGCACAACTGGTGGTGCTAATTTAAATCTAGTAGGTAGCAACGCAATAACAGACAGCGTGGCATACAAAGGATCAGGTGCAACCACAGTCACAAGAACAGATGCCAGCACAATCACTATCAGTTCAACTGATGCTAATACAACTTACACTTATGCGGCAAGTAATACCAGTGGTGGTGCTAACCTAACACTAACAGGCAGTGATTCAACCACTAACACTATTAAACTTACAAACGGAACTGGTGTCACAAACACTTACATCAGTGCCACAGAAGTAAGCGTTGGTATTGGTCAAGCTGTTGGTTCAACAGACAGTCCAATCTTCGCTGGTTTAACTTTAACTGGTGCTACCACTGGTAGTAGTACGTTTACAGCACCAGCCACTGGTGCATTTTTAACTTACACCTTACCAGGTAGTGGTGGAGCCGCTAACTCTGTTTTAACCAATGATGGTGGTGGCACATTATCTTGGGCACTACCAGGTGGCGGAGGCTCAACTTTTGGTAATGTCAGCGTTGGTGTAGATACGGACCAAACCATCAGCACAACATCAGGCAACCTTATACTACAAACAGCCGGGGGTGTAAATGCCGGCACTATAACTATGGCATCTGGCACCAATGGCAACATCACATTAGCACCAAACGGAACAGGTGTGGTATCAAGTGGTTTAACTCGTGTAGCAACTGCGTCAAGAGTTTTGGGCCAGATGTATGGCACACAAAGCACAACCTGGACTCCACCAGCAACTGGTCAAACAACAATGACTGGACAGAACGGCTTTTACGCAAGTTCAAGTTCAGGTGGTGCTAATGGTTATGGCTCAACAATCCAGAGTCGTTATTATTCAGGTGATACCACATTAGGCACCAGCACAACTGCTACTTTAGTAGGTGGTAGTGCAACTGGCACCAACGCCGCTCCAGGTGCCTTGGCTAATGGTCAAGTGTTGGTAAGTTTAAACGCAGATGCTTATGCCACAACAGGTTGGGCCGGCACTATCGCCACAGGCACACAAACACCAACTGGTATTGCTATTGTTCCAGCACAACTACAGTTTTACTCACGTGAAGCATTTGCGGACAACGGCACCAACGTTACAGCAGGTGGCACAGGCATGCGTGTTCGTTTATTCAACGCCGCAACAACTTATACAGCCGCTAACCGTGTAAGCATTATTGATCATACAACTACAACAGCAACTTATAAAGCGGCTACGTTTAACATTCAGCCAGCAGCCAGCACCAGCAACTATGCGGTATTCAGCACAGCAACTGGTAGCATCAACCAAGATACATTTACGCTCAAGAACAACGCGGCCACTACAACATATGCTACATTCAACAGCACAAGTGCGGCACTAAACGGCGATACCGTAAATTTAAACAACACAGCAGGCACAACAAACATAGCATCGTTTACACCAAGCGGATCAACAATCACAGCCACTGGCCCAATCATTATGGCAAGAACAAGTGCCGTGGCAGCTTCACCATCAGGTCAAATCTTGCGTTTAAGCAGAACTGACGTGGCTGGTCCAACAGATGGTGATGGTATTGACTTCCGTTTAAGTGTTGGTGGCACAAGCACCAACAGCAACTTTGCTCGCTTTACCGGTGTGTATAGATCCAGTGGTTTAAACGAAATTGGTATGAGTGTATCTACTGATTCGTTTAGTGCAGACAGTGATCAAGTTTATATCGCCACAGCAGAATCAACCAAGATCCAAGCAACGCCGTCAGGTGGTGGTGCAGTAAGCACTATACTAACTGTTGACGCAGCCAAGATAACAGCCGCAGTTCCATTTAAATTCCCCACATATACAATAGCAGCCGCAGGTGCTATCACAGGTGCCTTGGGTTGGCAAATCAGTATCAGTGATAGTCCCATAGCCACAGGACGCATGGCATATTGGACAACAACTGCCACAGCAGGCTGGCGTTATGTTGACACCAACTTGGCAATCTAATTATGGAGTTCACACTTAAACAACTATCGTGGATTGTTATAGGTAGCCTGGGCATTGGTGGTTCAGGCTACGTTAGCATGAACAGCAAGATTGATGAGTTAGACAAGAAGATTGCTGTTATACACGCCAACAGTGATCACCAAAACAAAGCATTAGAACGTATTGAGACGAAATTAACAGCCAAATAAAATCCTGCTACATAGTAGTATGAATGAATCGTTAGTAGCAAACAAGTGGTACCCACACTATAAAGGGCCAGGTAGAAGTTATCATAATCCTTACCCTACACCCCAAAGTATTTTGAGGGCGGCAGTTGGAGCAGACGAATATAAATTTGTGAGTGAAACAGTTACAACTGAACATATACGTGCGTCAGTGATCTTGCCTGTTGATGTACCATTCCAACACTTATTAAGTGAAGCGCCTTGGGGTATGACCTACACCACCAAAGAATGGCGTATGATTATTGTCAGTGTAATTGATCCACTACGCTGGATTGAATTGGCACGTGCGTCAGGTGCTGTTGCTTGGATGAAAAGCCACTCACAAACTTATACCTACAACTGGGAACCTCCTGTAAGAGACCACACAGGCAGTAAGATTAGACCAGGCAATTCACTTGGTGTCACAGCTGCCAACAGGCATGAGAATGGTCATAAGGTGCGTAAGGATCGTGGTAGACCAAAAAAGTTTGACCGTGATGCGCTACTGGATGATCTACGTGAAAATATCAAGTCACACACTGACTTGGCTCTCAAGCATGGAGTAAGCCGTTTCACTGTACATAAATTTGCACAACGCAATGGACTAACAAAGATAAACGCAAATGTCAAGACCCAAACCCACTGTACTACTTGAAGAAACAGATGAAAACATGCGAGCCCTCCAAGTGTGTGAGGCTGATGCCATCTACGCTGTGTGCTACAAAGGTGCTCCTATCAAGGTCAAAACCTATGCCAACATTGAGATAGAATATCCTGGACCCAAGTATGCCAAGACCAGTTTCCCCACAAGCGGACACGCATTCAACTTGGCAGAACGCTTGAACCAAAAGTTTGGTACCAAGGACTTCTCAGTAGTTTTAATGACAGTGGGTAGAACCATAAGCGAATAAAAGAGTCCTTTTGTGGGAAATGCCTTACTAAAACCCACGGTAAACAACTGATCAGGAAGTCCAGACTTCAATTACCAGACTACCAAGCGGTGTTTCAAATGGCTGTAAAAAACACATTGTGATGTAGTCCTAACGCTATCCCATTGCAGGTAGCGTATAATGTAGTTATCGTAACGAAATAGATCAGTGGATTCAAAATCGCAGTTTATTTCGCCATAACACTTGACTTTTACAAAACTTTGCTATATACTAATAACAACAGCACAAGATCATATGCTGTTGAAAACCCACTACAACTAATGTAGTGAATTACGGACACTAAGTCCAATTTACAAAGGAAACAAATGACAGACTTACATGAAGAAATCTTAGACACCGTGGTATATCGCGGTGTAACCTACTTGGTAGGATATGAAGCAGGACTTGTCTACTTCAAACCTATTGATCCACCAACTGACCCATTAGATAACCCATTAGGTGTGCTATGACAACAACATCAGCATCACAGACCCATATACAAGACTGGGTCAACACAATGAGACCACACTGGATCCGTTGCCAAGGCAACATACACAACGATCCTAAGTTCTGGAACGAATGTATTCACTCAAGAGATGATATCTGGGGTTCAGTGATAGACTACTACTGCGAAGTCCGTGGCAATGTTTGGGTGGATCGCAAGCATCCTCATCTTGCTGGAGACCTTGCTGTGATTGACCAACGCCAAGAGCGTGGCGAACGCATTACCATACCCTACAACAAAACAGGACACAACAAGGCTGTGTTCCGTGCCACCATGGCCATCAAGGATGTACTATGCGAACTAACAGGTGAACCCATGCAGGATCACTTGGCACAGGTCAAGCCTAAAAAGGTCAAACCAACACAAGCAGAAGTCATGGCACAATGGGCCAAAACACAAAGCATGATTGAGGACCTGTTTGAATGACCTACTATGTACTAGATAATGCCTGTGCCACCTTAGAGGACGCAGAAGAAGTTGTTATGCTTTATAAGATAGCAGGTGTAGTGGCCAGCATCATAACTGAAACGGAATACTTTGAAAGGTTACACTGGGACTCTGTTGTACTGCGACAAAGCCCAGATGATTATTGGAACGACACCGTCAGACACTAGGCATATATACTTGTGATTATTATGGCTAATACAATACTCAAACCAAACTTACACGATCGCTGTGCTTGCGAGATTAAGGAAGTAGGACCTCACATAGGCCTATACTGTAAGCCGCATAAACACTGGCTAAAATGGCTCACCAAAGACGAGATAGTAGTTGCCATCAACTTAGGCATCAAAGTTGCTAATCCAAAACCCAGAGACAAACTCTCACTCAAAGATAATCATACCTTAGACAAAAGACTCAAACGCGACAAACGCTGGCGCAAATACAAAACTAATAAAGGCTCATAAGCACCGTGGGATGACAACAACATCCACCCGTATGCTATAACATTTACCTAGCCAATGGCGTAAGCAGCCTAGGCGTATGCGGTTACCTACAAATGAGGGTTGGATTAAAAGTCCGTGATCATAGACGCAGGGAATAATAACGGTTATAGTTAGGCAGTTCCGCTAAGGGTATAATCTTGATAAACACGGCAAAGGAGGAGTCCTTGGAAACGCAAAAAGTACTGTTGCTAACCTATGATTGCTTAAATGATTAAATGATGATTAAGTCGTCCAGTGCTACGCACTAGACGCATTTGACTTCTGCTACGCTCTCTGCGAGAGGCTTCGCCTAAGAAGTCAAATTGTTTGCAAAGCAAACTAAAACGAGATGAGGGAAGCGAATGAGTTTTATGTCTGATGCGAAGCAGAAGACAGATAATCAACTAAAGTATTACTAAAACACAAGTACTACATGTGGCATAAAACCCACAAAAATACCCCAAAATTTGTAAAAAAACAACACAAAAATGGTTGCCCAAAAGCCCTAGATCTGGTATAATCAATACATGGACAGCAAAAAACATCCATAACAACTTAACTTAACTTAAAGGTTTAAAATGAGCAAGTTTACATTTGTAGTATGCGATCAAGAGTACAGCGAGTTTACCATCTCATCAGATACAGCAGACCAGATCTATCAAGCCTGGTGTGATGCTCACCCAGAGTTTGGCCCAACTGGTGATGTAGGTATTGGTGATGTTGATTACGACGCAGTTGGTGAGCATTGGGGTGTACTGATTGACATTGGTCAGGCTACCTTTGGCCCAGACTTTGGCGTAGTAACATACACCAACATCAGTGTTGCATAAAAACAACAACCCCGTCTAAATGGCGGTGTTTTGGGCAACCAATACACCGCCATTTAGACGAG
>Ga0114978_10005002_pt1 | contig 10646 bp, 12 predicted proteins | sample S_140212_EF_Meta_FD_87027 | JGI IMG/M metagenome (GOLD analysis project Ga0114978, IMG submission 87027) | Freshwater microbial communities from Lake Simoncouche, Canada to study carbon cycling - S_140212_EF_MetaG | ecosystem: Environmental > Aquatic > Freshwater > Lake | place: Lake...
CCTGGCCGCAGCTTTTTTCCTCACCCGAAAATCCTCCGCGTTCATCGCTTTATGCTTTGGCATTTTTGCTCTCGTTCATCTCTGGCAGAGCCGCGAATCCCCCGCCGCGCAGTTTTCCGGATGGCTGGGTTCGCGCACGGTGCTGGCCGAAGCCCAGGGAGTCGTCACCAGTGAACCGCGTAGCCTGGGTGAGAAAACGAGCCTGGAACTCCGCGTCAGCCGCTTGCAGGCCGATCACAAGGATCTGACCGCCCCCATCACCCTGCAAATCGAATGGGCGGGGCCCCCGCCCGTTTATGGCGACGAAATCCGGGTGGCCGGCTCGCGGGAAAATCTGGAGCCGCCCCGCAATCCCGGACAATTTGACTTTGCGGCCTGGTCCGCCCGGCGTTCGATTTACACCCGGCTGCGTGTCGCGCATGAGAACGACGCCACCATTCTCGCCTCTCATCAGGGAAGCCCCCTCGTGACCGTGGCCTTGCGAACGCGAAACTGGATGCGGCAAACCCTCACGCAAGGGGTGAATGATCCCGTCGTCTCCGAACTGCTCATCGGCATGGTGCTGGGCGACACCACCGCGATGCCGGAACACATTCAGGAGCAATTCCGCGGCACGGGAACCTTCCATCTTTTTTCTGTCAGCGGTCTGCATGTCGGCATCCTTGCGGCGCTGCTTTGGTATCTCTTCAAAAGTCTGCGCGTTCCCCGGCGCCCGGCAGCAATCCTGATTATTTTCATCCTGTTTTTCTACGCGCTGATGACCGGGCTCAAACCGGCCAGCCTGCGCGCCACCATTATGGCAGCCATCGTTCTGCTCGGCCTCATAACCGGCCGCAGGCCCATCCTGCTCAACAACCTTCTGGCTGCGGCTTTCCTCATCCTGCTGGCGGATACCAACCAGCTTTTCAACGCGGGGTTTCAACTCTCTTTCTCCGTGGTCGCCGCCATCTTTGTCCTGGAAGGCCCGATCCGGACCCTGTTGGAAAAACCGTTTCACCCCGATCCGTTTTTTCCGGAAAAACTTCTCTCCACGCCCCAGCGTCTCGGTTTTCGCAGCGGACAAAAACTGGCGGCCCTCACGGCGGTATCTGCCGCCGCCTGGATCGGCTCGCTGCCGTTGACCCTGGCATATTTTCATCTCATCTCTTTCACCGCCCTGCCCGCTAATCTCATGGCCGTGCCGATCTCGTTCGGCATCATGGCCGTGGCCATGCTTTCCCTCGGGGCCGGTCTCACTGGTCTCTGGGCCGCTTCGATTTTTAATCAAACCAACTGGCTGCTGGCCAAGTTTCTCCTCGCCACCATTGCCTTTTTCGCCTCGCTGCCAGGTTCGTTTTTTTATCTCCGCGGGCCCGAACTCTCCGCCCCGCTCGCTGAAATCATCGGATTTGATTTCGGGTCCGGTGGCGCGGCCTGGGTTTCCGCCGGCGGGCAGGCCTGGCTCATAGACAGCGGCCCGGCCTATCAATACGACTCCGTGCTCCTGCCGTTTCTGCGTTCGCAGGGCCGAAGGGACCTCGACGGACTCCTCCTCACGCATGGCGATGCCGGCCACATCGGCGCCGCCGTGGAACTATTCACTTCCTGCCCTCCCCGCCGGATCATTGAATCAACCGTTGCAGACCACTCCGCACTCCGCCGGCGCCTGCATGCCGAACTCGCCCGGCTCAATCTTCCGAAATCCCTCCACCGCTCCGGCGACACAATCGCCCTCTCTCCCAAGGCTTCTTTGCATGTGCTGTATCCGCCCGCCAACATCGCCGCCACCGTGGCCGATGACAAAACCCTCGTCGTGCGCCTCGATGTGGAAAACGTCCGCATCCTTTTCCTGTCCGACGCCGGACTCTCCGCCGCGCAATGGCTGCTGGCCAACGCCCGCGAGAAACTGCCCTGCGATATCCTGATCAAAGGCTCGTCACGCAGCAGTCCTCCCGGCGATCTGTCCCTGATCGAAGCGGCAAACCCACCGGTCGTTGTCGCCACCGCGACGGATTTTCCCGAGAGCGAAAATATCCCCGAAGCCTTCGCCAAGGCTCTCGCGGCACGTGGCATCCGGTTTTTCCGCCAGGATCACTGCGGCGCGGTCCGCATCAGGATTTACTCCACCCATTGGGAAGTTTCCGCTTGGGTGAACAAACAGCATTACAGCCGCTCCCGATGAACCAAAATATTCTCTTCCAAGTCCGAAACCTTTCCATCCGGAGAAATGACACGTCCATCCTGAACGCAGTCAACTGGACCGTTCACCAGGGCGAGCACTGGGTCATTCTCGGCGCCAACGGGTCCGGCAAAACGTCCCTGCTCAAAGCCATCACCGGCTACATGACTCCGACCGAAGGTGAAATCACGTTGCTGGGCGAGGAGTTTGGCGAGAGCGACTGGCGCGAACTGCGCCACCGCATCGGCATCGTCAGCGCCAGCATCTCCCTGCTCGTGCAGGAAGAAGACAGCGGCCTGGAAATCGTAGCCGGTGGAAAGCGGGCCATGATCGGCTGCTGGGGCCGGATCACCGGCGCGGAAAACAATCGCGCCCGCCGTCTCCTGCAAGCCGTGCGCATCCCCTACGCCGCCGGACGCCGCTGGGAGGCACTTTCGCAGGGCGAACGCCAGCGCGTCCTCATCGCCAGAGCCCTCATGGCCGATCCCGTGCTTTTGATTCTCGACGAACCCTGCGCCGGACTCGACCCCGTGGCCCGCGAAAACTTTCTCCGCGACATGAGCAAATTCACCGCGAAAAAAAATGCCCCCGCCCTCATTCTCGTCACCCATCACGTCGAGGAAATCCTGCCGGAATTCACCCACCTTCTCGGACTCCGCGGCGGCCGCATCGCCTGCTCAGGACCGCTCGCGCGGGAACTGACCACAAAAAACCTGCGCACAATTTTCAACGCGCCTCTTGCCCTGCAAAGGAAGAGTGACCGTTACCGGCTTCAAAACCCGAAATCCTGCTGACCCCATCGCCCACCTTGACACACGCCCTATTTCCCGCTTTCTTTTACCTTCCATTCACACGATTCCTGAGTAGCTCAGTGGTAGAGCGGTCGGCTGTTAACCGATTGGTCGTAGGTTCAAGTCCTACCTCAGGAGCCATTTCCTCAGAAACGCGAAACTGACCTGCGGTTGGTTAACGCGCCCCGCCTACCCGCAATCGCCACGCACACATTGTGTTTATCCGCCTCGGCGGGGTTTTCGGCTTTCCTCTCCCGTTGAACGGAGAATCCCGAAAGCCGCGATTTTGCCCGATTTTCCGGCACAACCGGCCCGGAACTCTCCGGACTCTCCATTTTCACCGGTGAGCGCTTAACACGTTTTGAGATGTGGGTGCCTTCACTTCTCTGTTGTCGAACCGATCCAGGACGGTGCTTTCGTGTTGTCCAGAAAGCCAAATTACCCCACGGTGGCCCGCGATGAACGTTCGCCTCCAGCCCCCTCCGCAATTTACTGGAGAAGAATATTTCAGCATCGCTTGGATCATCCGGGAGGCGATCACCCTGCACTTGACGGATCAACCTGATCCCAAACAAACGGAACAGCGGTAGCCCCGTAATTTTCCCATCCACTTCGTCACAATTCCCCCCTTACACTCTCATGGACCAATCCCAACTCAACTGGCTCACCAACTTCATCTGGAGCATCGCGGACGACACCCTCCGCGACGAGTTCGTGCGTGGTAATTACCGCGTCGTGCCGTTCCGGGTGTAGGTGTGGATCATGGCCGCACGTATCCCGGATGTTCCGGCCATCACGGGTGACACCGAGATCAGTGTGGTTTCCGATGTCTGCAGCGGTCTCACCATCCAAGTGCGTGACCGCTACGACGGACGCCTGGAGGTCAGCTACATGCTGATGTATGGATTCGCGGCGGGTAATAAGCCGATGATCGAGCGGATTGTGCGGCCTGCAACTCTCTGATCCCACGTCAGCACGCTGATATCAAAACATCCTCGCATTGGAAACGATGGAGGCTTTTTTATGTGAAAATGATGGGGTAGGACTGCGCTTGTCCCTCGGTTTCTGTTACATTTACGGGGATGTCCACCATTGATACGCCGCAAGGAAGCATTGAGATCGTTGAAACGCCCGTGCAAATCCGACATCAGCTCAGGGATCTATTGCCTTACGGTCTCTGCGGGTTGAACAATCCAGGGCAAGAGCCCACTACTGGCATTGTTATGCAATGTGATGAACGGGAGGTCTATTGCATCAAGCAACAACCCGTAGAGATGGAGCGCGAGGCGGCCGAGCAATGGATGAAAATTCAGCATTGGATGATCGCCGAGGCATACACTCGATACATCAAGTATGGGTTCTCCGGCGCATATTTGGCGGGCACCTACCTACGACAACGTGAGAACAAATTGTGGGAATCAGGAATTGCCCACTTTGTATTTCCGTCACCGCAGGGAATTGAAGCCGGGGAGTTTCCCTTCGAGGGCGCTTTCGACAATCAATTTGGACATGGAGCTACCACCATGTTTGGCCATTTTGCCAAAGATTTTATGGCGGCGTTCAATGAATCTTCGATAACCCCGCCCGGTTACTTCGGGATGGATGTGCGGCCTAGACTCCATTTGCAGTTATTCGGAATGTATTTTATGTGTGTTGGCTCTCACATCATTTGTTTGCGCGCCAACCTCCGAGAGAAAGAAGATGAGGCCTGGGCAATCTTTGCGGGTGCCGGACTGAGAGAGGTTATGCATCTGCCCTCGGTGCCGTTTGCGATCAAATCAGCAGATATTGCCCTTACAAAGGGTATCCCAGCTGCAGAATATTGAGCAGGCGCAGATAGGAAGAAGTCGAAAGGCCCGTTGACAGCGCCCGTTCGGGCGTGAGCATTTAAGACGAAATGGCCGCCGATGCGGCTGAAATCTTCTCAGAGTTCGGCAAGGAGGTTTTGGTTAGCGGACGCACGCTGCCAGCCCTGATCTCCGAGCCGCAGGAAACCTTGGAACTTGGCGCGGGTGGCTCCACCTCCAGACCGTGGATTCGCCCATTACCATGAAGGAGCCCCACCTCGTAAAGAGGTTGTTCATCCAGTCGGTCTTGAAAGCCGTGCCGTGGCTCGATTCATGCCAGCGGGAATCCGAAGTGGAGGCATAGAGGACAGCGTAGCAAAGATAGGGCAAAACCGCCCCCCAACTTCCCCAGAGTGCGATCGTAGCGGGCGGTTTCAGCGTGCTTCACTCATGGTTCGATTCTGGGGTTGGTGGTGGAAAAAGCATAGCGGGTGACGCGGCGTTGGGGTTCACCGGGTCCGACGAGGATGTTTCCGAACTCCGGAAAATCGACGCCCGCAGGATATCCTTCACACTCGAGACAAAGTCCCGCGAAAGGAAGATACGGGCACCCGGATTTTCCGGCCGACAGGCAGTCGAGACTGGCAGCCGTATAGAGTTGGAGACAACGTTCGTTGGTCGAGACGGCAAGGGTTCGTCCGCTGGCAGGGTCGGACAATCGGGCCGCCAGATAAAGCTCGTGTCCGCCGGGAAGCGCATAGCAGTCACCATGCTTCCGAAAAAGATGAGGGATGACATCCCCGAGGCGGCGAGGCGAGGAGAAATCGCACGCGCTGCCGGCGACGGCCTCGGTGCGCCCGAGCGGCGTCATCCATTCATCCACCAAAAATACGCGGTCGGAAAAAACGGTCAGGTCGTGATCGAAAATGTCTCCGCTCGCCTCGCCGGCGAGATTGAAATAACTATGGTGCGTGAGGCTCACCGGAGTCGTGCGGTCGGAAGTCACCTCGCTCTCGATGATGAATGCATTGTCCTGGGTGAGCGTGTAGGTGACAGAGAAATCCACGGTGCCCGGGTATCCCTCCTCGCCATCCGGGCTCACGCAGGTGAGGCGGACCGAGTCGGCACCGTCGGCGCGTTCGTTCGGTTCGGCTTTCCAAATCCGCTTGTCCAGGCCGCGAAGCCCGCCGTGCAGGTGGTTCGGGCCGTCGTTTTTTACCAGTTCGTAGGTTTTTCCCTCCAGCGTAAACCGTCCACCGGGAATCCGTCCGGCGACACGTCCGGCGATCGCCCCAAAATACGGGTGCCCGGCCAGATACGGTTCCAAGCTGTCAAAGCCGAGCACGACATCGGCAATGCAGCCATAGCGGTCCGGGATCTTGATCGATCTCACAATGCCGCCGCAGGTAAGGAATTCCAGCGCCGCTCCCCCGGCACCGGCCAGCGTGAACGCCTCGACAATCTCCCCGCCGGGAAGTTTTCCAAATGGTCGCTTTTGCATACTCGCGGAACGAGGATGGGCTCAGGCGGCGCCCCCGTTGAATGAATCCACAACTTCGATCATCGTGATCACATTTTCCGTCGGCGTGTGGGTCTGGACGTTGTGGATGGCATTGAAAACAAATCCTCCGCCGTGCGCGGATGTCTCGCAGCGTTCCAGCACCTCGGCGCGCACCTCTTCGGGCGTCCCGAAGGGAATCGCCTTCTGCGTGTTGACCCCGCCGCCCCAGAATGTGATCCGGTCCCCGTGCCGCTCCTTGAGGATTTTCGCCTCCATCCCCTTCGCCGAACACTGCACCGGGTTGATGATGTCGAACCCGGAATCAATGATGTCGGGAAGGAAGCTCTCGATGGCTCCACAGGAATATTTGAACGTCTTCCACGAGGTGTTTTTGTGGATCCCGTCGTTGGTCGAGCGCGAGCAGAACGTGGATTCCCGGGTTCCGAAGCCGGTGCCACAGACGACGTCGATCACATCGCCGGCGATCTCGCGGAGCTTCGCCAGATTACCGAGCGTGATGTCTCCCAAGCAGGTCCCATTCAAATGCGTGACCACGGCACGATCCGAACCTCGGAACAGGCCCGCCTGCTCCCTGCAATAAGCCTCCTCGTCGGGCTTCATCGGCCCGAACTCTTCCGGATTGTCCTCGTCGTTGATGTTGTCCTCGTCGATTTCTCCCTGCCGGACAATTCGGTCGTTCTCCGCATGGGGATTTCCTTTGTCCGACCGCCGGCATCCCCTCTCGGAGAGGCCGTGCATCTCATGGAGATGCTCCACCCGCTGACCGGCATCGAGGAGATCTCCCGGATTGAAAGCCTTCCCTGGCCGGATACCTCCGATACCGCTAATTTCACCGATTGCTCCCGCCGTTGAACATTCCCATCGCGAGCAACCACATAACCAAAAACAATGCCGGGTGTCCGGGCAACGTCTGCTGAGCGGCAACCCAAGCGGCAGGCCTCCAATAGTCTGATCGAAACCGTTCATGGAGTAAGCCCGTGCCATCGATTCCCCCGGCTAACTTGGCTGTTCATGGCCTGCCTGGATCATACTCGGACGAATCGCCTTCAATGACTGCCCTTGGAGGATGGCGGCGGCGGCCGATCTTCCCAGCCTCCGGAAATCGAATCTCAGGCGGTTCGCAGGCGCGGCGAGCAAGCCGGTGCCCTGAGTTGCGATCAGGGACAGATTCAGCGCGGCTGCCGAGATTTCCTGGATTTCCTCGAAGAGAGATTTCGCTGTGTTGTCCTCCGGGCAGAGAAGGCAGATTTGTCGATTCCTGGATCCCAGCTTTCTCAACTTTCCCGTCAGCGCCTCGAATTCCACTTCTTCGGGACCGTGTTCGGCTAGGGCGGCTTTGAGGAGTTCGACGCTTGCATCGATGGCAGGGTCACCCTTAAAGGGCGAGACGATGAGGGTCCTCCCGAATTTTCTCGAGGCGATAAACTTTTTCGCGCAACCGGCAGCATCGTCATAATCAGGGGCGGCAACCGGCATCAGTTTTCCAGAACCGAACAGTAGTTGATTGCATGCAGCGGATGGCATCCCGGGAAGCGAAAGAGCCGCGTCTTTCCAAAGGTGGTCAAAGAGAACGCCGCCGCAATTCCGGGGGATCGATGGCAGCAGCATCTCCAATTCCGCCTTCTGCGTTTTTGCTGAAGCAAACACGGGGGGCTTGGTTGGATCGGCCTGGCGGACGAGTGAGGGAGCAGAAAGCAACACCAGCGGGCTGGCGTTGGCAGAGCAGATTTCGGACACACCTTCCAGAATCTCATGGTAGAGGCGGCTCCAGTGCCACATTTCGCGGCCGATAAAGCAGACCGGAAGCCCTCTCACCTGCTTCGAGCGCGAAGCGGCCGGGTAAAATCTCCCGTTGGGGCTCTGCCAGACAACGCCTTCGGTGCCGAGGTCGCGCAGGATCCGGAATACCGTCGAGGGGTGAAGCTGAAACTCTTTGCCAAGAATCTCGAGCGTGGGCAGACAATCCCCTGACGACAATCCCGCAACCTTTTCGACCAGTTTGGCGCGGGCGTGGCGGGCATGCAGGGTGGGCTTGCGCGGCATGAAGATATCGCTATCAAGCTATCATTCTATTTGCAATAAGAATCCACTTTGCTCAATGACCCTGCCGATATGTAATTGGCTGATATGAGTCTGACATTGCCGGTCCTGCTCGAGCAAGGCCTCTACAAAACCCCGCTCCGGTGCCACGTATCGTGAACGCAAATCTCTCCGCCATTTTTCAGAATTTCCAAGTTCTCGGATCCCTGCTGGAAAGTGCGCCCTACGGTAACGGGCATATCAACGACACTATGGTTGCGGCGTTCAGCCAGGCAGGAACGCGCGTGCGCTATATTTTCCAGCGCATCAACGGTCGGATTTTCAAGAATCCGGAAACGCTGATGGATAATATCCTCCGCGTGACCAGCGAGGCCCAGCATCAGTTGGTCAAGGCGGGCGTGCCGGATGCCTCACGGCGGGCGCTGAGGGTTATCCCCGCACGTGACGGGAGGCCCTTTCACAAAGACGGGGAGGGCCAATATTGGAGGTGCTATCCGTTCATCGAAGGCGCCCGGTCCTACGACATTATTCAGAACCCCCGCCAGGCTTATGAGGCGGCGCGGGCTTTCGGGGAGTTCCAGAAGCTTGTCGCCGGGCTGGAAGGTCCCCGACTGCACGAAACAATCCCGAATTTTCACAACACGCGAAGCCGGCTTGATCGGCTCAAGGAAGTGGCAGCGGCCGACCCGCAGGGACGGATGGCCTCCGCAGCTCCGGAGTGGAAATTCATTCGTGAGCGGGAGAGGCTGGTCGATGTCCTGCTCAACTTACAGGCAGAGGGACTCATCCCCGAGCGGGTGACCCACAACGACACGAAGCTCAACAATGTCATGATAGACGATGCGACGGAGACAGGCATTTGCGTGATCGACCTGGATACCGTGATGCCCGGACTGGCCCTCTACGACTTCGGGGACATGGTTCGGACGGCCACGAGCCCGGCTGCGGAAGATGAAACCGACCTTTCCAAGGTCCGCATGCAGATGCCGATGTTCGAGGCTCTGGTTCGCGGATACCTCTCGACTGCCGGCTCTTTCCTCAACGATGAGGAAAAATCCCTCCTCGCGTTTTCCGGCAAGCTGATCGCGCTGGAAATCGGGATTCGCTTTCTCACCGATCACCTGGAGGGAGACGTGTATTTCAAGACCAAGCGCCCTAACCACAACCTCGACCGCTGCCGCACCCAACTGGAACTGGTGAAAAGCATCGAGGAGCAGGAAGAGGCGATGAACGCTTTTGTCCGGGAGGTTGCACGATGAAGGTTCTTGTCACGGGCGGCAGCGGATTTATCGGCAGCCATGTCGTCGAGCATTACCAGGATCGGGCGGACGTCATTGTTTTAGACGACCTGCGCACGGGGCACAGGAAAAACCTCGATGGTCTGAAGTGCCGATTTGTTGAGGGCTCCATTCTGGACCGACCCCTCGTGGACGAGGTCATGATCGGAGTGGATTACGTGATCCACTTGACAGCCCTCGTGAGCGTGCCCGAATCCATGTCCATGCTTGGGGAAACCGTGAACATCAATGTTCATGGACTCCTGAATGTCCTCGAATCCGCCCGGAGCCATGGAGTGAAAAAGCTCTGCTTCGCCAGCTCCGCCGCCGTTTACGGCGAGAATCCGATCCAGCCGAAGATCGAAACCATGACTCCTGATCCGAGGAGTCCGTATGCAATCACCAAGCTCGACGGCGAGTATTACTGCGGGCTCTATGCCCGTGAGGGATGGCTGCCGACCGCGTGCCTGCGCTTCTTCAACGTCTTTGGCCCGCGTCAGGATCCGAACAGCGCGTATGCGGCGGCTGTTCCGATCTTCCTGCATCGCGCCAAAAACAACGAGCCAATCACGATCTATGGCGACGGGGGCCAGACGCGCGACTTTATCTATGTCAAGGATATCGTCGGGGCACTCGCGTTCGCGGCCGAAACACCGGAAGCGCAAGGCGTCTTCAACACGGGGTATGGATCGGCATTAACGATTCGCGAGTTGGTGCAGGAAATTCTCAAACTCACCGGCTCTCATTCCGAAATCCGTCATGAACCGGACCGCGCCGGTGACATCCGCCACTCCACATCGGATGCGTCGAAGCTGCGGGCGGCGGGATGGAAGCCGCGTTTCGATGTGCTGTGCGGGCTCAAAGAACTCGTTGGCCCATCAATTCCTTCGACACCATGAAACACCGCCCCGCCCTCGACCCCGATTTTGTCCCCGCCGTCCTTTGGAACAGAAGCTACGCTGCCAAAGTGGCAAAGACCCCCGGCTCAAAGCCGCTGGTCATCAGCTTGGAGCGCGGAGATTCGACCGTCTCGGTTTACCGGACAACAGTGCTTCCTCACACGCCGGAAAA
>Ga0114978_10005009_pt1 | contig 10633 bp, 6 predicted proteins | sample S_140212_EF_Meta_FD_87027 | JGI IMG/M metagenome (GOLD analysis project Ga0114978, IMG submission 87027) | Freshwater microbial communities from Lake Simoncouche, Canada to study carbon cycling - S_140212_EF_MetaG | ecosystem: Environmental > Aquatic > Freshwater > Lake | place: Lake...
AATATAGTTATGGTAAGAAAAGCATAGATACATTCCTTAATAAAATCCAAGAAACATTTGGTTCAAATATCCTACTTGGTTATGGAAATTGGAGTAGGGATACACAAATGAAACATTTTATGCCTACGATGAATAAGGGATTGAGGAAACAAATCCACAAAAGATATGATACTATTACAATCAATGAATTCAATACCAGTAAGAAATGTTGTGATTGTTATAATAAAATGAAACATTACCGAGATAACAAGAATAAGGAAGTGTATCGCCTTTTCGTGTGTTCTAATTGCGTGAGTTGCCAAAACAAACAAAACGTATTTAGAACCCGAGATGCGAATTCCGCAGTAAATATAATGAACCTAACTACTTGTTGGATAAAAAATCAAACAAGACCAGAAGAGTTTAGTCGGGCATCGTCTTTCACTTGTTTAGGAAAAGAAACAAGAAAAAGTAAGACAATCGTTGTTAAAGCCGAAGGGAAGCGGTAAGCACAACTATTGATTTTACACTTTTGAATTTTTATTTTCGTATTTTTGTGTGGATTTAAATGTTCAAAGGCGTAAACAAGAAAAAATACGGTCGATTTTAACTCATCATTTCCCGACACATCGCATCCTCACGCAATTTGACGACAATAAAATATTGATTAAAGTGCAAGTCATCGAATTGATTGCAGCGCCGTGTGAACGATGGCGAGGTAACCGACCTCACGACGAAACTCGTTGCCGAGAAATCGCGGATTGGTATTCAGTGAAATCGCCTGTCATTGATACGATTATAACGACGACGTGGAATAATCAAACAAAAGTATTTGAAATATTGGATGGATTACACCGATTCCACGCAATGAAGTTGGCGAATATGGGTCACCCTGCATTATTATATGTGCGCTTCAACGATTCCGACGGCGACAAAATCGAAGTCTTTCAAAATATTAACAAAAGTGTACCTGTTACCGAAATGTGGCTGGTTGACCCCCAAAAAGAAAAACAATTATATATTACTGCATTTATTAAAGAATTCAAAGCCCAATACGAACCGCATTTCAAACCTCGGAATCCAAAGAAACCAAATACCACTCAAAATTTATTTGAAGAATTGTGTTCAGGGTTATATGATAAACATCACGTCACATCGCAAGCGCAATTATGCAGTATTATTATGAATGCGAATCGTATGATGTCCGAAATTAATTATGACTGCAAAAAGGCGAAGCAGGTCGATAAATGTGCGAAAACGGGGTGTTATTTATTTATGTGCGCCAATTCCGAATTACTGGAAACCGTGTAATTTACGTGCACTCGTTTGTATAACATTTAGCAATATTGTATGCCATGTTATTCAAAGAAAACCCGAACAAATCGATACGGACGATTATGAAAAATATAAAGACGAAAAAACTCACTACAAAAAAGGTGGAAAAACTCGAGGTGGAAAAAACGGGTAAAACTATGCACGTGTGGTAAAATATTTCAACACATCTTTGAAATATTTATATAAATAATGAATCCGCTACAGATATAGGGAGAGTCGCGAATTTTGTGCAATTGTCGTTCGTGCTATATCCGATTAATAAATTATCGTCAATGCAAACCATACCCAATGTATATTCCACTTTTTCTTTTTCAAAAGTAAAGAATTTTGTATATTTCTTCAAATTGAAATCGAAATCCAATACGACGATTATATGATAATAATACCGACACTCCTCATAACTCACGGCATGACAAATAAACCAAATTTCGTCGTTAATTATGATGCCATTGGTAGACCCACGTACATCTTTAAAGAATTTCGGCGTTTCAATTGTATGCGTTATAACAAGTTGATTATTCACGATGTTGCCGACTTTTAAAGGCGACCAGCCATATATCATTTTGAGTTCACCGCGCGATTCAGCAAGAACCCAATTTTTCTCGGTTTTGCGTTGATTGGCGATATACATCAATGTGGAATCAGTAGCATCATTAATAATCCGACCGTGTTCAACAACCATATGCGAGTCTAATCCACGATTTGCATTAAAATATAACTGATTAAAAGAAAACAGACGGACATCCTCCAACCCCACATATCGATTATCAATCGCGGTATTATATTGCAATTCAAATTCACGTTCCAATATCCACTGTAAGTTTGACGCAACGTAAACCGAAATCACATTCTTGGTATCAATCGTATTTTGATTTATATATTTTCCCTCGTCGATTTTATAATTTACGTGTCTGGTATTTACATACAATTTATTATCGTGTAAACATAAAGACGGAGTGCTTGACGAAAACCCCGTATATGTAATGTCGCTATTTATATTTGACAAAATCGCCGACTTTGCAATATCGGGAGCATAGAATTTATAATTAGACATTACATTTTTCGCAATACTATCATCTGCGTGTTTTAAAACGTTCATCGAACATTTCGCCAAATCGCAATTATCGGGGTTATAGTAATAACCGAAAATCGACAGTTCATAATCAAGTTTATAATCGTAAATGTCCAATTCCGTGAATAAGAAATCGCGTTTTCCCAAGTTGCGCTGTCGGTCAGCCATCGCATAAAAATGATATGCCAATTGATTCTTGCCTTGTCGCCGATAATGATTTATAATTAAATGCAGATTCTCTATGCGGTCTTGGCAGAAATTATACCCTTCTAACCAATAATAGATTGCATTCGCCATATCATTCTTCTTTTCATAATTTTTGCCAATATTAAAATAACTATACCATACTTCCTCTGCCCATCCACCCGCTGCAATACGTTTATGATACCATTCCGTCGATTTATCCCAATTTCCAACATTTAAATAACTGTTTGCCAAATAAAACATATAGCGTTCGCTCGTTGGATTGTCAATCAACCCCTTTTCCAATAATTTAATATCACGTGGGTATTTGTCGTGTTTTGCGCCACCATCGCCAATATCATCAATATGAATATTATCTGAAGCCAATAGACTTTGAGACGACCCCTTCGGGAAATTCACATATTCGTGCGTAACTCCCCAGTATGTAACGCCACGATGATTCTTTACAATTCGCGTATTTTTATAATAACAACTCGACGAACCTTGAAATAACCAATATCCGTCTGCTGTTAATTCCGACCTTAAATCATATTTGGGATTTACCCACAATATCATATCTGCGTCTAACAACAACACGTAATCGGCGTCCATCGAATTACATTGTTCTAAAGAAAATGTACGATTATATCCGAAATCACGGAATGGCTCGTTCACGATTTTGCCTGGGATGTTGTTTTCTTTGAAAAACGTCTCAATTAATACAATCGTATCGTCCGTACTTCCAGTATCACAAATACAATAACAATCAATATGTTTAACCACTGACTTCAATAAACGCAGAATCACTCGACTCTCGTTTTTTACAATCATATTCAAACATAATTTAGGCATATTAGATTTTATTACATATTTTTATATTATTTATTATAATATATATGGCATTTACACGATTTCACGATGACCCCGCGCGCATTCAAGTCCAATCAAGTGATATTACATTCGGATTCAGGTATCAATTAAACACGCCTGGGCCTGGAATCAATCTGCCCTTTTTCGAAGACCCACAACTGCGATTACAGCATTGGGGTGCTAATTTACAAACGAATGCAGTTGAGTTAGAGTGCGATTTATTTGGCATGACTCGCAAATTAAAACGCGACCAACAAGAGTATACGACTGCCGCGGTTTATAGCGAGCCACAATCATATTCTACCGCTGACCCATTTGTGGAGGAATCGCGAGCAACACATCCTGCGTGGACATATCGAACCTCGCAGCATGCGCGTTGGGAAATGCCTTGGTTGAATCCACAGAATAATTTGGAGAAAGGATTCCAAGAAAACATTCAGACTCGCATTATTGAAAAAGACCAGTTTCAAAATAAACGATAATATATGGCCGAATTCGACGCAACGTTATCCGAAATGGCTAACGCCATATATGCACGATATTATCGCGTTCCAATGTGGCAAACATCCGTCTTTATTGCCGATTATATTGATAGCGTAGGTGACCAACTTCCTGATATTTTACAAAGATTACACGCACCGAACGACCCGCCAGAAAGGATATTGTCTACCGCATTTAGGGAGGAACAACGTAAATTACACCCACGTGACAAGACAAACGCAAAATGCATGGCAAACGTCATATTGCAATTTTTTGAAAAAACAGGAACTAATATAGGCGATTTTATGGCAATTCCATATGACCCCGAACACGCCGCTCGCAAACTCGCTGAAGAACAACAATTATATTTAGCAAAACTGGCGACTGATGCCGAAGACCGACGTGCTGCTGCCATAGAATTAACCCGCGTAAAAGCGATATTAAGAGAAGCAAACGCGGCAAGAACCGCAGCATATACTGGTCCTCGCAAAATAGTATTAGTTATAGATGCGCACGGGGCATTTATAGTAGATCGTAAGATTGAACCGCCCGAACACATGGTCGACCCTGACTATTATAAGCGTATTAAATTCGCGATTGAAAGTCCATTGACGACTTGTGCGTGGGGAAGTGTGGCAAAAACATACGAAATTGTTAAAGAACACTATGAGAACTATCCTGGCGATGAACCATTTGATTTTGTTCGAAATAAATTGCGGCCAATAACCGCAGCCAGCATGGAACATACTAAAAATAGCATAATCGAAGGGTCGGCTGATTATTATATATCATTAACGCCAAGAACCCGCGCATTACATAAATCATATATACTACATAATATTGCAACTGAACAAGCAAACTCATTAACTGCTGAAAATATTGTAGGTGAACGCAATTACTGGGCAAGTTATTCATTGGATTTAGATGAAAATCCAATCACCAAATTGTATACATTTGATTCAAATCATAAAGGTATATATGTGGCGGCTTCTTACGGCATGCCCGAGATGACAAACCCCAATATGCGCAGTCATAATTTAATAGACGGAATGTTACGGAACGCAGTCACCCGTAATAAAATTACGTTAACCCGAATTCTCCAAATTTTGTGTGTGGCTGGCATTGAAGTTGATATATTCGATTGCACGTGTAGCACATTACGCACTAATATGTCGGATGCGATATATGTTCCAACTGGTCCAATACAAATAAGACGCACATTATCAAACCCAGGTAAAGGCAAGACACGAAAGAAAAAGTCAAAGAAGTCCAAAAAGTCAAAGAAACCAAAGATAAAGACTAAATAAATAAATAATATAATATATAATGGAACTCGCAATACCTTTAGTCGCATTAGGTGGATTATATATTATATCAAAACAATCCAAAAATGAAACCTTTAAATCGTTGCCAAATACGGACATTCCTGATATTAATTACCCACGTCCAAGTGTTTTGCCTGAAACCGCATTAACATCAAAACTGTCCACCGTGAATACATACGAAGGCGGGTCGTATACTGACAAATTTTTCAATCCCGATGCGCCTAATAGCATGGTCGCGAATCAAATGCCAAGTTCGAGCGCCGAATATTATTCTTTAACTGGCAATAAAGTCGATAGTACCTATTTTCAACATAATAATATGCAACCCTATTTCGGCGGAAGCATACGTTCGCGACAATTCGACGCCAAACAATCCGAATCTATTATGGATAATTATACAGGCAGCGGGTCACAGACAATTACGAAAAAAGAACAAGCTCCACTATTCGCACCCGGTGAACATTACCAATGGGCGAATGGTGCGCCAAATATGACGGATTTCTATCAATCGCGCGTCAATGTCGGTATGAAAATGTCGAATGTCAAACCATTCGCAGAAGAAAGCGTGGCGCCTGGACTTGGTTTAGGTTATACTACCGAGGGCATGGGCGGATTCAATTCGGGCATGGCTATGCGAGAAACGTGGATGCCTCGAAACGTGGATGAATTGCGTATCGATAACAACCCGAAATCATCTGGCAATTCTTTATTTGGATTCGAAGGTCCTGCTATGAGTCGGGTTTCAACCCTCGGCGCAATCGGCCGAATGGAGAAAAATCGACCAGATACTGCAGTCGAGATGGGGTCAGATAGACTGTTTACTACAACGGGTTTAGAAAAAGGGCAAACTATGCGCGCTTTGCCAATCGACCGCTACGTAAGTCGTCCTGAAACCACCACGGATTATATAGGAACTGCTGGATTATCGAATTCTACATATACCGAAGGTGAATTTATGCCATCGACTCATATCGATTTAGGCGCCGTGCCAATTTCGACGCCATACGCAGGCGGCAAACATTTTGCGGCCGAATCGGATTACGGCATTAAAACCAATTTCGTATATCCCAATAATCGTTCATCAAATACGCAGTCACAATATTTCGGCGGTGCATCGCATACATTAAGTTCAATTATCGCACCTGTATTGGATTTATTACGACCATCTCGCCGAGAAAATACAATTGGCAATTTACGTCCATATCAAAACGCCAAACCCGCGGTTGCCTCATCCTATGTTTATAATCCCAATGACCGACCTGCTCCCACAATTCGCGAAACCACCGAAACTGGTAAATCGTATTCAAATATAAATACAAATCAACGTGGCGGTGCATATGAAATCACCCAACAACAGCCTATGGTCAATGCACGAAGCACAACCACGGATTATTTATACGTAGGTAATGCAAGCGCTGGCGAAAGAAGTCGCGAACAACGGTCATACGAAGCCGAATATAATCAACGCAATAATGATGTTAAATCATCTACTATTCAGGGATATATGACCAAGGGAAATATGAGTCTGCATAATTCGAATATTAATATGACAGGAAAAGCCAAAGACTTTCAAAATACACGGACATTGAAACCAAATATGCCATATGCATCGCCGTCTTTATCGGGAATGGGGCGATTACAAGGCAAAGACGGATTACATCAAACTATTAATATGGACCGCAATACGCCCGATATTTTGGATGCATTTCGGCAAAATCCATATACGCATTCTTTAACAAATACTGCATAAAATTATATCTCAATACATTTGACATATAATTAACGTTTACGAGACCGTTTTTTTCCACGGGCAGCATCTTCTGCTGCAATTAATTTAGATATCGGAGACAATGATTGCCGCCCAAGTGGAGCAATATATGGATTTTTAGGTAATGGCATACGCAATGATGCCATAGTTGGCAACTTATGCTTCGACTTGCGTCGTGGCTTATCGTCTTGACTCGAATCCTCATGCACCTTTCTTGTTCGTCTTAATTTAAATAATGGAGGTGACTTTGAATGAACGGATACACTTGACTTCAATGGCGCCCATTCGTTGACATTTGCCCATTCGATCGGATGCGAATTCAATGGATCAGTCGACAATGGATCAGTCGACCAGTCACTGGCTGCCGACCAGTCACTTGATTTTGAACTCGCGTTTGACCATTTACTTGACGCCGACGACTTACTATAATCACTCGGAGCATAACCCGACTCTGGACTCGATTGTCCCAATTCACTAAATGGCGAACTGTATACAGGAGGCTGGTCACTTGACACCGATGACTTATTATAACCTGACTCTGGACTCGATTGTCCCAATTCACTAAATGGCGAACTGTATGCAGGAGGAGGGTCACTTGACGCCGACGATTTAGCAGAACCTGGCGATGAACTTGCGTAATACCCCAACTGCGAATCGGATTGCGTCATTATGTACGGGTCCGCAATGTCAGATTCACTTAATGGACTGAATTTCCGACTATATTTTCGTGGCTTTTTTGATGCTTTACTTGACTTGCTTGATGCATTACTTGACTTGCTTGACGCTTTACTTGACTTGCTTGACGCTTTACTTGACTTGCTTGATAATGAACTAAATTCCCATCCAACTGGGTCAATCGCATATTGCGTATCTACCTTTTTAACACGCGCAATTGGCGCGCTTTTTGCACGTCGCGTTGGCGCACTCACTATTCCTCTACGTGTATGACTACGTCTGCCATTTATACCAAGTTTACGTCCAGGTTTACTATATTTATTCAGCGTATGTCGCATCTTTATTGGCACGAATTTCGATCGTCGCGTATATGCTTTTGGCAATCGTTCAAGTATTTCGGGATTATTTAATACTTGATGATACAAACTTGGCATCAACCGAGCGTCATCCATATCCGCGCCCGTTCTATTGCGATTCAGATTTAATGCATATACGCGCAATCTACTATCCGTCAATACGGGTCTATATTCAACCACCTGCGCAAAATCCATATTCTCCAAGAAATATGTAAGTTGAATCGGCGGTTTACTTGTTATCGCGGATAGTCCACGTCTTAAACAATCTCGGTAATATCTATATTTCAGACTTGCTCCGTGATATGCAGTTACGAGTGCATCAGCATATTCAATTCGTATGTCAGGTAATTCTGCGTCTTGATTTAGTACATCCATTGTATAATCGTGTAATCCATGCGGCGGAATATCAGTCTCTTCCTCATCCGTATTATTTTCAATTGTAAATCCACCTGGATTTATTACTACCGATTCGACATAATCAAACACTAATCCTAACCCCGACCCCGTCGTATGTAATGAGCCTAAAAGCGCTTTGTATAATTCATGCCATACAAATATTTTAGGCGCGTCTGGTGAACGATTTACATTTGCAATTGCATTTGCAACGTCTGTTATACGCAATCCTGCTACGTATAACGGATAAAATATCATTAATACTAACCACATTGTAATTACATTGGATGCAATGCGAAATGTGGCGGAAGGATCTATTCTTATGCCATTATATTCGCCTTTTGGGGATGGTATCAATCCTGCCAATCCATTTATTGTAGACCCGCACGCTTTTGCAAAATTGCTTACACCTTCCACTGAACTACTTCCTGCGAAAATTACGTTTTCACACGCCTTGTATATTTTTTTGTATAATGACCCATATTCTGAATTTAATAAAATCGCATGCCAACCAGATGCAGTATATTCACTGCCCAATATCGAAATACGCATGCGCTTTAATCCGTCAATATGATGAGATTGCATTCGTCTTACGTCATTTTCTAATTTGGCACTGGTTGAATTAAATCTCGGCGTAGGCACGGGGCGATTTGATCGGTTTAATAACATTTGCTCGTGTCTTGTTAATGTTTTTGGCTTTGATGGCGTTGGCTTTGATGGAGTCGGTTCAGGAGTTGGATTTGGAGTTGGCTTTGATGGAGTTGGCTTTGGAGTTGTCTTTGGTGGTTCAGGAGTTGGTGCTTCTGTCTTTGGTGCTTCTGTTTTTGGTGTTTCTGTCTTTGGTGCTTCTGTCTTTGGTGCTTCTGTCTTTGGCGCTTCTGTCTTTGGTGCTTCTGTCTTTGAACTAAACATATTTAAAATTGACGACGCGGCTGGCATTACAGTTGGCGTAGCATTAACAGGCGGTTCATTTGAACTAAACATATTTAAAATTGACGACGTGGTTGTCGCTGCACTTGTCGCTGCACTTTTCGCCTTTGCCTTATTCAACAACATTTGTTCTTGTTTTGATAATGCACGCTTTGGTACTTCTGTTACATTAGCTGGCGCCGCTGGTAACGGGGCATACGTCGGTCGCATCCCCTGCGGTCGTCTTATATTGTTTGGCATATAAGTTGGCTGCATTCCTTGCGGTCGTCTTATATTGTTTGGCATATAAGTTGGCTGCATTCCTTGTGGTCGTCCCTTCCAAGTCGGGGGTTGGGTTTGTTGCAATTCAGACGGCGGACCGACAATTAGTCGCCCCTTCCAAGTCGGAGATTGAGTTTGTTGCATTTCAGGCGGCGGTCCAATTGGAGCGAGCGTTGGCGAAAACGCGCTTCGTCTGGTTGCCCACGTTATATTCGACATTGGACGAACATAGTGAGGCGGAGGGCGCATTTCAAATGGCTTCGGTGCACAATCAGGCACTTTATTCTCGTTAATTGCGGTCAATCTACAATCAATTTCATCATCATCTAAATACCGAAATCTCACCTCCATTGTGCTAAATATGGATATAAGTGCAACTATAATCATAAACATAAAAAACGTCCGTTTCACACCCTTACCTTGCGCTGGGTTTTCTGACATATAATATATATATATATATTATAATCAACTATTTTTTCGGGTTAAACTTATCTTTCCAACTCGGTCGTGGTGGAAAATTATAAGCAGATGAACTTGACGAACTTGCCGCGGCAAATGACACTGGCGGATATTTTGCATATCCCTGCGTTTGGTCAGTCGCTAAAGAATGAAGTTCCTCACTACTTGATAACATTCGTATAACCACTACTGCCGCGTTATTGGTTTCCGCTTCCGCGGTTTCCATTTCGGTCAGGATTTGCGCCAATGATTGAGACGCATCTTCATCAATTCCATATCCCGATTGCGTCTGGTCTACCTCTTCAAGTATGATTTCACCGTCTACCGTATCCAGCGCTGTGCCATCAACCACTTCGTCGGGGTCATGTTTCAATAACGAAGACACACACACCGTCGCGCGTGTACACCGCGCAATTAATCCACTCATCATATTACATCCATATCGAAGATTTTCAACTATATTATGAGACGTAGTCCCACTTGACGCATTTAAAATTAAATCGCTTGCCATATCAAACATCGCCTGCACTCCATCAGCGTCGCCATA